>Ga0208888_100890_pt1 | contig 11924 bp, 10 predicted proteins | sample LakWasM115_HOW13_2_FD_183929 | JGI IMG/M metagenome (GOLD analysis project Ga0208888, IMG submission 183929) | Freshwater sediment methanotrophic microbial communities from Lake Washington under simulated oxygen tension - Sediment Metagenome... | ecosystem: Environmental > Aquatic > Freshwater >...
GTGCTCGACACCCGCATCGACGCCCTGCTGGCCCGCACCGCCAGCCAGCAAGACACCCCCCTGGTACTGCACCGCAAGGACGGCTCGGTGCTGCACGCCCTGGTGCGCGCCCAGCCCGGACAGCGCGTGGCGATGCGGTCTGCCTCGCCACCCCGGCGCAGCACCGGCCCGACCACGCCCCCCGAGCAAGACGCACTGGCCCAGTTGGACACCGGCGACGCCGCCTGGCGCGCCGTGGCCGACAAGGCCCGGCGCGTCTGCGGCAAGCCCATCCCTCTGTTGCTGCATGGTGAATCGGGCGTGGGCAAAGAGTTGTTCGCCCGGGCCGTGCACGACAGCTCGCCGCGCCGCCACCGCCCCTTTGTGGCCATCAACTGCGCCGCCCTGCCCGAGCACCTGATCGAGTCCGAGCTGTTCGGCTACAGCCCCGGGGCCTTCACCGGCGCGCGCAAGGAGGGCAGCCTGGGCCGCCTGCGCGAGGCCGACGGCGGCACCCTGTTCCTCGATGAGATCGGCGACATGCCCCTGGCCTTGCAGACCCGGCTGCTGCGCGTGCTGCAAGAGCGCCAGGTCAGCCCGCTGGGCGGCGGTGCCGCCGTGGCGGTTGACTTTGCGCTGATCTGCGCCACCCACCAGCCCCTGCGCGAGGCGGCCGAGGCCGGCCGCTTCCGGGCCGATCTGTACTACCGCCTCAACGGCCTGACCCTGATCCTGCCGCCCCTGCGCCAGCGCAGCGACTTCGAGGCCCTGACCCGCAAACTGCTGCGCGAGTTGGGCGGCGAGCCCCCGCTGGACATCGCCCCCGAGCTGCTGCAAGCCCTGGCCGCTTACCCCTGGCCCGGCAACCTGCGCCAATACGCCAGCGTGCTGCGCACCGCCATCGCCTTGCTCGACGCCGGCGAGACCACGGTAGCCTGGCCCCACCTGCCCGACGACATGCTGGCCCTGCTGCGCCCCGCCGCCACCAGCCCCTCTGCACCGGCATCAGTACCGGCGTCAGTGCCGGCCCCTGCAGCAACCGCCGTCGCGATGGGCAGCGACCAGAAACTGGCCGACATCTCCCGCGCCGCCGTGCAGCAGGCGATCCAGAACGCCCGCGGCAACCTCTCGGCCGCCGCCCGGCAACTGGGCATCAGCCGGCAGACGCTTTATCGCAAGCTGGGGTGAAGCGTGATGAAATAACACCAGGAAACAGCTGTCATCGTAGGGCTCCAGCCACCCATCGAATGGCGGGGCAGCATCCAAGGCAACGCCCAACAATCATCGAATTCATGGAGGCATTCGATGATTGCGTTGGACCGATATCCCTACTTCCCGATGCTCCGGACGCGGCAGGCTGAACTCAAAGGCCTGGAACACCTCCGTCCGGAACAAAAACAGGCCATGCTGCCCATGCTGACCCTGGGCAGGTGGCCCAAAGCCACAGACTTCTCCAAAGGCGCCGAAAAAGCGGCCCAGGTCATGGCCGGCGCACCCTACTGCCTGGATCTGACCCAGGACCTCACCCATCTTCCCAATGTCCAACAGCGCTTGCGCAGCCCGCAGCACGGGTTCAAAGCTTGGCGAGACTTCGTCAAGGATTGGCCCCAAGCCCTGCCGGTACTTCAAACCCACCCAGAAGCCTCATTGCGTGACTGGCTGCAACAGGCACGTGGGCTGGAACAGCAGGCCGGCCAGGTGGCCTTCCGAATCACGGACTTTGAGCATCATCCCCCGTTGGTCATCCAGGCCCTCAGCGCCATGGACGATCCAGCACGCGCGATTGTCTTCATTGATGCCCAGTTCATCCGCGCAGCACTGCCAACGTACGTTCAAGCCACGCTGCTCACGATCAACCACCTCCGATCAGCCTTTCCAAACCTGTTGATCGTGGTCAGTTCGACCAGTTTTCCGGCCTCGGTCCTGCCATTTGCCGACCCCACTCAAAGCGCGGGAACCATCGACATCCTGGAGCGTGAATTGCACGCACGCATCGGTGGCCATGCCGTGGTGGGCTACGGTGACCATGGGTCAATCCACTCGGTGGTCTACGACGAATCGAGCGCCATGCGCTGGGCAGCCCGTGTCGACTACCCTGGGGAGTTGAGCTGGGAGTTCGCACGCAGCCCGAAAGATCACTCTCGCCAGGGCTACATCACTGCGGCACAAGCCATCGCAGCCTCTGACCCCAGCCTGGGCTCGCGGGGTCTGTGGGGTGAGGACATGATTCTGCAGGCAGCTCAGGGCCATCCGCACGGGGTCGCTCCTGTGTCGTGGATCGCCGTGCGTGTCAATCTCCACCTTGCGCGGCAGTTGAGCCTGTCTCAGCGCCTGCTGCAAGCCATCGATCAAACGGACGACGATGAATGAGCCCCTGAAACCTGTCTAACCAAGGCCTGCGCCGGCGCGGCGAAGCGACTGAGGAAGGCCTGCAGACGGGCCTCGGGGGTGGGTGCCGCGAATCTGCCTTGGCGGGCCTCGGCCAAGGCGAGTTGCTGAGCCCGCCGTGGTGCCAATCGATCTTCACGGGCACGCAGGCTGTTCAGCACCTGGGCCCGCACCAAGGTCTTGGGCAGGGTGCTGGCCTGGACAAGCAAGGCCTCTCGGGTTCCGTGCGCAGGCCGATCTTGGGATCGCAACAGGCGACGCAGCTCGGGCACGGGCAGAAAACTCAACCAATCCTCGAGCTGCTGGCCCCGCAACAGGCGCGGGGAGCGCACCACCTTGAAACCCTGCTCGGCATCCACTGTCCAGAGCCCCACCTCAGCCGGGGCTTGTGACTGCACAGCGGCCAGGTGCCGCAAGGTGCACACCACCGTGACGCGTTCAAAGAAACGGCAGTAGCTGTCGAGCTGCCCCGGCAGCCGGGTCAGACGGTCTCGGTCGCTCTTGATTTCGAAGGCCGCCAGACGGGCCCCGACCTGTACCAAGTCAACACGGCGCTCGAAGCGGTCGATGCACAACTCAGAGATGAAGGCTGCCGAAGACCCCTGCGCCTGGCGCCGCAGGCGTTCGATCAGACGCTGACGGATCTCTGTCTCGTTCATCGCAGGTGTGCCTGATCTCAATCGGACCCGACCTGCCGCTCAGGCCACCCGCGGCGTGACCTTGGAGGCGGCCAGCTTGGCGGTGGTGCGGGCCTGGTCGGTGTCGGTGCCGCGCGCCAGGGCCACGCCCATGCGGCGCTTGACGAAGCTCTCGGGCTTGCCGAACAGGCGCAGGTCGGTGCCGGGGATGGCCAGGGCCTCGTCCACACCGTCGAACACGATGCCCTGGGCCTCGACGCCGCCGTAGATCACGGCGCTGGCGCCGGGGTTGCGCAGGCTGGTGTCCACCGGCAGGCCCAGGATGGCGCGGGCGTGCAGCTCGAACTCGCTCTGGTGCTGGGTGCACAGGGTGACCAGGCCGGTGTCGTGCGGGCGCGGGCTGACCTCGCTGAACCAGACCTGCTCGCCCTTGACGAACAGCTCCACGCCGAACAGGCCCTGGCCACCCAGGTTGTCGGTGACGGCCTGGGCGATCTGGCGCGATTTCTCCAGTGCGGCCGGGTGCATGGGGTGGGGCTGCCAGCTTTCCACGTAGTCGCCGCTGACCTGCACGTGGCCGATGGGGTCGCAGAAGCTGGTGACGATCTGGCCGTCGGCGCCCACCGAGCGCACGGTGAGCTGGGTGATTTCGTAGTCGAAGTCGATGAAGCCTTCGACGATCACGCGGCCGTGGCTCACGCGGCCGCCGGCCATGGCGTAGTCCCAGGCCTTTTGCACATCGGCGGGGCCGTCGATCTTGCTCTGGCCCTTGCCCGAGCTGCTCATCACGGGCTTGACGATGCAGGGGTAGCCGATGCCGGCATCAATGGCCGCCTGCAGCTCGGCCAGCGAATCGCAGAACTGGTAGGGGCTGGTGGGCAGGCCCAGGGTTTCACCGGCCAGGCGGCGAATGCCCTCGCGGTCCATGGTCAGGCGGGCCGCGCGGGCGGTGGGGATCACGCGCACCACGCCAGCGGCCTCCAGCTCTTCGAGCATGGGGGTGGCGATGGCCTCGATCTCGGGCACCACCAGGTGCGGGCGCTCGGCCTCGATCAAGGCCTTGAGCTGGGCCGGATCGCTCATGGTGATGGTGCGGGCGTGGTGGGCCACCTGCTGGCCCGGGGCGTTCTCATAGCGGTCGACCGCGATGGTCTCGACGCCCAGGCGCTGCAGCGCGATCAGGACTTCTTTGCCGAGCTCGCCGGAGCCGAGCAGCATGACTTTGGTGGCCGAGGCCGACAAGGGGGTGCCGAGAGTGGTCATGGTTCTGGGGCGCTGTGCGCAGGTAGGGGTTTGAAAACAGAAACTGAAGGGGCGCGGTCAAGCCGGGCCGGCGGCGCTGTGGCCCATGGCCTCGCCCATGCGGATGGCGCGGGCCGGGGCCCAGTCGGGGTTGAACGACAGCGTGTCTTTGGGGAACAGCATCACCACGGTCGAGCCCAGCAGGAAGCGGCCCATCTCGGCGCCCTTGGCGATCACCACCTCTTGCGTGTCATACCGCCATTCGCGCACCGTGCCCGGGCGCGGCGGGTTGACCACGCCGTGCCACACGGTGGCCATGCTGCCCACGATGGTGGCGCCCACCAGGGTGAGCACAAAGGGGCGGCAGGCCTCGTCCTCGAACACGCAGACCACGCGCTCGTTGCGGGCGAACAGGCCCGGAATGCCGCGCGCCGTGGCCGGGTTGACCGAGAACAGATCGCCAGGCACGTGGATCATGCGCAGCAGCCGCCCGGTGCAGGGCATGTGGATGCGGTGGTAGTCACGCGGGCTGAGGTACAGGGTGGCGAACTCGCCGTCGTCGAACTGGCGCGCCAGCGCGGCATTGCCGCCCACCAGGGTCTGGGTGCTGTACGAATGGCCCTTGGCCTGAAAGATCTGGTCGCGCTCGATGCGCCCGAACTGGCTGATGGCGCCATCGACCGGGCACACATAGGCCGCATCGGCCTGGGGCCGGGCCCCCTCGCGCAGCGGGCGGGTGAAAAACTCGTTGAAGCTGGCGTAATCGCTGGGCTGGCTCAGCTGGGCTTCGGACAGGTCCACGCCGTAGCGGGCCACAAAGCGGCGGATGATCCAGTGCGTCAGGGCGCCGGCCCGGGCGCTGGCGACAAAGCCGGCAAATCGGGTCAGGGCCAGCTTGGGAATCAGGTACTGCGGCAGCACCACTAGACGGTCGGACAAGTTGGCCCCTGGAAGTTGATGGAACGTAACCCGCCATTTTATTCAGCCCGGGGCCGGGTCACGGCGCAGACACGCGCACTCGCTCCGGCTGGGCCACAATGCCCCTATGCAAGAGCCCCTGTTCGAGGCCCAAGGCCTTCAAAAACGCTATGGCGACACCACCGTGGTCGACCAGCTGTCCTTTGCCATTGCACCCGGCGAATGCCTGGGCGTGATCGGGCCCAATGGCGCCGGCAAGACCACCACCATCCGCATGTGCCTGGGCCAGGTGACGCCCGATGCCGGGGGCATCCGCGCCTTCGGGCTGGCCATGCCGGCACAGGCGCTGGCCATCAAGGCCCAGCTCGGCGTGGTGACCCAGTTCGACACCCTGGACCCCGATTTCAGCTGCCTGGAGAACCTGATCGTGTACGGGCGCTACTTCGGCATCCCGCGGCGCACCATGCTCGAGCGCGGGCCGCAGCTGCTGGAGTTCGCGGCCTTGTCGCACAAGGCCGACGCCAAGCCCGGCGAGCTGTCGGGCGGCATGAAGCGGCGCCTGAGCCTGGCCCGCGCCCTGGTCAACAACCCGCGCCTGCTGATGCTGGACGAGCCCACCACCGGGCTCGACCCGCAGGCCCGCCACCTGATGTGGGAGCGCCTGCAGCGCCTGATGCAGCAGGGCAAGTCGATCCTGCTGACCACCCACTTCATGGACGAGGCCGAGCGCCTGTGCCACCGCCTGCTGGTGCTGGACCATGGCCGCAAGATCGCCGAAGGCGCCCCCCGCCAGCTGATTGCCGAGCACCTGGAGCCCGAGGTGGTCGAGGTGTATGGCGCCGGTGCCACCGCCGTGGCGCACGGCCCTCTGGCCGCCCTGGCCAGCCGCACCGAGGTCAGCGGCGAGACGGTGTTCTTCTACACCCACCAGGCCCAGCCCCTGCTGGCGGCCCTGGCGGCCGAACCGGCCCTGCGCACCCTGCACCGCCCGGCCAATCTGGAAGACCTGTTCCTCAAGCTCACCGGCCGGCAGATCCGCGAGGGCGGCTGAACGCCGTCAATGAACGCCGTCAGCCCCCTGCCCTGCCCTACCCTGCCCCCCGCCCCCGATTTTTCTGCCACAGATCATGTCCAGCCCCATCACCGACCCCACCCCCCTCAGCTACCCGCCCCCGCCCTCGGTGTGGCGGGCGCCCAGCCTGTCCACCCGCTGGTGGCCCGTGTTCCTGCGCAACCTGCTGGTGTGGCGCAAGCTGGCCATCCCCAGCCTGGTGGGCAACATTGCCGAGCCGCTGATGTGGCTGGTGGCCTTCGGCTACGGCATGGGGGCCCTGGTGGGGCAGATCACGGTGCACGGCCCCGACGGCGACACCCAGGTGCCCTACATCCTGTTCCTGGCCAGCGGCTCGATCTGCATGAGCGCGATGAACGCGGCCTCGTTCGAGGCCCTGTACTCGGCGTTTTCGCGCATGCACGTGCAAAAGACCTGGGACGGCATCATGAACGCCCCCGTGGGCCTGGACGACGTGGTGCTGGCCGAGATGCTGTGGGCCGCCTTCAAGGCCTTGTTCACGGTCACGGCCATCATGGGCGTGATGCTGGCGCTGGGCATCAGCCACAGCCCCAAGCTGCTGCTGGCCTGGGGCGTGCTGCTGGGCGTGGGGGCCATGTTCTCGAGCATCGCGCTGATCTTCAATGCCCTGGCCAAGGGCTACGACTTCTTCACCTACTACTTCACCCTGGTGCTGACGCCGATGATGTTCCTGTCGGGCATTTTCTTTCCGCGCGAGCAGTTGCCCGAGCTGGTGCGCCTGGCCTCCGAGTGGCTGCCGCTGACCAATGCCGTCGAACTGGTGCGCCCCCTGTTCATGGACCGCTGGCCCGAACACGCGCTGCGCCACGGCGCCGTGCTGTGCGGCTACACCGTGGCCGCCTTCTGGCTGGCCCTGGCGCTGACGCGCAAGCGCTTCAGGGGGTAAACCCAGCACCTGTGTGGCCGAGGTGCGTCCCACTTGCAGCCGGTTCAGACCCCGCTCAGACGACCGGTCTGAAGCGGGCTGAGTAGCGCGATGCAGGCAGGCCCATCACACAGACGCCACCGGCTTTTGCAGGCCTTGCGCCAACGGCGCACACACCATGGCAGCCAGGCACAGCACCGCGGGCACGCCCCACAGGGCGCTGGGCCAGTGGTGCGACAGGCTGCCCATCAACACGGGCAATGCGCCACCCGCGATGGCCTGGGCCAGGTTGTAGCTGGCGGCGATGCCGGTGATGCGCAAGGGGGCCGGAAACAACCGGGCCATGGGCGCCAGAACCACCGGCACCAGGCCGGCGTTGAGTGCCCCGATGGCAGACCAGGCCCAAAACACCGTCTCGGGCGTGACCTGGGCATAGAACCACACGAGGCCGATGATGTTGAGCACGGCAAAGGCGATGATCACCCGTGCGCTGCCAAAGCGGTCCGCGGCCGCCGTGGTCAGCAACGTGAAGACCATCGCGCTGGCCGTCAGCCCCATCTGGGCCGAGCTCATCAAGGCCCGGGGCCACTGCATCTCGACCTGGAAGTACGCCACCGGGTACAACTGCACCGTCTGGATCAGCCCACCCGACACCAGCGCCAGGCCGATGGCCACCAGCAACTCGCGCCGGTAGCGCGTGAACAAGGCCGAGAACGGCAGCCGTTGCGCCGAATGGGCAGCCTGGGCCATCTGCAAGAACACAGGCGACTCCTTGACGCTGCGCCGCAGGTAGACCGAGAACAGGCCGAACAAGCCGCCCGCCAGAAACGGCAAGCGCCAACCCCAGCCCAGATAGTCGGCTTGCGGCAACTGGCTGGACAGCAGCAGGATCACACCCACCGCCAGCAATGACCCCAGGCCGAAGCCCACCGTCAACAAGCCGATGGCGAAACTGATGCGGTTCTCGGGCACCGTCTCCATCACATAAGAGGCCGCAGCCGGAAACTCGCCCCCCATGGCCAGGCCCTGACCTGTGCGGCAGACCAGCAAGAGAATGGGCGCGGCGGCACCGATCTGGGCATAGGTGGGCAGCAGGCCGATGCCCAGCGTGCCCAGAGCCATCAGCAGCAAGGTGATGCCGAACAGGCGCTTGCGCCCGATGCGGTCCCCCAGAGCCGCCAGCACCGTGCCGCCCAGCGGCCGCACCAGGTAGCCCACCGCGTAGATGCCCAGCACCTGCAACTGGGCCAGCCAGGGCGCGACATCCGAGGCCGAGAACAGCTTGCTGATCACCGGGCTCATGTGCAGAAAGACCACGAACTCATAGAACTCCAACGCGCCCCCGAGCGTGGACAGGCTCAGCACCTTCCAATGCTCTGCGCTGATGGCGCCCGTGCCCGTGCCCGTGCCCGTGCCTGTTCCAGACCCCGGGGCGTTTTCAAAAGGTTCAACAGCAGCCATATCAGTCCACCTCCACCATCAAACTCACCACCGTGCCCAGCGAGCCCCCGATGTTCAGGGTCTGCACGCGCCAGGCGCCTTCGATCTGACAGGCCCCGGCCTGGCCGGTGACCTGACGCGCCGCATCCAGCAGCATGCGAGCGCCGGTGGCCCCCACCGGGTGGCCAGCGCCGATCAGGCCTCCGCTGAGGTTGATCGGGCAGCGGCCACCGCGCTCGATGCTGCCGTCGGCAATCGCCTGCCAGCTCTGGCCCGGCGGCGTGAGCCCCAGGTGATCGATGGCCATGTACTCGGTGCTGGTGAAGCAGTCGTGCGTCTCCACCCCGTGCACCGCATCAATGCCTTCAATGCCCGCGCGGCGCCAGGTGTCCTCGATGGTCTGCCGCACATGCCCGAACACATAGGGCTGGCCCCGGCTGCGCTCAAGCTTGTCGCGCAGGCGCAGCCCCGCATTGCGGTGCCCCCAGCCGCTGATGCGCGCCAGGCCCTGGCAAGAGCGGCCCTGCGCCTGCAAAAAGCGCCCCGAGGTCAGCACCAGCGCGCAGGCGCCATCGGTGATCTGGGCACAGTCCTGGCGCCGGCTGCCGGGCTCGATCACCGGGTTGGCCTGGTCGTCGTCGGTAAAACTCAGCGGGTCGAACTGCCAATGCCGGGTCTGGGCCAGCGGGTTGAGGCGGGCGTTCCCGTAGTTCAGCTCGGCAATGCGGTTGAGGTACTGGCGGTCCAGCCCATAGCGCTCGGCGTAGGTCTGGGCCACCAGACCAAATGCAGCCGGCCACATGAAGCGGCACTCGATGTCCTCCCGCCCTTGCCAGGAGGCCGCGTTCTGGTTGCGCGAGGCCTGGTCACCCGTCAGGTTCTTGAGCTCTTCCACGCCCAGCACCAGCGCACAGTCGTAGCGGCCGGCCTCGATCTCGGCCATGGCGGCCAGCACAGCCAGCGACGACGAGGCGCAAGCGCCCTCATGGCGCATCGCGGGCACGCCCCACAGCTCGGGCACCACCTGGGCCACCATGGCGCCCAGGTGCCCCTGCTGCCGCTGCAGTTCGGCAAAGGCGTTGCCCACATGGATGCTGCCGATGTGCTCGGCCCCCACGCCACTGCCGGCCAGGGCGCCCAGCGTGGCTTCACGCACCATGTCGGAGATGTCCTGCCCCTGGCGCGACCAGGCGCGCGCGAAGTCGGTCTGGTAGCCGCCCAGGATGTAGATGGCTTCGCTCATGACGGATTCCTTGGCTGTCGTTGAAGAAAGCGCCCGCAGGCTTGTCGGTACTCGTGCTCGATCTGGTCCACCACCTCAGACAAGGGCTGAACGGCCCGGATGCTGCCCACCCCCTGGCCTGCGGCCCAGACATCGCGCCACTGGCGGGTACCGCTGTCATGGCTGTCGTAGCGGCGCTCGGGCGCCGGCGGCAGCCGGTCCGGGTCCAGGCCGTGGGCGCGCAAGGAGGGCTTGAGCCAACTGGCCGGCGTGCCGGTGATCGCGTCGCTGACGATGAGGTCGTCCACCTGGGCATCGACCAGCATCTGCTTGTAGGCCGGCGCCGCCAGGCTTTCCTGGACTGCGATGAAACGGGTGCCCATGTACACCGCGTCGGCGCCAGCCGCCAAGGCGCCGGCCACGCCCCACCCGTCGCTGATGGCACCGCCCACCACCAGCAGCCCGTCGAAAAACTCGCGCACCGCGCTGACAAAGGCAAATGGGTTCAAAGAGCCGGTGTGCCCGCCGGCCCCGCCACAGATGCAGGCCAGCCCATCGGCCCCCGCCGCCACCGCCTTGCGGGCCAGTGTGAGGTTGACCACATCGGCCAGCACCCGCCCACCGTAGCGCTGGACCACGGCCAGGGCCGGCGCCGGGCTGCCCAGGGCGGTGACCACCAGCGGTGGCTTGAAGCGGGCCACCAGTTCCAGGTCTTGCGCCAGCCGGGTGTTCGATGAATGGGTCACCAGGTTGGCGCACCACGGGCCCAGGGGGTGCGGGTGGGGCTCGTCGCGCGCACGCGCCAGGCCCTCGGTGATCTGCTGCATCCACTGGCCCAGTTGGGCGATGGGGCGGGCATTGGGGGTGGGGAAGGCCCCCACCACGCCGCTGCGGCAGGCCGCCAGCACCATCTCAGGGCCGGACACCAGGAACATCGGGGCCACCACCACCGGCAGACGCGACTCGGAAGGCCATGGCGTCATCACCGGGCCTCCGTTTCGTCGGCTGGCAGCGCCTGGGTAGGGTCGAACTGCCGCACCCGCAGCAGCAAAGCCTGCACGGCAGCCGCCACACCCTGCGGCGCTTCATAAGGACTGAGGTGCCCCACCTCCGGCAGCCAAGACAACTCGGCGCCCGGAATCAAGGCGGCCAACTCGCGTGACAAGTCGGGAGGCGTGACCTGGTCGGCGTCGCCGCACACCACCTGAACAGGCATGCGCAGCCCGCGCAGAAAGGCCCTGGCATCGCTGCGTCGCATCAGCAGTCGGTGCTGCCGCGCCGCGGCCTCGGGGCCGATGGCGCGCAGTTGCTCGCGGGTGCGCGCCATCCACGCGTCTTGTTCATGAAAGCGGGGGTGGCTGGCATAGCGGCTGAGCCCGGCCACCACCTTGTCAAAGTCACGCGCGATGGCGGCCACCGCCTTCTCGCGAGCCAGCAGCAGCTCGGGCGTATCCGCCTGGGCCGAGGCCCCCAGCAACACCAGACCGGACACCCGCCCAGGGCGCAGCTGCAGCATCTCGTAGGCGACCCAGGCCCCCATCGAGTAGCCGCAGACCACCAGGGGTTGATCCGGGTGCAGGTCATGCAGCAGCGACCAGGCATCCTGCGCCATCCGGGCCAACCCATCCTGGCTGGCCACCTCGGCAAGACGCACGTCCAGATCGGGGGGCAGCCAGGGCAGGACATCGGTCCAGATGTCGGGCGTGTTCAGCATGCCCGGAATGAGCAACAAGACAGGTTTCACAGCAGCTTTCAAAACAGGGGCGCAGAGCAGGGGTTTGGCGGGCAACGGATGGCGCTCAAGCCGCAAAGCGCTGACGCAGTTCCCGTTTGAGCAGCTTGCCCACCGGGTTGCGGGGCAACTCGGGCAGCACCATCAGGTGCTCGGGCAGCTTGTAGACGGCGATGCGCTGGGTGCGCAGGTAATCGGTGATCACCTCCAGGGTCAGCACATGCCCGGGCACCGGCGCGACGCAGGCACAGACCCGCTCGCCCAGGGTCTCGCACGGAACGCCGATGACGGCCACCTCCTTGACGCCGGGGCAGGCCTGCAGCAGCCCTTCAATCTCTTCAGAAGAGATGTTGATCCCACCGCGGATCACCAGGTCTTTGCAGCGCCCGACATAGCGGTAGAACTGC
>Ga0208888_100895_pt1 | contig 11826 bp, 12 predicted proteins | sample LakWasM115_HOW13_2_FD_183929 | JGI IMG/M metagenome (GOLD analysis project Ga0208888, IMG submission 183929) | Freshwater sediment methanotrophic microbial communities from Lake Washington under simulated oxygen tension - Sediment Metagenome... | ecosystem: Environmental > Aquatic > Freshwater >...
GCACGATGTACGCCCGTCTTCCCCCCAGGGGGACAACGCCAGCGGCCCGGCAAAGCCGGTTCCGCGGCGTTCCGCGCGCAACACCCCCACCACCGAACCTGCCTGGGTGAAGTGGGGCCTTATCAGCGTTGCACTGGGCTTCATCTTTTTGTTTCTGCTACTACCACTGGCCGCTGTCTTTGCCGAGGCCTTTCGCAAGGGGCTTGACGCCTACTTTGAAGCCTTTAACGAGCCCGATGCCTGGAGCGCAATCCGCCTGACGCTGATCACGGCCGCCATTGCCGTGCCACTCAATCTGGTGTTTGGCGTGGCCGCGGCGTGGGCCATTGCCAAATACGAGTTCCGCGGCAAGGCCTTTCTGACGACGCTGGTGGACTTGCCGTTCTCGGTGTCCCCCGTAGTCGCCGGCCTGATCTATGTGCTGATGTTTGGCGCGCAAGGCTGGTTCGGCCCGTGGTTGCAGGCCCATGACGTGAAGATTGTGTTTGCCGTGCCGGGCATTGTGCTGGCCACCATTTTCGTGACCTTCCCCTTCATCGCCCGCGAGTTGATTCCATTGATGCAGGCCCAGGGCACCGAAGAAGAGCAGGCGGCCCAGGTGCTGGGTGCCACCGGCTGGCAGACCTTCTGGCATGTGACGCTGCCCAACATCAAGTGGGGCCTTATCTATGGCGTGATTCTGTGCAACGCACGAGCCATGGGGGAGTTTGGGGCCGTGTCCGTGGTGTCCGGCCACATCCGCGGCCAGACCAACACCATGCCGCTGCACGTGGAGATTTTGTACAACGAATACCAGTCGGTGGCGGCCTTTGCCATTGCCTCGCTGCTGGCGCTGCTGGCCCTGGTCACGCTGGTGATCAAGTCCTTTGTCGAGTGGCAGTTTGAACGCGACAAGAAGGCCGCTGCAGCCCTCCCTCCCGAACGTCCACCGGTCTGAATCAGAGAAATCGTATGAGCATCGCAATTCGCAACGTCAGCAAAGCGTTCGGCACCTTCAAGGCCCTGAACGATGTCAGTCTGGACATCGAGTCCGGCGAACTGGTGGCCCTGCTGGGTCCGTCGGGCTGCGGCAAGACCACGCTGTTGCGCATCATCGCCGGCCTGGAGACCGCTGACCAGGGCAACATTCTCTTCAGCGGCGAGGACACCACCGACGTGCATGTGCGCGAGCGCAACGTGGGCTTTGTGTTCCAGCATTACGCGCTGTTTCGCCATATGAGCGTGTTTGACAACGTGGCCTTTGGCCTGCGCATGAAGCCGCGCGCATCGCGCCCGTCCGAGTCTGTCATCAAGCAGAAGGTGCACGAGCTGCTGGGCTTGGTGCAACTGGACTGGCTGGCCGACCGCTACCCGGCGCAACTCTCCGGCGGCCAGCGTCAGCGCATTGCGCTGGCCCGCGCACTGGCCGTGGAACCCAAGGTGTTGCTGCTGGACGAGCCCTTTGGCGCGCTGGACGCCAAGGTGCGCAAGGAACTGCGCCGCTGGTTGCGCCGCCTGCACGACGACCTGCACGTGACCAGCATCTTTGTGACGCACGACCAGGAAGAGGCGCTGGAAGTGGCCGACCGCGTGGTGCTGATGAACGCGGGCCAGGTGGAGCAGGTCGGCTCACCCCAGCAAGTGTGGGACTCGCCCGCAAGCCCCTTTGTCTATGGTTTTCTGGGCGATGTGAACCTGTTCCATGGCCGTGCCCATGAGGGCGAAATGCTGATCGGTGAGAACCACCACGGCGTGCGCCTGGACAGCCCCGAGCACAGCGGCGTGCAGGACGCCAAGGCCTTTGCCTATGTGCGTCCGCACGATCTGGACGTGCGCCGCTATGTGGCCGGTGAAGAACGCAATGCGGTGAACGGATACGAGCAACAACAACGCGGCATTCCGGCCAAGCTGGTGCGCGCCATCGTGGTGGGCCCGATTGCCCGGCTGGAGCTGTTGCCGCTGGATGCCTCGGCTGCAGGCAGCGGCGACATCATCGAAGCGCAGATTCCCGCGCAGCAGTTCAACGAGATGGCCTTCAGGGACGGTGAAACCCTGGTGCTGACGCCACGCAAGGCCCGGGTGTTTGTGGCGTAGAAAATGGGCCCGTGAGGGCCCTTTTTACCGGGGCAGACCGGTGTATGGTCTACCGGTAGAACGATTCGACTTTGCCTTTCAGCTTGATCAGCAACGGCTTGCCCTTGCGGTCCAGGGTCTTGCCCGCAGGCACTTTGATCCAGCCTTCGCTGATGCAGTATTCCTCCACATCTCCGCGTTCCTTGTCGTTCAGGCGTATACCAATGTCATGTTCGAACACGGCAGCCACGTGGTGGGGACTGCGCGGGTCAATGGACAGGTGGTCTGGCAGCGGGGGGCGTTGTGTGGGGTCGGTCATGGGTGGGTTTTGCATTGTGTATTTCAGAGTGCTCAGCCTAACAGCCGGGCCAGGCCATAGACAGACAGCATGCCGGAAACCACCAGGAGCGCGGTCTTGGTCGAACGCGCGCCGACCAGGGCTCCGACGATGTTGCAGGCGAGGATGGCGCCAAAGATGTAGCTGGTTTTCATGCGCCAATGGTAAGGCATGACCCGGGTCACGCATCAGCGCAAGACGCCGGTGTGGAATTGAAAGTTGTTGCGTCCATAGACTTTGGCCCGGTACATCGCCGTGTCGGCATTCTTGAGCAGTTCGTTGAAGTCGGCACCGTCCTGGGGGTAGCTGCTGATGCCGATGCTGGCAGTGACGTGCAGCACGTGTTCGCCCAGGCGATGGTCTGGCTCCAGCGCTATCTGTACTTTTTTGGCGATCTGGGCAACCTGGCCCGAAGGGCCATCGCCTTCGACCAGGATGACGAATTCATCGCCTCCCAGGCGGGCAACCAGGTCACCTTCACGCACGCACAGCCGCACCCGCAAAGCGACCTCCCGCAGCAACTGGTCTCCCACGGCATGGCCGTGGTTATCGTTGACGCTCTTGAAGTGGTCCAGATCGATGAACAGAATAGAGAACGTACCCCGCTCGCGCTGCGAACGGTGCTGGGTGCGGTTCAATGTGTCCATGAACATGGCCCGGTTGGGCAGGCCGGTCAATTCATCGTGAAAGGCGCGGTGGCGCAAGACCTCTTGGGCCTGTTTGCGCGCATCGATGTCATTGAGGGCCGTCAGAATGCAGTCTTGTCCGTCAAAGACCAGACGCTGCGACGAAACGAGCGCCCAGAATGTCTTGCCCCGGGTGTCCTGCAATTGCACCTCCCAGTCGCGCACGTTTCCCTGTTTGCGAAGCGCTTCCACGAAGTGATCCCTGTCTTTTGGATTCGAATAAAGACTCTCGGGTTTGAGTTCGCGGAATGACGCATCGGTGGTCTGAAACTGTGCGAGCGCGCGTTCATTGGCATAGACAAGCGAATCGCTGCCAACGCGCGCGATGAGGATGGGCAGCGGCGCACACTGCAGCAGGTTGCGAAACTGCAGTTCGCTGTCGACCAATGCCTGATGAAAACGCTCGTTCTGCCGCACGATGCGGCGTGAAACCAGGTAGGCGAGGCTCAGGAGTATGGTTACCACCAAGACCATTGCAAGGCGCAGAATCTTCTGTGCCTTGCGGGACATTTCCCCCAGGGCGTAAGAAAAATCATCTTCCAGTGGCGACAACTCCGCGTCGATGTGCTGCAACTGCGCAAGGTAGGCCTCTGCCGCGTCAGCGTGCATCGTACCGGTCTGAATACCGGCGTGAATGGTGTCACCCACCGCCATCAACTGGTCCATGCGCGCGTCGGCGGCAGCCCAGATGGCAATGGCACTGTCCAGATCCGGTACACCGCGAAACCGCCGAAACAGACCGACCATCCCGTCAATATCGTCTGGATGGTTGCGTCCCTGCAAAAAACCGTCGGCGGCAAGTTTGAGGTCGGGCTGTGCCTTGTCCAGTTCCAGTCTGGCCTGACGGTCACCCAGGGACACCTTTAGCGCTTTCAGGTAGGCCTGGTAGTCCGTCGGCTTGTGACCCACCACGTAGCGTGACAGTGCAAGAACCGATTCCTTTTGGGCCTTGGACCATAGCCCTTCGCCGCCGACGTACGCCCGGGCGGCGGCCATCAGTCCGAGACTGAAGTAGGCAAAGGCCAGCAGGCTCACCACCACGGCGACAAATATCCACACAATCAGAAGCAGGCGGCGGCTGTTGCCGCCTGGTGATGTTGCAATTTTGGTTTGAGGCATGCACTCCTTGGCCGTGACGCGGACCGACTGGCGACCCCGGCTCGCTATAACAGCAAGCCCAAAGGCCACCGGTGAGTGCCTATTGTGGAGAGATTCTTGGAATTTGCCAATCTGCGACGGCAAACCACTGTCTGCGTTCGGTGCAACAGCGCACGGACGCCATGGCATGGGCGACCTACAGTGAAATTGGCTAACGCATCGGGTCTTCAGATGTAAATAGCTGGTGCCAGATGTAGCTCCGTGTGTCTGAGAGGTCACGAGGAAACGTTTGGATACATGCCGCTGTGGCAAATCCGGTCCAATAGAGGACTCTCTTTTGGCCCCGTTAATAACGAGGTTTACTATGCAACGCCTTCCCGGAAAAAAACTCTTATTTACTGCCGTTCTGGCAGCAGGCCTGACGGCCTGTGGCGGCGGGGGCGGCGACAGTGCGAGCAGCACGAGCAATGGCAGCTTGCGCATCGCCCTGACCGATGCGCCCTCTTGCGGTTACGACGCCGTCAATGTGACCATCAAGTCGGTGCGCGTGAATAAGAGCGCCAGTGCCGCTGACAGCGACAGCGGTTGGTCCGAAATAGCGCTCACCACTCCGCGCAAAATCAATCTGCTCAACCTGAGCAATGGCGTGCTCGAAGAACTGGGCCAGACGCCCCTGCCCACCGGAAAGTACACCCAGCTGCGGCTGATATTGGCTGACAACGACAGTGCCAGCCCGCTGGCCAACTCCGTGCTTCCAACCGGCGGCGCCGAAGTAGCGCTCAAGACGCCAAGCGGTCAGCAATCGGGCGTCAAGACCAATATCGATATTGACATTGCGGCCAACAAAATGGCTGATTTCGTCATCGACTTCAACGCCTGCAAGTCCATCGTCTCCGCGGGCAACTCGGGGCAATATTTGCTCAAGCCGGTGGTCTCGGTCATACCCCGTTACGTAGCCGGTGTCAGTGGATTCGTTGCCACCGACCTGGCCAATGGCAGCACCAGTGTTTCCCTGCAGCAAGGCGGCGTGATCATCAAGGCGACTGCGCCGGATACCAGTGGCCGATTCCTGTTGCAGCCGGTCGCACCGGGCAGCTACACCCTGGTCTTTACGGCTCCGGGTCGCACAACGGCCGCAGTCACCGGCGTGTCGGTGGCAGCCGACACGGTCACCGCCATCAATGTGTCTGGCAGCGCGCTGGCGACCACGGTTTCTGCCAGTGGCGTCATTCAAGGCAACGCGCCGCTGAATACCCAGGTGCGGGTGATGCAGTCGCTGGCCGTTGGTCCAACGATCGAGGTGGCCGGCCGCTATGTCGACGGTGCTTCGGGCAACTACAGCTTCGCAGCCGTGGTGAATGCGCCACTGGTGGCCACCTATGCGCCGTCCCCGGCCAGTCTTGTGTTCGTGCCTGATCTGACAGCCGCTGGCCGGTACTCCGTGCTTGCCAACCTGGCAGGGTTCCCGGACAAGATTGCCGTGCTGCCCACTGTGTCGGTTGGCACTGCCACGACGGCGAACTTCACGTTCCCCTGATTTTCTGTTCCATGAGGCCTTTTGATGATTCACCGAAGAACTGGAGAGGTCCTCATGGACACAGCAGAAAATACCCTGGATGAAGCGACGGAGTCGGCCTCATCCGGGTGGGCACCGATCCCGATTGAACAACTGGTGCAGGAGGCCTACGGCTCTTCCGTGCCGGATACGCAGGAGCGCATCCTGGCGCAGCTGGTGGGCAAGGTGTATGAGATTGCACCGGCTCCCATACAAGTTCGCTTGCTGGAGCAATTGCTGCGACCGGTGGGCGTGCTTTCATTGATTGCCATCGCCAATGGAATTTTCGCAAAAATCCATTTTCGTGGTGCTTGGCCGGACGTGGCCTTGCATCCCGCCGATGTTCAAACCGTCCGCTCCAGCGATGTCGTGGCGCTCGTGGAACACGTCATGCAGACCAGTGGCGAGGCCTTGAATGGCCTTGCCCGATTGCTGATCGACTCCCCGTCCCTGGTTGGATCGGGTGCTGCCACCGTGCTCATAACCCTGCTGCTGCAGCGTGGGCAACGACGCAGAGCCACGGACTAACGCTAGAAACCCACAGGCGAAGACAAGTCGCAGTTTTTTACTTGCTCTGCTCCTGTTTCAGGAGCTGCTTGCGCACATTCCACGGGGGCTAGAGCCCGTTTTCTCTTATAAACCGCAGCCCCGCAGCAGCAGTGACACCACATGCTCGGTCGCCCGCGCATGGTCCTTGGCGGTCAATGCTTTGTGGCCCAGCACGGCGCACACCTGCACATCGAAGTCGGCATAGGTTTGCGTGGCGGCCCAGATGGTGAAGAACAGGTGGGTGGCGTCCACGGGTGCCATGCGCCCGGCGTCAATCCAGCCCTGCACCACCGCGGATTTTTTCCTGACCATCTGGCGTAGCTCGGTGGCCAGAATGGTCTTCACCACGGGAGCTCCATGCAGCATTTCGTTGGCAAACACCTTGGAGCCGTCGGGGCGTTGGGCAGACAGGGCCATCTTGGCACGGATGTACTGTTCCAGGGCCGTGCGCGGATCGGCATCCGCCGTGATGCAGTGGGTCGGCACCAGCCAATCATTGAGAATGCGGGCCAACACGGCGCGGTAGAGCACATCCTTGCTGCCAAAGTAGTAGTGCAGATTGGCCTTGGGCAGGCCGCTTTCGATGCCAATGGCGGCCATCGTGGCGCCGCCAAAGCCGGCACGGGCGAACACCTTTTCGGCGGCACCCAAAATGCGTGCTTCGTTCGCTTGGCGAATCTGGCCCTTGACCGCGTCATCTTCCAGTGTAGACACTGCGACGCGGACTTTAGAGGTTTTGGCAGGTGGTTTCATGGAGGCAAAAAAGGGGTCGTACCCAATTGGACACGACCCCTCGCAGTCATTGTGGACCCGACCAGAATAACCGGTTTATTTGCTGGCAGCGTCCCACACCACATGGGACATGGCGGCCTTGCCCGGATCTTTCTTGATCACGGGTGAGCTGCCGCCCGCCAGCAGCACCTTGACGGTGCGCTCATAGGCGGCGGGTTCCAGGTAACCGATCTTGGCGGTGCCCGCATTGGTGATCAGCTTGGCCACGTTTTCCATCTGGCGCTTCTGCACCTTCAGGGTTGCACTGCCGGATATGTCTGCAGCCACTACGACCTTGGCGGCGCCTTCAGGGTCTTTGACCGCATCATTCCAGCCCTTGAAGCTTGCCTTCAGGAATTTGGCCATGCGCGCCACGAAGGCCGGATCCTTCAGTTTGGCTTCCATCACATACAGGCCGTCTTCCAGCGTAGCCACGCCTTCCTTTTCATAGAAGAAGGTGACCAGGTCACTCTCCTTGACGCCCGCGTCCACCACCTGCCAGTACTCGTTGTAGATCATGGTCGAAATACAGGCGGCCTGGTTTTGCAGCAGCGGGTCGACGTTGAAGCCCTGCTTGAGGATCTTGATGTCGGTGTCGGGCTTGTAGCCCAGCTTGCCCATCCAGTTCAGGAAGGGGTATTCATTGCCGCCGTACCAGACACCCAGGGTCTTGCCCTTGAGGTCTTTCGGTGTAGTCACGCCGCTGGATTTTTTGCAGGTCAGCATCAGGCCGGACTGGTTGAACACCTGGGCGATGTTGACCAGAGGCACACCGGCTTCGCGCGAGGCCAGGGCTGAGGGCATCCAGTCCACGATCACGTCGGCACCATTGCCCGCAATCACCTGTGCGGGGCCGATGTCGGGGCCGCCGGGCTTGATCGTCACGTCCAGACCCTCGGCCTTGTAGTAGCCCTTGGCCTGCGCCACGTAGTAGCCGGCAAACTGTGCCTGGGGCAGCCACTTGAGCTGCACGGTCACCTTGTCGGCGGCGTGTGCGGTCATGCCGCACACAGCCAATACCGCGGCCATCAGGCCATTGCTTACCAGAGAAGAACGGGTCATGGAACACTCCTTGAGGTTGGGACGAAAACAAAACGACGGGGTGCGGATGCAGAGCGCATTATTTACCCCGTATGGACGGATGCCAGAACGCGGCACGCCGTTCCAGCTGCACAAGCAAGGCGTAGGCCAGCGACCCGGTGACCGCAGCCACCACAATCGCGCCCCACACCAGAGACATGTTCATGCGCGAGGCTTCGGTGGATATCCGAAACCCCAGGCCCACCGTGGGTGAACCAAAAAATTCGGCCACGATGGCCCCAATGAGTGCCAGAGTGGCATTGACCTTGAGTGCCCCAAACATGAAGGGCATGGCAGAGGGCAGGCGCAGTGACCACAAGGTGCGGCTGTAGCTGGCCCCGTAGCTGTACATCAGCTCGCGCTCCAGTTTGCCCGAGGCTTTCAAGCCCGCCAGCGTGGACACCAGCATCGGAAAGAAGGTCATTAGCACGACGACGGCGGCCTTGGACGGCCACTCAAAGCCAAACCACATCACCGCAATTGGCGCCACCGCCACCAGCGGCACCGTGCTGGTGAGGGACGCCAGCGGCAACAGGCCGCGCTGCAAAAACGGCATGCGGTCAATCGCAACGGCCACGGCAAACCCCAGACCGCTGCCCAGCAGCCAGCCAATGCAAACGGCCTTGAGCACGGTTTGCGTGAAGTCGCCCCACAGCTTGGCGTAGTTGTCCATCAACGACTGCACGATCAGCGTTGGCGCGGGCAGGAGCACGCGGGGCACTTCAAACGCGACCACCAGAACCTGCCAGAAGTACAGCACCCACAGGCCAAACAGGGCTGCGGTCAGCACGCCGTCAAAGTGGGTGCCCTGGATGGCGGCTACCCGGCGAATGGTCCACAGGGCGATGGCCCCCAGAGCAAGGAGTAGCAACCAGAACAGTGCGGTGGGCGGACTGCTGCCCTGGGCAGCAGGGTGCAAAAACAAGAGGCTTGCCGCCGCCAGCGACGCCACCACAGCCGTAGCCGTGGCGGGGTGGGACATGGACAGTCTGGGCTTCATGGCTGTCTCCGGTTGCGCATCGCCAGGTGTTCGGTCAGGGCCACCAGCGTGGTCAGCACCAGGCCCAGCAGGGACGACATCACCAGCGCAGACCAGATGGCCAGTGTGTTGCCGTAATACGAGCCGGTGAGCAGGCGCGCACCCAGGCCCGCCGTGGCACCGGTGGGCAGTTCAGCCACCATGGCGCCGACCAGGCTGGCGGCAATGCCCACCCGCAACGCGGGAAACAAAAAAGGCAGGGCGGCTGGCAGGCGCAGCAGCCACAGCGCTTGCCAGCGGGTTGCGGCATAGGTGTGCATCATTTCGGTCTCAATGACCTGCGGAGACCGCAGGCCCTGCACCATGGCCACCGTCACCGGGAAAAAACTCAGGTACATGGCAATCACCGCCTTGGGTGCCAGCCCCTCCAGCCCCAGGCTGCCCAGTATGACCAGCACGATGGGCGCAATGGCCAGCACCGGTACGGTCTGCGAGGCCACGATCCAGGGCAGTAACGCGCGGTCCAGCGTGCGCGAGTGCACGATCAGAACCGACAGCACCAGCCCCAAAACCGTGCCCATGGCAAAGCCCACCAGCGTGGTCTCGCCGGTCACCGCCACATGGAACAGCAGGTTGCGGGGGGAATCGATGGGCCAGTCCACCAGGCTGGACCAGAAATCCAGCGCAATCTGGTGAGGTGCGGGTAGCACCGGGCGCTCCATATTGAGGGTCGTGGCCAGCAGGTCCTGCCAGGTCCACGGGTTGCCAGAGGGTTCCAGCACGCGTTCGATTGCGCCGCTGGCGTTCATGCCCCAGGCGCCACCGTACCAGACCAGCAGGAACATCAGCACCATCACGACCACGGGCAGCCCTTGCTCCCACGCGCGGGTGGCCAGCGGTGCAGGCGGAGCTTTACTCGATGTGGCCATCGGCAAGGGCCTCGCGCACCTGGTGCGCGACGTCCATGAAAGCCTGCGTGTCGCGCAGCCCCAGATGCCGCTCGTCGGGCAGCGGGGATTCAATCACCTTGACGATGCGCCCCGGCCGTGGCGACATGACCACGATGCGGGTTGACAGGTACACGGCCTCGGCGATGGAGTGGGTCACAAACACCACGGTGCGGCGCTCGCGTTGCCACAGTTGCTGCAACTGTTCATTGAGCCGGTCGCGGGTGATTTCGTCGAGCGCGCCAAAGGGCTCGTCCATCATCAAAATCTTCGGCTCGAAGGCCAGGGCCCGGGCAATCGACACGCGCTGCTGCATGCCACCCGACAACTGCCAGGGGTATTTGCCCTCAAAACCGGTCAGGCCCACGCGCGCCAGATGCTCCATGGCAATGGCGCGGCTCTGCGCGGCGCCGCCGCCCTGTATCTGCAGCGGCAGCATGACATTACCCAAAACGGTGCGCCAGGGGAACAGCGCTGGTGCCTGGAATACGTAGCCGTAGGCGCGGGCCAGGCGCGCCTCGTGCGGACTGACACCATTGACCAGCACAGTACCGTCACTGATGTGCTCCAGGTCGGCAATGACGCGCAAGAGCGTGGTCTTGCCACAACCGGAGGGCCCGATCAGGGATACAAACTCGCCTTCGCCAATGCGCAGGTCCACGTTGCTCAGGGCCTTGACCGGGGTGTCGGCCGTCTGGTAGACCACGCTGGCGTTGTGCACTTCAACTGCTGGGCGTGACGCAATGCGTCCATTTGCCGGGGCAGTGGACGGGGACCTTGCGCTGGTGGTGGCAATAACGGGATCTGGGGTCATGGGCAAAAGCTAACCAATTGGTCAAGTTATTGTAGGGCTGCTCGCAAGTTTCATACCGCAATTGGACCCCTGATCCGGATATACCCTTACCGGGATTTACCCGGGTGTGCGCTACCTCAGAGGGGCTCGGTGCGCTGTGTCAGCCAGGCCAGGCCGGCTGCACCCACCAGCGGGCTCAGCCGCGTGCGCACGGTTGCGTGGTAGGCGTTGAGCCAGGCAATCTCATCGGCGTGCAACAGGTCTTTGGCTATGCAGCGCGTGTCGATCGGACACAGTGTCAGCGTCTCGAATTCCAGGAAATCGCCAAAGGGCTCGTTGGTGGCCGCGGGCACGTTGAGCACCAGGTTTTCGATGCGCACGCCCCACTGACCGGCACGGTACAGGCCCGGTTCAATCGAAGTGATCATGCCGCTTTGCATGGCCATGTTGGCATCGGGAATGGCCTTGGAAATGCTCTGCGGACCTTCATGCACATTGAGGAAATAGCCCACGCCATGGCCGGTACCATGGCCATAGTCCAGGCCCTGGGCCCACAGCGGTGCGCGCGCCAGGGCGTCGAGCATGGGCGACAGCGTACCCAGCGGAAAGCGTGCGCGTGAGAGGCCGATGGTGCCCTTGAGCACCAGCGTGTAGTCGCGCTTTTGCGCGGCGCTCGGCGTGCCGATGGGCCAGACGCGGGTGATGTCGGTGGTGCCGCCGGGGTATTGGCCGCCGGAGTCGATCAGCAGCAGGCCGTCGCCTTCGATGACCGCGTGGCTCGCCGCCGTGGCACGGTAGTGGGGCATGGCGCCGTTGGCGTTGAAGCCGGCAATGGTGTTGAACGACAGGCCGACAAAACCCGGGCGCTTGGCGCGCTCGGCGGTCAGGCGCTCGTCAATGGTCAGCTCGGTGATGCGCTCGCGGCCCTGGGCCGCCTCAAACCAGGCGTAGAACTCGCACATGGCCGCACCGTCCTGCT
>Ga0208888_100906_pt1 | contig 11700 bp, 11 predicted proteins | sample LakWasM115_HOW13_2_FD_183929 | JGI IMG/M metagenome (GOLD analysis project Ga0208888, IMG submission 183929) | Freshwater sediment methanotrophic microbial communities from Lake Washington under simulated oxygen tension - Sediment Metagenome... | ecosystem: Environmental > Aquatic > Freshwater >...
CGCCTGCCGAGGCAATCGCACCCACCACAAAACAGAATGCGGTCTGCCACTGTAAAAAGGTAGAAATAATCGTTGCTACAATCGCAACAAAAATCGCGATGACACGATACTCACGCGACAAAAAAGCCGCCGATCCTTCTTGAATAGCCTTTGCAATGGCTTGCATGGCTTCATTACCCTGGTCATAGCCAAGAACGCGTCGCAATTCCCAAATCACGAATGCGCCCCCTACAATACCCATCAATAATGCGATAACAACTGATGCAGATGTTGGAAACATCATAACTACCTCTCCTCTTTAGTTGGTTTAGCTATAAGCTCATAAGCTCACGCTATTTTTTTATTATTTGTTTAGCTATCGTATGCAATTGGACAGCCATGACTATTAGAAGCGGCATTTACGCGAGACGCAACTGTTTAAGTCCGGCGCAAGCTTCACCTCCACTGATGTCTGGCATTATTCTTAATTCCAACACCTTTAATTGATTAAGCCTGACCTCATAATGCTCGATTTCGCGCGTGGTGTTAGGCGGACTAAAGTGATATTGCTGACGCAAAATCTCCCGGTAAGTGTTGTCTTTATCCATCAACCAAAGCAGGACAAACTCCTGGGTGCGCGACTGTTGCTGTTCATCGAACATCAGAAAAATATGTTCGATAGTGCGGGGTTGATCGAAAACAAGACGGATCGTTTGCTCACCGGCACTTGCCGCCTGCCATCCTGCGCCCGAATCCTCCGTCAGTAACAAGGCGGACTCAACAGGGTGCTCCAGACACTCTGAGGTAAACTCTACTTGGGCCAGATGCTCCAGATCCAGAAAATCCAGATCGGAATGTGGAATATTTTCAGCAGCCTGGTTGATTATTATTTTGCGCATTATTAATCGCCTGTTGCAGTGTAATGTTCGTAGTAAAAAAGGTAGCGTCAAGCAGGTGCAAGGGAAAAGGACTATGTCTTTTCACTTAGCGATATGGCGCTGCATGGCTGTTCATCTCCTTGCTTTTGAGCCTGTTTCCGTACAAAAAACACCCAGCCGAAGATTAACAAACAGTGTAAACCACCGTCGGCTAGTAATAACACGGATTTGACTGTAAACACTGATAAAATCCGTTTCAACCGGTTAATCAGTGGTATCCGTGTTCTATTATTCATAATCAGCAACTGTTGAATAGCTACGCTTTATTGAATATTTCAATCGTAACAGGGTAGTAGCCCTGCCGATCACCCATGCTAAACAAAACAGGAAAAAATCAAATGGACCGTTTCGACAGAATATATCGATTACACAACCTCTTAACCAACCGCCGCACCCCGATACCGTTAACAGACATCATGAAAGAGCTGGAATGCGCCAAGGCAACCGCGGCGCGTTACATCGAAGATATGCGCACTTATCTTGATGCGCCGCTGGAGTACGACCGGAAACTCAACGGCTATTACTACGACCGGCAACATGCAGACAAGCCCTACCAACTGCCCGGACTCTGGTTCAGCGCTGAAGAGCTGAACGGCTTGCTAATCTGTCATCAAATCCTGCAAAACATCAGCCCAGGCATACTCAGCCAGCAGATAAGCCAGCTGCAACAAAGAATCAACCAGCTGTTCAAATTACAGCCGCACACCCCGGCCGATATTTCACAGAAAATAAAAATCCTCTCCATAGGACGACGCTTAAAAGACGATGCCCAGTTCAAGAAAATAGCCACCGCCCTGTTCAACGGCAAACGAATCGACATCCACTACACCGCCAGAGGCGAAAATGCCGCGCAAAGCCAAAGAACAATCTCGCCGCAACAACTCATCTACTACCGGGACAACTGGTATCTGGCGGCCTACTGCCATCATCGGGATCAACTGCGAGTGTTCGCCGCAGACAACATCGGCTCAGCAAAAATACTAGATCAAAATGCCCAGCCGACCGACCCAAAACAGCTGGAACAATTCCTCACCTCGTCCTACGGCATTTTCAGCGGCACCGCAGAGCACACCGCGGTACTGGAGTTTACACAAGCCCGTGCTAAATGGGTCGCCGATGAAAACTGGCACCCCAATCAACAGGGACAATGGCTGGACAACGGCAACTACCAGCTGAGCATCCCGTTCAACGACAGCCGCGAATTGATCATGGACATCCTCAAACACGGCGCGGAAGTGGAGGTTAAATCGCCGCAGTTTTTGCTTGATAGAGTCAGGGAGCAAATAGAGGACATGCAAAAAATTTACAATAAATAAAGAACAACCTCACCGAATGAGGTTGTGGTCGTGGATAATGGGGCTCAAGTTAATCGTTAGGGGGTGAAAATGTACCGATATTGGGGCAAGGCCTGTGCGGATGATGGGCAAGACAATAGCTATCATCTGTTGCCGTATCACTGTCTGGATGTGGCGGCGGTGGCGGAGGAGTGGTGGCGACAGAGCTGCGATATTAGCCGCTGTTTTATTGAGATTACCGGTTTAAATGAAAAACAAACCCGTGCTTGGCTGCTGTTTTTTATTGCCTTGCATGATTACGGCAAATTCGATTTGCGTTTTCAGCGCAAAGCCTTGGAAGCATGGAAAGCGGTCAACACCGAGTTAAGTGCAATTCCAACTCAACTAAATGGGCAATCGATTAAAGAGTATAACCACGGCCCGGCCGGGCTGTACTGGTTTTATCAGGATTTTAAAGTACGGTTTTCGTCAGGGGAAGACGATTTCTATGCCGATGACAATGATGATTGGGCGGCATGGTACAGCTGGTTAGCTCCGGTAGTCGGACATCATGGCGTTGTGCCGCAAGATCATGAAAAAGACAATCCGAAATATCAGCTGCATAGTGCTTCGCAACTGATTCTGGACGCATTTAAACAATCACGGCAGCAATGGCTGAGCGCTTTGGAGTTGTTGTTTCTTGTACCAGCCGGATTATCGCTGGACGATACGCCGCCACTACTTTCAGCCGCAACAATGTTGGCTGGATTCTGTTCGGTAAGCGATTGGCTGGGATCGTCCGAACTGTTTACTTACGACGACCAGCCTTGCGATGATTTAACGCAGTGGTATGAATGTCGATTGAAGATTGCAGAAAAAGCGTTACAAGAAGCGGGCGTTATCAGCCAAATAAGGCCGTATCAAACTATCGATGCGTTATTGAATGGTTATCCGCCGCGACAAGTGCAATGCCTTATTGAACAATTGCCAAAAGTACAAGGCTTAACATTGATAGAAGCCTCGACAGGTTCTGGGAAAACCGAAACCGCTTTGGCATACGCATGGCAACTGTTGGCGTTGGGTTTGGCTGACAGCATTGTGTTTGCCTTGCCGACTCAGGCCACCGCCAACGCGATGTTGAAACGCTTGGAAAAAGCCGCGCCTTTGCTGTTTGCCAATCAAACCAATGTGGTATTGGCGCATGGCCGAGCTAAGTACGAACAAAATTTCATCGATTTGAAACAAGCCTGTGACCCGCACACTGCCCAAGGCCATGAAGAAGCCTGGGTGCAATGCGGAAACTGGTTGGCGCAAAGTCGCAAGCGGGTATTTCTCGGCCAAATCGGCGTTTGTACCGTCGATCAGGTTCTGGTATCGGTGCTGCCGGTCAAGCACAAGTTTGTGCGCGGCTTCGGTATTGGCCGTAGCGTTTTGATTATCGATGAAGTTCATGCTTACGACAGTTATATGTACGGTTTGCTGGATGCGGTACTGGAGCAACAGCGCCTTGCCGGAGGCAGTGCTATTTTATTGTCGGCGACTTTGCCGTTCCATCAAAAAGCCCAGTTGGCGAAAGCTTGGGGTTGTGAGCTAGCTACAGCCAATCAAGCCTATCCGTTGGTCAATCATTGCAGTGTCGAACAAACTGTTACGTTCGACTTGGCAACGCTGCCCGACCAGCAGCCTAAGCCAATATCGGTGCAGTTGGAACTGGTTAAAACTCCCCACTTATTGCCCGACGATGACTTTATTCAACGTTTGCTTGATGCGGTAATGCAGGGCGCTCAAGTGTGTCTGGTCTGTAATCTCGTCGCGGTCGCACAACAGCTTTATCGGCAAGTATCGGACCGGATCGAACAAGACGAACGATTCAGCAAGGATCAGTTACTACTGTTTCATTCCCGTTTTATCTTTACCGATCGTCAACAAAAAGAACAAGCGGTTCTGAACCTATTCGGGGCGAAGCCTGAACCGGCAGAAGCCAGAAGCAAAGGCCATTTACTAATCGCGACTCAAGTGGTCGAGCAGTCGCTGGATTTGGACTTCGACTGGCTGATCACCCAGCTTTGCCCGGTAGACTTGCTGTTTCAACGCATGGGCCGGTTGCACCGCCACTTACGTGGCAGGCCAGAGCACTACCGGCAACCGGTTTGTACCGTTTTATTGCCGACTGAAGACGATTATGAATTGCATGAATTGATTTATGGCAATAGCCGGGTGCTGTGGCGGACTCAGCAATGCTTGCAGCAAGCGGAGCAAGAAACGGAATCTCAAGTCAGTTTCCCAGCGGCTTATCGGGGTTGGATAGAACCGGTTTATAACGAAGAGGCATGGCAGGATGAGCCGGAATGGGTGCTGAAAAGTTACGAGGCTTACGAAGAAGCTTGCTGGGTCAGCCAAATGACTGCCAAGCAACTGATTAACAGCAAAATGGACGAACCACTTTCCGATAATGATAGCCATGTTTCCGCGTTAACCCGTGACGGCGATATGAGCCTGAACGTGACTCCTTTCTATACCGACGTGCAGGGTGAACGTTGTTTGTTAAGCGGCGAACTTATAAACAAGCTGGATGAAAGCAAGCGCTTGGAGGCCATCAATCTGAATAGCGTCGCTGTGCCGAAAAGCTGGGGTAAACACGGCAAGTTACCCGAAGCCGATAAAGACGGTTTTATCTGGCTTTCCATGCAGGCGACTACAGACGGCCACTTTGCCGCGCAACAGGGTAACTACACCTATTTTTATCACGCCAATACAGGATTAACCCGTATGGATAAGCCCAAGGAGAACTCATGAATTTACTCACGGATGCCTGGATACCAATCCAACATCAAAACAACTACCGGAAGATAAGCTTGCAGCAACTCTTATGCGGCGAACAAACCGGCGAACTTTGTTTGCCGCGTGATGATATGGAGTTAGCTTGCTTGCAACTGTTGTCTGCCATGGCCCAAATCTTGTTCTTACCTACCCATAAAAAGGAGTTACTACAATACCTAAAAGACCCGATTAGACCCGAAGTCTATGTCGATGCCTGTCAGGACAAAATGGACTGGTTTGATTTGAACCATTCCAGAACGCCATTTATGCAATTTCGCAACGTTACACCTAGCAAAACAGAGCCTTATACGGGGATGGATAAACTGTTAGCTGGTGTAGCAGATGGGGCAAACAAAGTATTTGTAAATCCTCAAGATTTAGGAGCTGGCTTGTGTGGAAGCTGTACAGCAATAGCTCTTTTTAATATGGCAAATAATGCCCCAAGCGTGGGTGGAGGTTTTCAAGGCAGTTTTAGAGGTAATACCCCAATCACAGTTCTTGTGAAAGGTAGAACACTAAGAGAAACAGTTTGGCTGAATGTTTTAACGGAAGAAAATATCGAAAAAATAATGCCTTGGTATCAAAAGACTAAAAGTCAACAACCAAATTATGTTGATAAAGATAATGCTGGAGTTTTGCTTGATGCTTCAATGATTGGATTAACTAGAGGGATATTATGGCAGCCAGCGCGTTATGAATTATATCCTCCAATTGAAAATGCAATTTGTAGTTGCTGTGGCTGTGATAGCTCGGTGTATATAAACTTTAAAAAAGAAAAATTTAAATACTCATTAAGCGGTTACTGGCCGCATCCATTGTCAGCCACAAAGTACAACTTCGATAAAGACGATAACGATAAAAGAATAAATGTAACGTTTAATTCATTTACAACATCTGCGCCAGCATGGACGCATTTATCGTCCTTTTTATTTTTGAATAAAGAAAAAAAAGAAGGAGGCTCACCTGCTCCGGTTATCGAACAAGTTAAGTCTGTTTTAAATGGGAAACCCCTAAATTTGATAATAGGCGGTTATCGTTATAAGCCACCGCAAACTGCCACAATCACAGCTCGATGCCATGAATTATTTAGTTTGTCAGAAGGTTGGCACGAACATGAAGCCAGTATGAGGCTATTAATAACAACAGCAGTTGAATATAAGCAAGCGCTTAGAAAAGGTCTTTACTCGTTTGTTAGCAGAGCAATTATTAATCCTGGAAGTAAAAAAAATAAAGATCGAATAGGAGAAATCTGTTCACTAGCAGAAGCTGTTTATTACCAGCAAACAGAAAACATGATTCGTGAAAGACTAGCGGCAATTAAATCCCAAACATTACAAAACGAAAAAATAACGTTAAATGAAAGACTTAAGTCTATAGTGATTTCATTATTTAATCAGGCCACAGAACCTTATAGCCAAGAACCAAAGATGTTGAAAGCTTTAGGGTTGGCTAGACGTTCTTTGCACAAATTTCTTCAAGACTTGGAACCTAAAGGATAAAACTCATGAGTGAGGAAAAAAATAGAACCCCCGATTTTGGGCTGTTATACGAACGCTATCAGGATTTGAAACCTGGCCCGAAAGCAGAATTGAAACGCGTAATGAATCCTGATGATTTGGCAGAAATACCAGCTTTTTACCGGCTATTGCAAGAAAACAAGGAGTACAAAAAGATGCAGCGCATCGTGTACTGCTTGCCGTTCATTGAACATCAATACCAAGGGGATTCCTTAGGAAGAGCATTAGCTAAAGCAAACATTAACGAGAAACGATTGTTTATGGTCATCCGTTCTCTGGAACCCAATGACTTAATCCAATTGCGTCGCTTGCTAAAACAAGCCGATAACCCCGCATTAGATTGGTTAAAGATGGCTAACGCACTTTGGAAGTGGAATTATCCAAACCAGCAATCAAAACGGAAAATTCTGGAAGATTTCTTCTACTACCAAAACAACAAATCAAATCCTACCGATTAATTAAATTAACGAGGCATCAAAACCATGAACGAAAATTTCATCAACTTTCACATCCTGATTTCTCATAGTCCATCTTGTTTGAACCGAGATGATATGAACATGCAAAAATCTGCCATTTTCGGCGGCAAACGCCGTGTGCGGGTTTCCAGTCAAAGTTTAAAGAGAACTATGCGAACCAGTGATTATTACAAAGAGAATTTTCCAGAGAAATCTATAAGGACCAGAAATTTAGGGTTGCTGGTCGAAAAATTGTCTGAAGATTTAACAAAAAGCGGTTATGAAACTGAAAGAAAGTGGATTGAAAAAGCCGTTGAGGTATTTAGCAGTAAATTTGTCAGCAATGATGATGAGAGTGACGATGAAAACGATGAGGAAATAACTCACGAAGAACAGAAAGATAAACCTAAAAAGGTAGCGGTGGCTCCTTGGGTTGTATCGGAATTTAAATTCATTTGTAACAAGGTGATGCAGGTTTATCAAGAAGAATTAACCGAAAAAGAAAATGAAGCCTTGCAAAAAGCTATTGAGAAGGAAAATAGTCGGAGAGTCAGCAAGAAAAAACCAAGAAAATCTCCAGAAGAAGTAAAAGATGAGTTTTTGCTGAAAAAATTAAAAAAGGAACTTGAAACGGATGCGGCTGCGTTGGCTAAAGCTTGTGGAAATGCGCTCGACATGGCGTTATCTGGTCGTATGGCAACATCAGGCTTAATGACAAATATTACAGGTGCTCTGGCCGTCGCCCATGCCATCACCACCCACGCCGTCGATGCCGACATTGACTGGTTTACCGCCGTGGATGACTTGCAGGAGCTGGGTTCCGGCCATTTGGATACCCAGGAATTTTCTTCCGGCGTTTTCTATCGTTATGCCAGCCTTAATCTTAAACAATTGCAGGTCAATCTTGGTTTGTTGCCAGACATGAAAACCGATGAAAGCACAGAAAGCAGAGCAAAAGCCTTGGACGTTGCCGCTCATGTGTTACACATGCTGGCAACTGAAGTGCCCAGCGCCAAGCAGCAGAGTTTTGCTGCGCACAATCTGGCCGATGTGGCATTGGTCGGTTTTTCCCATCAACCGGTTTCTTTGGCGAATGCTTTTGAAAAACCAATCCAGGCCGACAATAAAGGCGGATTTAGAGAGCCCTCAATCAAAGAACTAAACAGCTACTGGGACAAAGTCCATCAAGGCTATGGTTTGGTCGAGCGTTGCGCTGAATTCGCGCTGGATAACGTGGCATTACCGGCCGGAATAGTAACCAAATCTTCGCTGCCTGGACTTGAAAATTGGCTAAGAAGTAACGGCCAAGCCTAACCGGAATCGATGTCATGCGTGAACATTTAATCTTAAAACTGCAAGGCCCGATGCAGGCTTGGGGCCGGGAGAGTTTCGAAGGCTTGCGGCCTTCCGAACTGTTTCCCGGCCGGAGCGCTTTATTAGGCCTGCTGGGTGCCTGCTTAGGCGTTGACCGTAACGATCAAAACCGGCAGCAAGCTTTGGCAGGTAGCGTGTCGTTTGCGGTGCGGGTAGATCCTGTATTCGATAAACAAACACAAAAGAGGATTGCCACTCAAAAAATGACCGACTATCACACCGTCAAAAATGCCAGAGAAGATTATCGCGGCCTGAAAAGCCACGATACCATTCAGACTTGGCGCGAATACTGGCAGGACGCTTGCTACACCGTTGCCGTGTGGAACAATCCCGATGCCGTTGTGTTACTGGCTGAAATTGTTCAGGCAGTTAAACAGCCGATTTACACGCCGGTATTAGGGCGGCGAAGTTGCCCGCTGGCAAGGCCATTGTTTGAAACGTTGCTGTCTGCCGAGTCGGCGTTGTCCGCTTTGGCGCAAATCGGCCGCAATCAAGGCACTGTCTATAGCGAAGAAAATAGTGCCGGAGCAATACCTTTGAAAATGAAAAAACGAGATGTGCCGATTATTCACCAACCCCGGCAATTTGCCAGCCGAACGCTGTTTATGACGGCAGGAGAGTCGCATGTATCTGAGTAAAATCCATATCCCATGGCAACAAGCGCAAAATCCCTATCAGCTCCATCAAGCCTTATGGCGGTTGTTTCCCGGCTTTGAAGACGCGGACCGGGAGTTTCTGTTTCGCGTTGAACAGCTGCAAAAAGGCATTGGCGCTCAGGTATTGATGCAATCGGCCATGCAGCCGCAAAGCAGCGAACAAAGCCCGGCGATACTGGCTCAGCGCGAATATGTTTTGAATGTTCAAAACGGCCAGCGCTTGCGCTTTAGGCTACGCGCCAATCCCATTAAAACCATCAAAGACAGCAGTAAAGGCAGCGTCGAGAAAAAAGGTAAAACTTTTACTAAAACCGTGCGTGTTCCTTTGTTGCACGAAGAGCAGCAACAGGCCTGGCTGGAGCGCAAACTGCAAGCCTTTGCACAACTGGAAACGCTGATTGTGCAATCGGAACCGGTCTTATATTTTCGTAAAGCTAAAGAGGGGCGGAGTGGAAAAATCCAGACAGTGATGTTTGACGGGGTACTGACGGTTACAGATAGCGATATTTTTAATAAGCAGATAACTCAAGGCATAGGCCCCGCCAAAGCCTTCGGCTGCGGCCTGCTTTCTTTAGCAAGGATTTAAATCAAACCGAATTTAGTTAATATTAGGTCTTTGCAAAACGCGCGAGAACACTATGAATCTATCAAAAAACATTAAACCCATTAGCTATCTCAAGGCAAATGCCGCGCAGGTTGCTTTGGAATTAAAAGATTCCGGCGAAGCCATTATGGTGGTTCAGTCCGTTGCCGAGTATGAGCGCATGCAGGAAACTTTGGCGTTGTTGAAAATGCTGGTGCAAAGCCAGCAAGCGGTCAGTTTAGGTAAAACCGTTTCCAGCGCGGATGCGTTTAGCCAATTGCGGACGCGGCGCGGGTTGGTATGACGTTGGCTGATTTGCTGATATTAATGATTATTACCTTTTGGAAGTCAGCGATCATGTCGCAGGTAAGATCATCGATGGCTTGGAAGCTGCCGTAAACAATTTAGCCGAGTTTCCCGATAGGGGAAGTATCCACAAGGAGTTGTTGTCTTTGGGGATTCGGCAGTATCGGCAGGTGATTGAAAAGCCTCATCGGATTATTTATGAAATATTTGCCGATAAAATTGTTGTTCATGCAATACTCGATGGACGGCGCGATATGCAAAGTTTACTCATGCAACGTATTTTACGTGGCTGAGGTTAGGACTGTTTTCGGGCTGGCAAGGCGCTACAGGTACGGCGTACGGGTAAGGGCTTTGAAACACCAAAGCTTTTGGCTACGGACTGTTATCGTTGATCAGGATTTGATGTTATATTGCGCATGACAAGTCATACAAGAGGTGAGGTGATATTATGAGAATTAATGCACGTTTAGATGAGAGTCATGAAAAAAAACTACAGGCCATTCAGCAGGCAACAGCCTTAAGTACATCCGAAATAATTAAGCAGGCTTTGGATTTGCTTTATGAAAAAACTACCTTAACCGGCAGACAAAAAAATCAAAAATTGATTGAAATGCTGGCGGGTACGGCTGAAGGTCCGGAAGATTTATCAGTAAATTATAAAGAATATCTTTATCAAGGCTGGAAAGAAAAACATGGTATTGAGTGATACGGGTTTTTGGTATGCTTTTTTTAACCCTAAAGATAAATTCCATCCGCATTCACTAGCGGTGATGCAGCGGCTGGATGAGGGATTGATAACGACTTGGCCAGTCATTACTGAAACCTGTTATTTGTTGGGGAAGGCATTGGGGAGCAAGAGCCAACTACGTTTTTTACAGGCACTTGATGCGGACTATGTTGATGTATTTCAAATTCATCCGAAACATTTACCTCATATTCAACGGTTAATGCACAAATACGCCGATCTCCCCATGGACTTGGCCGATGCCTCATTAGTCATTCTGGCCGAAGAGTTAGGCCATGGTCGCATACTCTCAACCGATCAACGTGACTTCAAAACCTATCGCTGGAAAAATCACAAACCATTTCAAAATCTCTTGTTGCCGGAATAACCATGCTTCCACCCCTAAGACCCATCACCATGAAAGAACGCGTTTCCATGGCTTTTATCGAAAAAGGCCAGGTCGACGTTAAAGACGGCGCTTTTGTCGTCATCGACGAAACCGGCATCCGCACCCATATCCCGGTCGGCAGTATCGCTTGTCTGATGCTCGAACCGGGGACGCGGGTTTCCCATCAGGCCGTCAGCTTGGCCGCCAGAGCCGGAACCTTATTGGTTTGGGTCGGCGAGGCCGGGGTGCGGCTTTATGCGTCCGGCCAGCCGGGCGGGGCGCGTTCGGATCGCTTGCTGTATCAGGCCAAGTTGGCGTTGGACGATGTGGCGCGATTAAAAGTGGTGCGTAAAATGTACGAAATCCGTTTCGGCGAAAAGCCGCCGGAGCGGCGTAGCGTCGAACAGCTGCGCGGCATAGAAGGCGCCCGCGTTAAAAAGACCTACCAGTTATTAGCCAAACAGGCGGGTGTGGAATGGAAGGGCCGCAACTATGACCAGACCGACTGGGACAACAGCGATATGCCGAACCGCTGCATCAGCTCGGCGACGGCCTGTTTGTACGGCATCAGCGAAGCGGCGGTGCTGGCGGCAGGCTATGCGCCCGCCATCGGCTTTATTCATACCGGCAAACCCTTGTCGTTCGTCTACGACATCGCCGACTTGTTCAAGTTTGACGACATTATT
>Ga0208888_100909_pt1 | contig 11674 bp, 13 predicted proteins | sample LakWasM115_HOW13_2_FD_183929 | JGI IMG/M metagenome (GOLD analysis project Ga0208888, IMG submission 183929) | Freshwater sediment methanotrophic microbial communities from Lake Washington under simulated oxygen tension - Sediment Metagenome... | ecosystem: Environmental > Aquatic > Freshwater >...
AGGGCCGGCAAGACGGGCTGCGGGCTGTCGACGAGGCCCAGCAGGGGCCAGCTGATGACGGGGCTGCTGGCGTCCAGCCCGGTCAGCACCCAGCGCGGGCCTTGTTCGTCGGGGTTGGCGGCCTGCACGGCGCGCAGCACCGGGGTGGCCTCGGCGTGGGCGGCGGGCCAGAGTTCGGGGACGATGCGGGTCACGCTGCGGCCCGCGGCTTCGAGGGCCTGCAGGGCCGCGCCCAGCCAGGCCCGGTTGCACACGGCCACCCATTGTGGGCTGCCGGCTTCGGGCGCCGGGCCCAGTGCCAGGTGCAGCTGGTTGGGCTCGTCCAGCAGGCGTTCTTCCAGCAAGCCCTCCAGCACCGCCTGCAGGCGTGCGCTGCCTGGGCCGGTACCGCGCGGCAGCTCGACGGGTTGCCACGAGAGCTGATGCAGCGGCACCACGGCCACCACCTCGATCGGCCGCGTGGGTTGAGGCAGCAGGGCGGCCGTGGCCGTGCCCTGCTGCAGCACGGTGCGGCCATCGGGCGTGAGGAGGTAGGCCCATTCGGTGCTGGCGCCAGGGGCGCCATCGGGCAGGTAAACGATCAGGGTGCTCATGGGAGATTGTGGCGGCCCATTGTAGAGAGGAGATGTGAAGGTTCGGCGGCAGCCGCAGGGGCCGTTCGGAGCGGGGGTCAGGGTGGCGTCGGGTTGGACGCCACGGTATCGAATTGACCGCGTTCGCGCCACAGGGTTTGAACCTCCATGTTGGTGCGGCGCACCAGAGAGCGCTCCTGTACCCGGGTGTCGCCCAGGCGCAGGCGGCCCAGCACCTCGAAATAGCGGCTGCTGATGCTGTGCTCGGCCTCGCTGAGCTGGCTGGCGGCATCGCCCATCAGGGCGCCGGCATCGCTGATGGTCTTGAAAGGGGTGCGCGTGCGTTGCGTGACCAGGCGTTGCGCGGTGGCCATGTCCAGGGTGCGCACACTGGCGTAGATCACTTCGGCGGGCGCGGTGTTGAGGTTGACCGGGGTGCGCTCGGGCAGCAGGGTGACATAGGGGCGCAGCCGGGCCAGGGTGCTGGCGCTGAGGCCGTAGGTGAGCAACTGGTCGAGCCGCTGGGCGGGCAGGGGGGCGCTGGTTTCCTGGGCTTTCTGGGCCAGCAGCAGGTTCTGCTCCAGGGTGGTGAGCTGCGCTTCGGGCAGGCCCAGCAGGTCAAACAGCTTGCTGGTGGCGCGGTGCGCCGATTCGCTGAGCTGCTTGTTGTTGATCAGGTTCTGCAGGTTGAGGCGGCCTTGCTGGTCGGTGATGGCACCCGACAGAAAAGCCTCGGTGAGGTCCTTGTCGTCGCTGGCCGTGTTGCTCTGGTCGGCGGCCAGGAAGCTGGACAGACGCGCCTCTTGCAGCGGGATGGCCCAGGGCTCGGACAAGGTGTCGGGGCCGCCGCTGCGGGCATCTTCGCGCAGGATCAGGCGCGACCAGTCGAGCGCCCCGGTCAGGATCCAGCTGGATTGCACGCGGGTGCGTTCGGCGCTTTCCACCTCGACGGCACGCCATTGCTGCCACAGCGCACCCGCCGCCAGGGTGGCCACCAGGGTGACGGTGAGCATGGCCGCCAGCAGGGCGGCGCCGCGCTGGTGCGCTGCCAAGGTGTGGGGTGGCTTGGGGGGCTGGAGGCGCGGGTTCATGATTTGTCTCCGCCCAGGATGGGGCGCACCCAGTCGCGCGTGATGCGCCCCGACACGGCCTGGCCCGGAGCCAGCGTGATGACCAGGCGCACGCCCTGGGGCAGTTTGCTGTCGGCTCGGCCATCCGCTGCCTTGCCGTCGGGGGTGGGGGGTGTGCCTGCGTTGCCGCCTCGGCTGGTGCTGGCATCGCTGGACATGGGGTTGGTCCAGGCGTCCTGTCTGTAATAGAAGATCTGCCAGTCGTTGGCGGGGGTGATGAGCACCTCGCGCTGGCGTTGGGTCTGGTCGGGGTTCTGGCCCCACAGTGCGGCCATCTGCCAGGCGTTCTGCCAGTCGCCCCGCGTGCTGAGCGGGGGCGACTGCCAGCGCAGCCATTGGCCATCGGCGCCTGCGTTGCGCAAGGTCCAGCCCACCACCAGGGTGGCTTCGGGCTGGCTGGGTGGGCCCTGGCGGGTGAGGCGCAGCACCCGGCCGTCCCAGTCGATGGCGGTGATGTCGGGCAGGTCGACCAGGGATTCCAGATCCGCCTGCCACTGGCCCAGGCCCGATTGCAGGGCCAGGGTCTGCTCGCTGTGCTGGTCGGTCTGGCGCAGGGTGCGCATCATGCCGTCCAGGCCCTGCCAGCTCAGCAAGGCCATGATGGCCATCACCGACAGGGCGATGAGCAGCTCGACCAGGGTGAAGCCCCGGGGGCGGTGTCTTCTCCCAGGAGGGGAAAGGCGATGCAGGGCGCTTTTCATGTCAATAGCGCCCGACCACGGTGGAGAGCCGGACCACGGGTTGGCCGTCCTCGTTGAAGGTCTGCACATCGACCCGGCGAAAGCTGGGGTTGGGCGTGGCGCGCACGGTCACATGCACCGGCAGGACGCGGCCACCCTGTTCGCAGCTCAGGTCACTGTCGCCCACGCTGGGCATCTGGCGCGACAAGCGTGTTTTCACCAGTTCGTTTTCGGCGCACAGGTGGCCCAGCAAGGTATCGACCTGGCGGCTGGCGTTGCGTGTCAGGGCGGAGCTGGCCTGGGCGCCCGCCAGCAAGGCGATGGCCACGATGCTCAGGGCCACCATCACTTCGATCAGGGTGAAGCCCTGGGCCCGGCCGGGGCGTTGGACGGGGTTCATGGTGTGCTGCTGACGGTGAAGGGGCGCAGGCCATCGGTGCTCAGGCGCAGGCTGCGCCCGGGGGCTTCGGTGTTGACCAGGGTGACTTGCTGGGGGCCGATCACGGGCTCGGGGCCCAGGTTCAGGCGCCCTTGCGCAGGCAGGGCCTGGGTGCCGGGCGACAACCATTGCTGCGGCATCGAGCCCTCGGGCAGGCCGGTGAAGGTGAAGCCTTGCGGGGTGGGCACCCATTGCACGGCCACGCCGCTGGCGCGCGAGCGCGCCCGGGCGGTGTCCAGCAGGGCCGCCAGGCGCTGGGCCTCGCGTTCGAGTTGGGTCTGGCTGTTGTCGCGCAGGGCCATGGACACCCCGGCACTGGCCAGGGCCATGATGCTGATGACGATCAGCAACTCGATCAGCGTGAAGCCTCGTGGCGGGCGCCCTGCGGTCGCCAGGGTGTTCATGGTTGCGGTGGGCAAGGGCGTTGGGGCGCCCCGGCGGTGCTCACTGCCAGCTGCCGATGTCGGCGTCTTTGCCTTCGCCACCGGACTGGCCGTCGGCGCCGAAGGACATCACGTCGATCTCACCCTTGATGCCCGGGTTCAGGTACTGGTAGGGGCGGCCCCAGGGGTCGTTGGGCAGCTTTTCGAGGTAGGGCTTCCAGTTGGGTGGCACCGGGGCCGTGGTGGGGCGGGCGATCAAGGCGCGCAGGCCTTGTTCGGCCGTGGGGTAGCGCTGGTTGTCGAGGCGGTACAGCTTGAGGGCCTGGACCAGGTTGTTCACGTCGGTGCGCGCGGCGGTGGCGCGGGCGTCGTCGGCCCGGTCCAGCACGTTGGGCACGATCAGCGCGGCCAGCACGCCGATGATGACCAGCACCACCATCAACTCGATGAGGGTGAAGCCGGCCTGGACGCGACGGCGAAGGTGGTTGAGAGATCGGTTCATGGGCGAAGAGGGCAAAAACACCGGTTGGGCTGGAAGAGCAGAACTTGGAGAACTTGAAGAACTCGGAATCGCTTGAATCATAATCCGCGCATGATGACATCTTCGACCTTGTCCCCGGCGCAGCGCTGGGTGATCCGCGGTTCGTCCTTTACAGTCTGGGCGCTGGCGGCGGCGTCGGCCGTGTTCTGGGGGTTGAGGCTGGCTCAGCCGGCGCCGGTGCCCTCGGTCGAAGTGGCCGCCGGTGCCACGCTGGAGGCCGACCCGGCCGCGGTGGCCCGTTTTCTGGGCGCCACCCAGGGGCCTGTGGCAGCGCTGCCAGGGGCGCCCGCGCTGGCCAGTCGCCTGAGCCTGATCGGTGTGGTGGCCGATGGCCATCAATGGGGTGCCGCTCTGATCTCGGTGGATGGCAAGCCTGCCCACCCCTACCGGGTGGGGGCCACGCTGGAAGATGGCGTGGTGCTGCTGGCGGTTGACCGCCGGCGTGCCTTGCTGGGCCCTTCGCGCAATGCCGAGCCCACGCTGACGCTGGAGCTGCCGGCGCTCAAGAAGCCTTGACGGGCTTCTGATTCTGGTCCGGCCCCGGGCTGGGCGGGCCCAGTTCGAGGCATTCGATCTGGCCGTAGCCGATGGTGTGGCTGGGCCAATCCCGCGCTTCGTTCAGCGTCTGAACCCCCTGGAGCAGCAGGTGCACGGCCCGGATCACCCCGGCGTGGGTGAGCCACACCGCTTGCCCTTCCGCCGAGGTTTCCGCCCGGGTGCGTTGCAGCGCATGGGCCACCCGGTGCATCACCTCGTTGACGCTTTCCCCACCGCCTGGCCGGTGCAGGCCGAAGTCCTGCACCCAGGCATCGAGCGCGGCGGCGCCCAGGGCGTCCCAGCGCTGGCCTTCCCAGGTGCCGAAATCCATTTCGGCCAGATCGGGATCGGTGCGGGCTATCAGATCTGGTCTGGCTTTGCACAATTGTTGCGCCAGCTTTTCGCATCTTTGCCGCGGCGATACGCGTAAAACTGCGCCTGAGGGCAGTTGTCGGGCCAGCACCGTGGCCAGTTCTGCCGTCTGGGCCGGGTCGACCTCGATCTCCAGTCGCCCGTAGCACAGTGAATGGGCCGCGAGGGGGCGGGCGTGGCGCACCAGCCAGAGCTTCATGGCCGCCCGGTGTGTGCCAAAACGCAGGCGAGTGCCAGATAGCAGGCCAGTTCGCACACCTGTTGGGTGGCGCCCAGGCAGTCACCGGTGAAGCCTTGCAGGCGGCGGGCGAACAGGCGCCACATCCAACCCAGGGCCAGTGCGCTGCCCAGCAGGGCGGCGCCCACGAAGGCCGGGCCGAAAGCCCAGGCGCACAGCGCCAGGGGGGGCAGGCACCACAGCCCCGCCACCATCAGGGCGCCAGGGCTGATCTGGTCGGCCAATGGCTTGCTTTTGGAGCGCGCCGTGTCGCCCACATGGGGCAGCTGGCGCACCAGGATCAGGGGCCAGAAGCGCGACAGCACATGCCCCAGCAGCAGGGCGGCCAGGGTGTGGCTCAGGCCGCTGTGGCCCAGCCAGGCCAGCAAGGCCACCTTGGCCAGCAGGGCCAGCTGCAGCGCCATGGCGCCAAAGGCGCCCACGCGCGAGTCCTTCATGATGTCCAGTGCCCGTTCGCGGTCGTAGCTGCCGCCCAGGCCGTCGGCCACATCGGCCAGGCCGTCTTCGTGGAAGCCGCCTGTCATCAGGATGGTGGCCAGGGTGGCGCCGACAGCAGCCACCAGGGGCGTGCCAGCCTGGGGGCCCAGGAGGGCGCTCAGTGCCCACCAGGTGGCCGCGGCCAGGCCGGCGGCCAGCCAGCCGATGGAGGGGAAATGGGCCGCGCTGGCACGCAGCATGGCCGGGCTGTAACCCACCCAGGCCGCCAGCCGGCCCGTGACCGGAATGCGGGTGAAGAACTGGACGGCCAGCAGCCAGTGGCGCAATCCCGTCATGCCAGGTGCCGTGGCAGCCGCTTCATTGCTGCAGGAACATGCGGTAGACCGGGTTCTGCGTTTCCTCGATGCAGGGGTAGCCCAGGCTGGCCAGGAAGCGGTCGAAGGCCTTGTGATCGGCCGCAGGCACCTGCAGGCCGACGAGAATGCGGCCGTAGTCGGCGCCCTGGTTGCGGTAGTGGAACAGGCTGATGTTCCAGTTGGGCTTCATCAGGCTCAGGAACTTCAGCAGGGCGCCCGGGCGCTCGGGGAAGACAAAGCGCAGCAGGCGCTCGTCCTGGGCCAGGGCCGAGTGGCCGCCCACCATGTGGCGGATGTGCTCCTTGGCCAACTCGTCGTGCGTCAGGTCCAGGGCTTCAAAGCCCTGTTTCTTGAAGTTTTTGGCGATCTTGGTCGATTCGCCAGGGCCGGTGGTGGTCAACCCCACAAACACGTGGGCACGGGCCGAGTCGCTGATGCGGTAGTTGAATTCGGTCACATTGCGCGGGCCGCCGGGCAGGCTGCCCACGGTTTCGCAGAAACGGCGGAAGCTGCCGCGCTCTTCCGGGATGGTGACGGCAAACAGGGCCTCGCGTTCTTCGCCCACCTCGGCGCGCTCGGCCACAAAGCGCAGGCGGTCGAAGTTCATGTTGGCGCCGCACAGGATGGCGGCGTAGGTCTCACCCTTGGTCTTGTGGGTGGCGACATACTGCTTGATCGCGGCCACGGCCAGGGCGCCGGCCGGCTCGACGATGCTGCGCGTGTCGACAAAGATGTCCTTGATGGCGGCACACACGGCATCGGTGTCGACGGCGATGTAGTCGTCCACCAGATTCTTGGCCACGCGGTAGGTTTCCTCGCCCACCAGCTTGACGGCGGTGCCATCCGAGAACAGGCCCACGTCAGGCAGCGTGACGCGCTTCTTGGCGCTCACCGACTGCATCATGGCGTCCGAATCGTTCATCTGAACGCCGATCACCTTGATCTCGGGGCGCACCGCCTTGATGTAGTTGGCCACGCCTGAGATCAGGCCGCCGCCGCCAATCGCCACGAACACCGCATCCAGGCGCCGCGAACCCAGGCCTTGCAGCTGGCGCAGGATTTCCATGGCGATGGTGCCCTGGCCGGCAATCACGTCGGGGTCGTCAAAGGGGTGAACAAAGGTCAGGCCCTGCTTTTTTTCGAGTTCGACGGAGTGGCCGTAGGCGTCAGAGTAGCTGTCGCCGTGCAGCACCACCTCGCCGCCCAGGCCGCGCACGGCGTCGATCTTGAGTTGGGGGGTGGTGGTTGGCATCACAATCACGGCCCGGGTGCCCAGTTTGCGGGCGCTCATCGCCACGCCTTGGGCATGGTTGCCGGCGGAGGCACAGATCACGCCGCGCTCGAGTTGCTCCGGCGTGAGATGGGCCATCTTGTTGTAGGCCCCGCGCAGCTTGAAGCTGAAGACCGGCTGTTGGTCTTCGCGCTTGAGCAGCACGGTGTTGTGCAAACGCTTGCTGAGGTTGCGCGCGGGCTCCAGCGCGGACTCGACGGCGACGTCATAGACGCGAGCGGTGAGGATCTTTTTGAGGTAGTCGGCCGGTTTGAGTGCTTTGACGTTCATGGCGCTTGAGAGTGTAGATCGCGCGGGGCCTCAGACTGGCCGCATCTGACGTCAGGAAAGCCCCCGGGCGGGCCCAGATCATAGGGCACCAAGAAAAAAGCCCCGAGTCGTGAGACTCGGGGCTAAATCCACCAAAGGAGGAGGTGGAGGAGACAATCGTTGCGTGAAGAACAGAGTTCGTTACGCGATGTAGGAAGTGTAGCGATAATTTGTTGCGATGCAACAAGGAATTTGTATCAACTTGCTGCCGGCTCAAAACTAGTAGCGAGATTGATCCTGTATTAGCTGATTTAATGAGGTGATCGGATGGAATGCACAGTGAGTTGGACCGGTGCGGCAGGTACGCGTTCGGGCATGGGCTTTGTGGCGGAAACCGGCAGCGGCCACACTGTGGTCATGGATGGCGCGCCGGACGCTGCCAAGCCCGAGAACGGTGGCCAGAACCTGGCCCCACGCCCCATGGAAATGGTGCTGGCGGGCACCGGTGGGTGCACGGCCTATGACGTGGTGCTGATCCTCAAGCGCGGTCGCCACGATGTGCGGGGTTGTTCGGTCAAGCTCAGCAGCGAGCGCGCTGACACGGACCCCAAGGTGTTCACCAAGATCCACATGCAGTTCACGGTGACGGGTCGGGGCATTCCTGCCGCTGCGGTCGAGCGGGCCATTGCCATGAGCCACGACAAATACTGTTCGGCCAGCATCATGCTGGGCAAGACCGCCGAGATCACCACCGGGTTCGACCTCGTCGAGGTCTGAGCCCCGCTGCAGCGCCCGCTCAGATGTAGTGGGCAGTGCGGGTCATCACCTTGGCGGCCAGGCGCATCAGCGCCTTGGCCGGCGGGGGCAGTTCTACGGCGCCTGCCATCTGGGCCTCATGGGCATGGCGCTCTTCGTCTACCTTCATCTGGGCCACGATGGCCCGCGATGCCTCGTCGTCGGCGGGCAGGCGGTCCAGATGGCTTTGCAGGTGTTCGGCCACCTGTTTCTCGGTTTCAACCACGAAACCCAGGCTCACCGCATCGCTGATGCGCCCCGCTACCAGGCCCAGGGTGAATGCGCCGGCGTACCAGAGCGGGTTCAGGATGCTCACGCGGTCGCCCAATTCATCCAGTCGTTGCCGCGTCCAGGCAAGGTGGTCGGTTTCTTCATGAGCCGCGCGTTCGAAATGGGCCTTCAGCGCCGGGTTGCGCGTGGAGGCGGCTTGGGCGGTGTAGAGGGCCTGGGCGCAGACTTCTCCGACATGGTTCACCCGCATCAACGCCGCAGACAGGGCCTTGTCTTCCGGGCGTTCCGGGCTGCGGTCCTCTGCACGGGCCGGGTGGGGGGTGGCGCTGTGATGCTTGGCATACAGCGTACGCAATACCGCGTCTGCGGTGCTGAGGAAGCGATCCATGGATAGTGTCGGCCTGAGGTGTCAGGACGTCCCAGTGTTGTCGGCAATTCGGGCCTGAAGTTTAGTCTTTCGAGGGGTCCCGGTGTTTGATCCTGAGCAGGAATGGGCTTCGCAGTTTTGTTGCACAGGTGCAACGAAATCGCCAGACTGGGCCGGTTTGGGGGTTATTTCCTTTGCGTGGATGCCGCACGTCTGTTGCAATAGCGAGAACTTCCATCAAGGAGGTTGGCCCGGGGAACCGGCGGATCGCAGTTGTGGCAGCACCCTGTGGTTCTTCGAACCGGCGCCCTATGTTTAACCTTGGAGAAACTCGCAATGAAAAAATCCCTGATTGCACTGGCAGTGCTGGCTGCTTCCGGCGCCGCTATGGCTCAATCTTCTGTGACCCTGTTCGGCGTTCTGGACCTGGGCTACGAAAACGTCAAGACCCAAGCTGGCCGCATCTCCGGCATCTCCCCTTCGGCTAACAGCTCCAGCCGTCTGGGCTTCAAGGGCACCGAAGACCTCGGTGGCGGTCTGGCTGCTTCTTTCCACCTGGAAGCCGCTCTGAACCCCGCTTCGGGCATCGGTTCTTCGGGCACCACTTCTAACAACCAAGCCACCACCACTGCTGCTGGCGGCCTGACCTTCAACCGTCGTTCGACCGTCAGCCTGTCGGGCAACTTCGGTGAACTGCGCGTTGGTCGCGACTACGTTCCTTCGTTCTGGAACTACGCTGTGTTTGATGCCTTCGGTGCAAACAGCGTTGGCGCCGTTCTGGCCAACTACACTCTGGGCGCTGGTACTGGCGTTCGTGCTTCGAATGGCATCGGCTACTTCCTGCCGGGCAAGCTGGGCGGCTTCTATGGCCAAGGCACCTACGCCTTCGGCAATCGCGCCAGCACTGAAACCGCTACTGGCTACGGCGTGACCCGCAACACCCAAGACAACGGCCGTTACGTTGGCTTCCGCGTTGGTTACACCCAAGGCCCGATCGACGTCGCTGGCGCCTACGGCAAGACCACCTTCGCCGCTGGCACCCAGACCACCACCCTGGCTGGCACTGCAGTGACCCATGGCGATTACACCGACACCAACCTGGGCGCTTCTTATGACTTCGGCGTTGCCAAGGTCATGGGTACCCTGTCCAACCAAAAGTACAACGACATCGTTGCTCTGGGCACCAACAAGTCCGTCAAGGGCTGGTCGGTTGGCGTGAACGCTCCTGTGGGCGCTGGCAACGTGCTGGCTCAGTACAGCGCTATCAAGCTGGACTCCGCCAAGTCTGACAAGTGGTCCTTCGGCTACACCTACAACCTGAGCAAGCGCACTGCCGTGTACGGTATCGTTGCTCGCGTGGGTAACTCCGGTGGCGCTGCTTCGACCGCTGCCTCGTTCAGCTCCGGCTCGCTGGGTGCTGTGACCGGCGCCGTGAACGCCAACCAATCGTCGACCGGCTACAGCGTTGGTCTGCGTACCTCCTTCTAATTGGTGGCTGGCGTAAGCCAGCTTCTGATCAGAGATCAACCCCGCTGCGGCAACGCAGCGGGGTTTTTTTTATTGCCTGAACCTGATCGCGGATGCTTCGGTCGGTACGGATGCATTCGGCGGCAGTGAGGAGACCACTTGCCTGCTTGGATTCAACGGGCAGCCTACCCCTCAAGCCCTGACAGGGTGGAGACATTCGAGATGCGCTTGCCTTCTCCTTCTTTGGCGAAGAAGGAGTGAAAAGTCTGCCTGCCGCATCGGATCGGCCGCAGAGCACTCAGATCAGAGTTTTAAAGGCGGTTTTCCACGACGGCGTGACAAGCGACCCAGTGGCCTTCACTCAGGAGTTCCAATGCAGGTCGTTCGCTCTTGCAGCGATCGTTGGCATGCGGGCAGCGCGGGTGAAAGGTGCAGCCACCTGGCGGGTTGAGTGGGTTGGGGACCTCGCCCTGCACAGGGGTGCGGGCTCGCCCTGTTTGTCGCATCTCGGGGATGGCGTCGAGTAGCATGCGGGTGTAGGGGTGGCGCGGCGCTGCAAACAAGGTGTGCTTGTCAGCCCGTTCGACCAGGCGTCCCAGGTACATGACCCCCACTTCGTCGCTGACATGGCGCACCACGGCGAGGTTGTGGGAGATGAACAGGTAGGTCAGCCCTCGCTCGCGCTGCAGGTCTTTCATGATGTTCAGCACCTGGGCCTGCACGCTCACGTCGAGGGCTGATGTCGGCTCGTCGCACACCAGGAACTCGGGCTCGGTGGCCAGGGCGCGGGCGATCGAGATCCGCTGACGTTGCCCGCCAGAGAACTGGTGTGGGTATTTGGGCATGTCCAGGGCACTGAGTCCGACAGACTTCAGCAAGCCGCCCACACGCTCACGCAGTTCGGCGGCGTCGGTGACCAGGCCATGCTCCCGCAGGGGCTCACCAATGATGGCTTCGACCGTCCAGCGCGGGTTGAGGCTGGCGTACGGGTCCTGGAAAATCATCTGGATGCGCCGGCGCAGCGTGCGCCCCGAGGGCTTCTTGAACTCGGCATGGGCATCCTGCCCGTCGAAAGTCATGTGGCCACGGGTAGGCTCGTACAGCCCCACCAACAAGCGGGCTACGGTGCTCTTGCCACAGCCTGATTCACCGACCAGGGCCAAGGTACGACCGCGTTCGATGTCAAAGCTCACGCCGTCGACCGCGTTCAGCAATTGCCTGGGCTTGCCTTCCAGCACCCGATTCAGCCAGGGCGGAGAAACATCAAAAGTCTTGGCGAGGTCATGGGCCTGCACCAGCGGTGCTGAGGTGCTTGGCGTTTGGGGGCGAGGGCTGCTCATGCCGGATCTCCGTGGGGCGCTTGCGGTGCATGCAGCCAGCAGGCGGCCTGGGTGCCTGCGGTGGACATCAGTTCGGGGCGTTCAGTGCGGCAGCGGGCCATCACCTGAGGGCAGCGTGGGTTGTAGGCGCAGCCGGTGGGAATGGCATTCAACCGGGGCATGGCCCCGTCGATCTGGTTAAGACGCTCGCGATCCACGGCCATGTCCGGGATCGAGGCCATCAGGCCCGCGGTGTAGGGGTGGTTCGG
>Ga0208888_100912_pt1 | contig 11638 bp, 7 predicted proteins | sample LakWasM115_HOW13_2_FD_183929 | JGI IMG/M metagenome (GOLD analysis project Ga0208888, IMG submission 183929) | Freshwater sediment methanotrophic microbial communities from Lake Washington under simulated oxygen tension - Sediment Metagenome... | ecosystem: Environmental > Aquatic > Freshwater >...
GTTCCCGATGCGCGGCGACCTGCCCAAGCGCGAGCCGGGCTGGGTCAAGGAATGGAACGACGAGGGCCTGTACAAGCGCCTGCGCGCGGCCCGCTGCGGTGCACCCAAATTCATCCTGCACGACGGCCCGCCCTATGCCAACGGGCAGATCCACATGGGACACGCGGTCAACAAAATCCTCAAGGACATGATCGTCAAGGCACGCCAGCTTGAAGGCTTTGATGCGCTTTACGTCCCCGGCTGGGACTGCCACGGCCTGCCGATCGAAAACGCCATCGAAAAGAAGTTTGGCCGCAAGCTCTCGCGCGACGACATGCAGGCCAAGAGCCGCGCCTACGCCACCGAGCAGATCGAGCAACAGCGCGAAGACTTCAAGCGCCTGGGCGTGCTGGGCGACTGGGAGCGCCCCTACCGCACCATGGATCCGGCCAACGAGGGTGGACAGATCCGCGCCTTCAAGCGCGTGATCGAGCGCGGTTTTGTCTACCGTGGCCTGAAGCCCGTGTACTGGTGCTTTGACTGCGGATCCAGCCTGGCCGAGTTCGAAATCGAATACGCGGACAAGAAAAGCGACACGCTGGACGTGGCCTTTGAAGCGGCGGACAAACAGGCTCTGCTGCAGGCCTTCTTCCCTGGCAACCTGGCGGATCACCCGTCCGCAGCGCTGGTAGCGTCCCGGCTGGAAAGCAAATCGGCCTTCATCGTCATCTGGACCACGACGGCCTGGACCATTCCCGCCAACCAGGCTCTCAACGCCCACCCCGAACTGACCTACGCCCTGGTGGACACACCACGCGGCCTGCTGGTGCTGGCCGATACGCTGGTCGAAAAGTGCCTGGAGCGCTACGGCACCACCGGCACGGTCATCGCCACCACCAGCGGCAAGCAGCTTGCAGGCCTGAACTTCAAGCACCCGCTGTACGACGTGCATGCAGGCTACGCCCGCCTGTCCCCGGTGTATCTGGCCGACTATGTGAGCGATTCCGACGGCACCGGCATCGTGCACTCGGCCCCCGCCTATGGTGTGGACGACTTCAACAGCTGCGTTGCCCACGGCATGAAGTACGACGACATCCTGAACCCCGTGCAGGGCAACGGCTCATACGCCGAAGACCTGCCCCTGTTTGGTGGCATGAACATCTGGAAAGCCTGTCCACGCATCCTCGAAGTGCTGGGCCAGAGCGACCGTTTGCTGGCCACTCAGGCTATTCAACACAGCTACCCGCACTGCTGGCGCCACAAGACGCCCGTGATCTACCGCGCTGCCGCCCAGTGGTTCATCCGCATGGACGAAGGCCCGGGCGTGTTCACCAAGGACAAGGCGCCCAAGACCCTGCGCCAGTTGGCGATGGATGCGATTGAGCAGACCCGCTTCTACCCAGAGAACGGCAAGGGCCGCCTGCGTGACATGATTGCCAACCGGCCCGACTGGTGCATCAGCCGCCAGCGCAGCTGGGGCGTGCCGGTGCCCTTCTTCCTGCACAAGGATTCGGGCGAACTGCACCCCAACACCATGGCCATCCTGGACCAGGCAGCGGACATCGTCGAAAAGGGCGGCATCGAGGCCTGGAGCCGCGTGACCGTCGAGGAAATCCTGGGCGCGGCAGACGCCCCCAGCTACACCAAAAGCACCGACATTCTGGAGGTCTGGTTTGACTCGGGATCGACCTTCCAGCACGTGCTGCGCGGCAGCCACAAGGATGCCTATGCGCGTCCACCGTTCCACACCGAAGGCCCCGAGGCCGACCTGTACCTGGAAGGCCACGACCAGCACCGCGGCTGGTTCCACAGCTCCCTCTTGCTGGGCTGCGCGCTGTACGACCGCGCGCCGTATCGCGGCCTGCTGACCCACGGCTTTGCCACCGATGGACAGGGCCGCAAGATGAGCAAGTCCCTGGGCAACACGGTCGAGCCACAAAGTGTGTCCAACAAGATGGGTGCGGAAATCGTGCGCCTGTGGGTGGCCTCCACCGACTACTCCGGCGACCTGAACATTGACGACAAGATCCTGGCCCGCGTGGTGGACACCTACCGCCGCGTGCGCAACACCTTGAAGTTCCTGCTCGCCAACGTCAGCGATTTTGACCCGGCCAAAGACGCCGTGCCACTCGACAAAATGCTGGAGATTGACCGCTACGCACTGAGCCGTGCGGCGCAATTGCAGGCCGACATTCTGGCCCACTACCAGGTGTACGAGTTCCACCCCGTTGTCTCCAAACTGCAAATTTATTGCAGCGAGGACCTGGGCGCGTTCTACCTGGACATCCTGAAAGACCGTCTCTACACCACCGGTGCCAACAGCCTGGCGCGCCGCTCGGCGCAAACCGCGCTGTGGCAGATCCTGCATGCCATGCTGCGCTGGATGGCCCCGTTCCTGAGCTTCACGGCTGAAGAGGCCTGGACCGTGCTGGGTACTGAAGGCAAGACGCCAGCAGCCACCGCCGAGTCCATCTTCATGGATACCTATGTCGCCTTTGACGCGCCAGATAGCGCCTTGCTGGCCAAATGGAGCCGCATCCGCGAAATCCGCGAAGCCGTGAACAAGGACATCGAGACCCTGCGCGCTGCTGGTCAGGTGGGTTCGTCCCTGCAGGCCAACGTGGTGCTCACTGTCACCGCCGAAGACCACGCCCTGCTGTCCAGCCTGGGTGATGACCTGAAGTTTGTGTTCATCACATCTGCTATTGATTTGGTAGCTGGTTCCGCACTGTCGGCGGGGGTTAGCACCTCAAAAGCCGTCAAATGCGAGCGCTGCTGGCACTACCGGGATGATGTCGGCAGCGACGCCGCCCACCCCACCCTGTGCGGCCGTTGCACCAGCAACCTGTATGGCACGGGCGAAGCCCGGGTGTACGCCTGATGGCACGCGGCAGCCAAGGCGGAAGTGGCGGCAGCGGCATGCTGCAATGGCTGGGCCTGGCCTTCATCATCTTGCTGGTGGACCAGTTCACGAAGGTGCTGATCGTGGGTTATTACCACCTGGGCGACAGCACTTATGTGACCAGCTTTTTCAACGTGGTGCGGGCGCACAACAGCGGAGCAGCGTTCTCGTTTCTGGCGGGGGCATCGGGCTGGCAGCGTTGGTTCTTTACCGTGCTGGGTTGTGTGGCTGCGGCGGTGATTATCTGGATGCTCAAGTCGCACCCGGGCCAGAAACTGTTCAGCTTTTCCATGGCCTGCATTCTGGGCGGCGCCATTGGCAATGTGATTGACCGCATGATGCACGGCTACGTGATCGACTTTCTGGACTTCCACTGGAACTGGCTGGGTCCGGTGTTCGCTGGCGGGCACTTCCCGGCCTTCAACGTGGCCGACAGCGCCATCACCGTCGGCGCGGCCTGCCTGATCCTGGATGAGCTGCTGCGCGTAAGAAAGAGTTAGCGGTCCGGGTGGGCGAAATGGCGAGGTAAAGGAGGAGGCCGCAGGCCGGGGGACACGAGCGATTTCGCCCACCCGACCCGCTCACTCGCTGGGTAGAACCTAAAAGCGCAAGCCGGCGGCGATCAGCAGCTCGTTGTAGGTGAAGTTCTGTGACGCCTTGTCACCACGCGAGCTGGTCAACACGTCGGGCATATTGACGTAGCCAAACTTGTAGGCGCTACGGAAGAAGAAATTTTTCAAGAAGTCTTTTTCGAACCCCGCACCCACGCCCACGCTGTAGCCCGCCACATGGAACTGGTCGTTGCGCACCTGGTTGATCATGTGCATGGTGACATTGGTCTTGGGAACCAGGATGCCCACACCGGCCAGTGCAAAGACGCGAGCCGTGCGGCTGTCGCCAAACCAGTCCACCGGACGCTGCTTTTCAAGCTCCAGACTGACAATATTCAGACCATCGGTGTGCTCGTAGTTGAGCCAGTTCTCGCCAATCACCTGGTTGCCGGATTGGGCCACGCCCAGAATCTGCCCGCTGATGGGCACAGACTGGCCCTGGCCCACCACATATTTCATATGATCCAGATTCAGGGCGATGGAGGTGTCCGCATCCCACTGGTAGGCCACGCGCATATTGGTTTGCGGAATGGTGATCTCACTGGGCCGCAGATAAATGGCAAAAACGTTGGCCCAGGTCGCGTCGGTCTGGATGTCCGTGGCCCCCACGCCCTTGAGGGTGAAGTCGTGGTCGACGCCGGTGAAATGGATGTCGGAGTTGGAGTAGACGGAGCGGTTCCAGCCCCAGTAGACGGACCACCTGCGCATCTGGTCTGCATCTTTTTCAGCAGCGGTTTTTGTGCTGTTCGCACCAGCGGCAGGCGCGGGCGAAGTGTTGGCAGACTGTGCAAAGCCGGCAGGTAAAACAAACAGGCTGGCGGCGCACAAGGCGACCGCGCGCAGGGGAAAGGCAGTAAATATGGTCATAGGAGGGCGATTTTAGCTGCCCACCCATGGCCAGATCACAGCGTGAGGATGGTGCATCCGGTGGTTTGACGCGCCTCCAGTGCGCGGTGTGCCTGCTGCACGTCTTCCAGCGCAAAGCGCTGGTCGATGCGAATCTGCACCTTGCCGCTGACCACCACCTCAAACAGATCATCCGCCATGGCCTGCGTGCTCTCGCGCGTGGCAATGTGGGTGAACAGGGTCTGACGGGTCAGATAGAGTGAGCCCTTGGGGCCCAGGATGCCAGGCGCCATGGGCGCCACCGGACCGGAGGCATTGCCAAAACTCGCCATCAGGCCGAAAGGTGCCAGGCAGTCCAGCGATTTGTCCCACGTGTCCTTGCCCACCGAGTCGTACACAACCTTGACGCCCTTGCCACCGGTGATCTCCTTGACCCGGGCCGCAAAGTCATCTGCTGCGTAATTGATAGCATATTCCGCACCATTGGCGAGGGCCAGCGCACATTTTGTATCCGATCCGGCAGTGCCGATCAGACGCAAACCCAGAGCACGCGCCCACTGGCAGGCGATCAGACCGACGCCACCGGCAGCCGCATGGAACAGTACAAAGTCGCCCGGGTTCAGCCCGCCCTGGGGCAGGGTTTTCTTCAGCAGGTATTGGGCCGTCAGGCCCTTGAGCATCATGGCCGCGCCGGTGTCAAAAGAAATGGCATCGGGCAGCTTGCACACGCACTTGGCCGGCATCACCCGCAGGTCGCAGTAGCTGCCCGGGGGCTGGCTGGCATAGGCCGCGCGGTCGCCAACCTGGAGGTGGGTGACACCCTCGCCGACCGCCTCGACCACACCGGCCGCCTCCATGCCCAACTGCAGGGGCATGGTCATCGGGTACAGACCGCTGCGCTGGTAGACGTCAATGAAGTTGAGGCCCACGGCCTTGTGGCGGATGCGAATTTCGCCGGGACCGGGCTCGCCCACGGTGACCTGCACCAGCTTGAGTTGCTCGGGGCCGCCGTGTTGATCAATGCGAATGGCTCTGGACTGAATGTGGCTCACGGGAGTCTCCGTTAAAAAATGGGATGCGCCCGACGCGGGCTGCGGTCGCCATGGTGCCATGAAATGGCCCTGCCTGTTCACCGGTGGCTATTGGCCTTGGTACAGTCCAGCCATGACCCAACGCCTGACCCCTACCGCCGCCGTGCTGCTGATCATCCCGCCCATGCTGTGGGCCGGCAATGCCGTGGTGGGCCGGGTGGTGAGTCCGCTGATCTCGCCCATGACGCTGAACCTGCTGCGCTGGACGCTGGCCTTTTTGCTGCTGCTGCCGCTGGCCGGCAGCGTGCTGCGCCGCGACAGCCCGCTGTGGAGCCAGTGGCGCCGCTTTGCCTTTCTGGCCCTGCTCAGCACCAGTGGCTACAACGCCCTGCTGTATCTGGCGCTCAATACCTCGACACCGATCAACGTCACGCTGGTGGGTGCCAGCACACCGGTCTGGATGCTGCTGATCGGCCGCTTTTTCTTTGGCACACCCGTCTCGGCCCGGCAACTGATCGGTGCGGTGCTGTCTATCGGCGGGGTCGTGCTGGTTTTGTGCCGGGGCCAATGGGAGTTGCTGCTGGGCATGCACCTGGTGGCCGGTGACCTGTACGTGCTGGTGGCCAGCGTGGGTTGGGCCTACTACAGCTGGATGCTGGCGCACCCCACACCCGAGTCCGCATCCTTGCGGGCCGACTGGGCGGCATTCTTGCTCGGTCAGATCGTGTTTGGCCTGGGCTGGTCCCTGCTGTTTACCGGTGCGGAGTGGACGCTGACCGAGGTGCGTCTGCAATGGGGCTGGCCACTCATCAGCGCGTTGCTGTTCATTGCAGTGGGGCCGGCGGTCATCGCCTACCGGGCTTGGGGCGCCGGTGTGTCGCGCGCGGGCCCGGCGGTGGCAGGTTTCTTCATCAACCTCACGCCCTTGTTCACTGCGCTGCTGTCGTCTGCGTTTCTGGGTGACGCGCCCCAACTCTTTCACGCGCTGGCATTTGTGCTCATTGTGTCGGGCATCGTACTGTCATCCCATCGCTGAGGGAGATGCCATGTGGCCGGTCGCTACGAGCGCCTGAAGCTGCGCCACCGGTTCGGGTTTGCCAAAAAGATAACCCTGGTACAGCTCGCATCCGTACTGGGACAGCAGCTCTTTTTGCGCCACCGTCTCGACGCCTTCGGCAATGACTTCCAGCCCCAGACTGCGGGCCATGCCGATGATGGTCTGCACAATCAGGCCATCGCTGCGGCGCACCCCCAAATTGCGGACAAAGGACTGGTCGATCTTGAGCTGGTCCAGCGGCAGGCGCGTCAAATAGGCCAGTGAGGAATACCCGGTTCCGAAATCGTCCACCGAAAACTGGATGCCGGTCGCCTTGAGCAGGCTCATCTTGGCGATGCAGTCGTCAACGTTGTCCAGCATCAACGATTCTGTCAGCTCCAGCTTGAGTAAACGCGGCGCAATACCAGTATCCAGAATCGCCTCCGTCACCTGCTGCACAAAATTGTTCTGGCGGAACTGGCGGGCACTCACATTGACGGAAAGCTGCAACTCGCAGCAGTGCGCGTCGTGCTGCCAGGCAGCCAATTGCTCGCAGGCACTGCGCAGGACCCATGCACCCATCGGCACGATGAGTTCACTCTCTTCTGCCACCACAATGAACTCAACCGGTGGCACCAGCCCACGCACCGGATGGTGCCAGCGCAGCAAGGCTTCGGCGCCCACCATGCGCCCGTCCAGTGCGAACTGCGGCTGGTAGTACAGCTCGAATTCATTGCGTTCCAGTGCCGCGCGCAAATCCGCCTCCAACTGCGCACGGTCGCTGATGGCTGACTGCATCTGGGGGTCAAAGAAACACAGGGCGTTGCCGCGTTGTCCCTTGACCTGGTACATGGCGATGTCGGCCTGTTTGAGCAGCTCGGCGGCACTCTGCATATCGGCGCCAAACAAGGTCGCACCCAGACTGCAGGTGCTGTGGCAGGGTTGATCTCCAAGCACATAGGGCTGGTCCAGGCTGAACAAGATTTTCTCGCCAATATGTTGTGCCAGCTGGGCAGCATGTTGCTGGTCGTGCGACAAATCCTTGAGCATGACCACAAATTCATCGCCGCCCAGCCGCGCCACCGTGTCGGCATCGCGCACGCAGGATTTCAGGCGCTGGGCGACCTGTTGCAGCAGCACGTCACCCACTTCGTGCCCCAGTGTGTCGTTAACGATCTTGAAGTGATCCAGATCCAGAAACAGCAGGGCCCCCAACTGCCCTGTGCGCGCAGCCGCCACCGTCGCCTGCGTGAGCCGGTCCAGCAGCAGGCGCCGGTTCGGCAAACCGGTCAGTGCGTCGTAGAAGGCCAGGGTTTCAATTTCGGCGCTGGCCCGGCGCAGGGCCGTGACGTCGTGGTAGGTGATCACCATGCCACCCTCGGGCGTGGCGCGCTCCGTGATCTGGATGTGGTGCCCATTGGGCAGCACCTGCTCATGGGGCAAGCCACTCACCTTCTGCGCCTGCAGCCGATCTTCAACCCACTGCGCGTGCTCCGCCTCGGTGGCGCCCGCCATATGGTGCCGTGCCGCCGTCTCCAATACATGGCGAAATGGCACCAGGGCCGTCATCGAGCCGGCCATCCACGGGAAGATTTCCTCAAACCGCCGATTCCATTGCACAACCCGGTGTTGTGCGTCCAGCAGCACAAATCCACTCACCATCGATTCCAGGGCCTGATCGAGCGTGGTTTTGGACTGGGCCGTCGCCAGCCGGGCGGTCGCGATGCGGTGCAGATAGGCCACGACAAAACCACCCGCAACCACCAGCAACAGACCAAACAGCACAGCGGCCAGCACCACCACATTGCGATCCGATCGCCACCGGGCCAACGCTGTATCCAGCGGAATGCTGGCGGATATCCAGAGATCACGGTACAGGATAGAGCGTGCCACCAGCAGTGCAGGCACCTGGGTGAGCCGCGCCATTTCCAGCGGCGTACCCGGTTCAGCGATGCGCACGCCCAAGCCCGGTGCGAGGACCTGGTCCGTGCGGGCATCCTGATCCGGCACACCCAGCAACAGCTGGCCATTGCCCCGTTCCAGTGTGACTTCCAGCGCAGCAATGTCGGTTCCCTGCATCAGTACGGTCGTCAGCATGGCCGTTGGCACCTCGGCCACCGCAAGCAGATTGGAGCCATCCGCCATGCGGATATAGCGCCCAAAATACAGCACGCGCTCCGAACTCGCAAAACTGACCGCAGGAGCGCTGACGACCAGGGTCGACATCGGTTGCGCCATGGCGTCTTCGACAAATCCTTTGGGCAACTCCAGTTGCATCCGTGAGTCGAATGCTTCCGAGGACGCAAATATCTTTCTCTTGTCATCCATCAGGACAATCGTCCGCACCATCAGGTTCTGGCTCGCTGCGTTGCGCAGCAAACGGCTGGCCGCTTCGGCATCAACCCATTCCGGCATGGTGTTGGCAAGACCCAGGAACGCATCGGTGCCGGCCAGCAGGACATCAATCCCCAAAAGGGTCCGGTTGATTGCCGCTTCGGCACCCGCAATAAAGCGGTTGGCCTGGGCTTCGCTATCGGCCAGTGCACTGCGGCGTGCGCTCACCACCTGGTAGGACGCGCCAACAGCAATCACCACCAAAAGGCCCGCAACAAGCCCCCAAACCGTGAGTTGAATACGGGCAGGTGTGGCGGACGTCATGGGCCAGTCTGGACGGCGATATTGCGCGCTGGCCCTATCGTCTGGTTCCAGATCTCGTTGCAGCGCACACCGCAGCGTTTCAACCAGCGCGGCAGGACCGTCGATGCAAATATGCTCTGACGCAGGCGCTCATCCTGGCTGGAAACCGGCACCAGCACCATGCGGCCCTTTTTCCCGGTCTTGCACGCGGGCAAACCGCTGTTGCAGACAAACCCTTCCGCCATCTCGCGCTCGGACTCTGCCCAGATTGATGCCTCAAGCCGGGGCAGTTCGCGGCGCAGCAGCGCGCGCAAATCGGGAGGGAGCGACTCCCATGCCGCGCGGTTGGCGCCAAAAATGGCAAGCCCCCAGGTCAGGGGCATGGCATACAGGTGGCTGGTCAGGGCGTGAAGCCCCAGTGTATTGCCCGACATGGTTCCGGTAACAGCGCATTCGACGTTGCCGCTTTGCAGGCTGGGCACCATCTCGCCAAACGCCGTATACACCGGCACGCCACCCACCGCACTGACGAAATCGGCCTGCCCGACCGAGGACACGCGGATGCGCCGGCCTGCCAGATCGGCCAGGCCAGCCATGGGCTTCTTGCAAAAAATAACCTGCGCCGCATAGGTGTAAATGGCCAGCGCCTCGATGCCATGCTGCTCGCGCAGGGCTTTCTCAAGATAGGGCCGGAACGCCGCCATGCTCACCTTCAGGCTGGCAATATCCGGATTGAGTGCGGCCAGATCGGGCGCCGTGTATTGGGGGTATTGGGCAGCCATGGAACTCATGAGAATGGTGCCAAAGGGAACCACGCCGAGCTGCACCAGCCGCAGCATCTCGGCGCCTGGCACACCGGCCCGATCGAATGGAACGATATCGGCGCTGTACTTGCCGCCACTCAGGCGCTGCAATTCCTGGGTCCAGAATGGCTCCTCCCAGCGCGTGAACTGGCTCACCACGGCCAGCCCGCCAACCACCCGCAGCTTGAAGGGCGCAGGCGCTGGAACGGGCGCCTGTGCAAACACCTGCGTCACCCACAGGGGGGCCGCGCCGCAGAACAGCAGCGCAAAAACGAACAACCGGAAACCGGGATGAGCCAAAGTCTGCCTCGTCAGCTATAGGGGGTTCGCACCATTATTTACCAGATCAACCACGGTACCGCTCCAACATACGGTTTCGGCATCGATGCATGTGCCGATTGAATTGGACTACAGTTCACCCTTGGGCGGATACTGGCACGCAAATTGCAGAAATATAACAATGCGAACCGCTGGAGAGACAATCATGTTGAACACCAATCGTTGGAATGGAATGCGCCGCCGTGTCGCCCTGGCAACCGGCATCGCATTGATGGGCCTTGCGTCTGTGGCATCGGCCGGACCGGTGCTGGAGCGCATCCGCCAGACCGGAAAAATCGTACTCGCGCACCGTGAATCGTCGGTGCCTTTCTCGTACCTGGACGCCGACAAGAAGCCCGTCGGCTACGCCCTTGATCTGTGCCTGAAGCTCAGCGAAGCGGTGCGTAAAAAGCTCGAACTTAAAACCCTGACCATTGAATACCTGATGGTGACACCAAGCAACCGCATTGCCATGGTGGAACAGGGCAAGGCCGATCTGGAGTGCGGCTCCACCACCAACAATGCGGAGCGCCGCGCCAAGGTGGCGTTCACCGTTCCCCACTACATCACGGGCGCGCGCTACATGGTGCGGGCGGACAACCCGGCCACGGACCTGGTCGGCCTGGAAGGCAAACGCGTGGTCTCAACCAAGGGCACCACACCACTGAAAGCGATTGAGCGCGCCGACCGGGAGCGCGTGCTGCATCTGACCCTGCAGGAAGCGCCCGACCATGCGCGTGCCGTGGAGATGATTGAAAAGGGCGAATCCGATGCCTTTGTGATGGACGACGTGTTGCTCTATGGCCTGATTGCCAGCCGCGCTGCGCCCGAGAAACTCAAGGTCATCGGCAAGTTCCTGACAGTCGAACCACTGGCCATCATGCTGCCCAAGGACGATCCGGAACTCAAGGCCATTCTGGACCATGAGATGAAGCGCCTGATCGTCTCCCGCGAAGCCTACGCCATCTACGACCACTGGTTCATGAAGCCCATCGTGCCGCGCAACACCTCGCTGAATCTGCCCATGAACTACCTGCTGCGCGACTTCTGGAAGTACCCCACCGATCAGGTGCCTGGAGGATAGCCAAGCATGACGGCATGACGTTTTGGCGCCGGGTCGCCCCAAGCCAAAACAGCCCCCTTGGGGGGCAGCGATGACGCGCCAGCGCTGAGCGTGGGGGCTTTAGTACGTGCCGGGATACGCGCCGCCGTCGGCCAGCACGTTCTGGCCGTTGATGTAGCCGGCCTGCACGCTGCACAGGAAGGCGCAGATGGAGCCAAACTCTTCGGGTGTACCAAAGCGCTTGGCCGGTATGCCCTGACGGCGTGCCTGGGCCAGTGCCTCCACGGATTGCCCGGTCTTTTTCGAATTGGCCGCCAGCATGGTCTTGATGCGGTCGGTATCAAACACGCCGGGCAACAGGTTGTTGATGGTGACGCCCTGGGCTGCCAGGCCGGTGCGCGCGACACCGGCG
>Ga0208888_100920_pt1 | contig 11530 bp, 8 predicted proteins | sample LakWasM115_HOW13_2_FD_183929 | JGI IMG/M metagenome (GOLD analysis project Ga0208888, IMG submission 183929) | Freshwater sediment methanotrophic microbial communities from Lake Washington under simulated oxygen tension - Sediment Metagenome... | ecosystem: Environmental > Aquatic > Freshwater >...
GTCCCCGTCAAACGCGTGGTGGACTACAACGTGAAGGTCCGGGTGAAGTCGGACAACACGGGTGTGGACATTGCCAACGTCAAGATGAGCATGAACCCCTTTGACGAGATTGCCGTCGAAGAAGCGGTGCGCCTGAAGGAAAAAGGCGTGGCCACCGAGGTGATCGCGGTCAGCTGCGGCGTGGCCCAGTGCCAGGAGACCCTGCGCACGGCCATGGCCATCGGTGCGGACCGGGCCATCCTGGTCGAGACCGATGCAGAGCTGCAGCCCCTGGCCGTGGCCAAGCTCTTGAACGCGCTGGTGGCCAAAGAGCAACCGGGCCTGATCATCCTGGGCAAGCAAGCCATTGACGACGACGCCAACCAGACCGGCCAGATGCTGGCGGCTTTGGCTGATCTGCCCCAGGCCACCTTCGCCAGCAAGGTCGAAGTGGCGGGCGACAAGGTCAACGTCACGCGAGAAATCGATGGCGGCCTGGAAACCCTGAGCCTGTCGATCCCGGCCGTGATCACCACCGACCTGCGCCTGAACGAGCCGCGTTATGTGACGCTGCCCAACATCATGAAGGCCAAGAAGAAGCCGCTGGAGACCGTCAAGCCCGAAGACCTCGGTGTTGACGTGGCCCCGCGCCTGAAGACGCTCAAGGTCAGCGAGCCGCCCAAGCGTGGCGCTGGCGTGAAGGTGGCCGACGTGGCCGCTCTGGTGAACAAACTCAAGACCGAAGCCAAGGTGATCTGAACATGACCGCACTTGTTATTGCCGAACACGACAACCAAAGCATCAAGGGCGCGACCCTGAACACCGTGACCGCTGCGCTGCAAGCCGGTGGCGACGTGCACGTGCTGGTGGCGGGCCACAACGCAGGCGCCGCGGCAGCCGCGGCTGCGCAAATTGCTGGCGTGAGCAAAGTCATCCACGCCGACAGCGAAGCCCTGGCCCACGGCCTGGCCGAGAACGTGGCCGCCCAGGTGCTGGCCATTGCCGGTGCCTACAGCCACATCGTGTTCCCTGCCACCGCCGGCGGCAAGAACGCCGCCCCGCGCGTGGCCGCCAAGCTGGACGTGGCGCAGATCAGCGAAATCAGCAAGGTCATCAGCGCCGACACCTTCGAGCGCCCGATCTACGCCGGCAACGCCATCGCCACCGTGCAAAGCGCCGACGCCACCAAAGTCATCACCGTGCGCACCACTGGCTTTGACGCGGCCGCCGCCACAGGTGGCAGCGCAGCGGTCGAAACCACCGCAGCGCAAGCCGACAGCGGCAAGAGCGCGTTTGTGGGCAGCGAGATCGCCAAGAGCGACCGCCCCGAGTTGACAGCGGCCAAGATCATTGTGTCGGGTGGCCGTGCCCTGGGCAGCAGCGAGAAGTTCAACGAAGTGCTGACCCCGCTGGCCGACAAGCTGGGTGCGGCGCTGGGTGCCAGCCGTGCGGCGGTGGACGCGGGCTACGCGCCCAACGACTGGCAGGTGGGGCAGACGGGCAAGATCGTGGCGCCGAGCCTGTACGTGGCCTGCGGCATCAGTGGTGCGATCCAGCACTTGGCGGGCATGAAGGACTCGAAGGTGATCGTGGCGATCAACAAGGACCCGGAAGCGCCGATCTTCAGCGTGGCCGACTACGGCCTGGAGGCCGACTTGTTTGCCGCCGTGCCTGAGTTGATCAGCCAGCTCTGATCGTTGACGCGATGAAGGGCCCCATGTCTTCGGACATGGGGCTTTTTTTCGGTCGCTTCAGCGACGATAGTGGGCGTGACAGAACTTTTGGGGCTTGTCGTGTGCCTTCAACCCCAAGTTGACCCGACCAGCGAGCCTCCGTGCAAGGGCGTGTTGCAACAAAATCCTGCTTTCGAAGAATCCCAGGAAGTACAGGCCCTGCTGAGAATATTGGTTATGGGCCATCGGGAATTTGCAGAGTGCAGGCTGAAACCTGTGGCTGAAGTTGTCGCTCGTATCAGGTCCAGACGAACGGGGGGCCCATGAATTTTCTGGATTCAGGTTGAATGGAGCCCATTGAGAGGCCTGCTCCAGATTCTGTTCAATATCTCAAAGACCAAGGCAGGAGGCCATGAGCAATACATTCAAACGCATCCAACAAGGCTTGCAAGAGGCCATCGCCCACGCCGAAGGTCGCCATCAAGGAACACGTCTGCACTGTCCCCATCCTGTGGTTGTTCATACCGTCAAACAGGAACGTGGTGAGCGGATCAAGTTCTTGCCACCACGCGCAACAGCAAGCTCTGGTGGGTTCTGAAACCCATGTGTTCATACAGCCGCACGGCGCGCTGGTTGCTAGCCATCACATGCAGGAACGGGATTTGCCCGCGCCGCAGCTGGGCCTGCACCACGGTTTCGATCAGGGCCCGTGCCAGGCCCCGGCCTTGCGCCTCGGGCGCGCAGCACACCCCGCTGACCTCACGCAGGTGGCCCAGGTGCAGGCGCTCGCCGGTCATGGCGATCAATCGATCTTCTTCAAACACCCCCCAGTAGTCGCCCATCTCGCGCGTGCGCGGGCCAAAGGGGCCGGGCTGGGTGGCTTCTACCAGGGCTTCGATGGCGGTCTGGTCGGAGGGGCCCAGGCGCCTGGCATGGGCCGGGGGTGAGTTGGAGGGCGCTGCGGCATTCCACACCATCTGCATGGCCGGCGCCTCGATGAGCACCTGCCAGCTGGGTGGTGCCTCCCCCGCCCAGGCCTTGGCATAAAAGCGTTCGCCGGCCTCGCACAAGGGCGTGAGGGCTGAGAAATCGGGGGCGTCGGGCTGGGCAAAGCCCAGCAGTGGGGTGAAGCCCGGGGCGTAGCGCCGGGCCCCGGAGTCGCCCAGTGACCAGTCTGCGTGGGGCCCGTTCAGGCTGTGCCAGAACGGGTTGTCCAGTGCAGCGAGGTCCATGGTGAGGGTGGCCGGAGGCGCTTACTTGTAAAAGGCCTCGACCTTGCCCTTGAGGGTGATCAGCAGCGGGCGGCCCTTGCGGTCGCGTGTCTTGCCGGCAGGTACCTTGACCCAGCCTTCGCTGACGCAGTATTCCTCGACGTCGAAGCGCTCCTTGTCATTGAAGCGGATGCCGATGTCGTGCTCGAACACGGCCGCCAGGTGGTGCGGGCTGCGGGGGTCGATGGACAGGTGGTCGGGCAGTTCGGGGCGTTGCGGGGCGGTGTCGCTCATGGAAGGTCTCGGACGGTTCAATGCGTAAAGCGGCGATTGTCCCGCATTTGAGGTGGCCCTCCCGGCCTGGCAGGGGGCCCGCCCGGGCTTTTACTCTTCGTTCTGCCAGTCGACCTGCACGCCGAGGCTGCGCAGATTTTCCACGAAATGCGGGTGGGCGCGCCGGATCGGCGTGGCGTTGCGGATCTCGGAGCGGCCCTCGATGCTGGCCGCCACCATGAACAGCGCGATCGCCACCCGGATGATGTAGGGGCTTTCGACCACGGCCGGGCTCAGGGGCTTGCCGCCGAAGGTGATCAGGCGGTGCGGGTCGGACGAGAACACATGGGCGCCGAACTTGGACAGCTCGCCGGTCCAACCCAGGGCCCCGTCGTAGACCTTGTTCCAGAACATGGTGTTGCCTTGGGCACGCACGCCCAGCGCAATGAAGATGGGCAGCAGGTCGACCGGGAAGTAGGGCCAGGGGGCGGCTTCGACCTTGGTCAGCACATTGCTGGTGAACGGCGTCTGCACGCGCAGCTCGCCCGGCACGCTGGCCCGCGACCAGCCGTCTTCGTGGGTGATCTTGACGCCAAACTTGGCAAAGGTGCGGTCGATCAACGGAAAGTTGTTGGGTGCGCTGTTGCGCACCACCACATCGCCGCCGGTGATGGCGCCCAGGGCCAGGAAGGTGGTGATTTCGTGAAAGTCTTCGTCAAAGCGGAACTCGCCGCCGCCCAGCCGGGCGCCGCCGTGCACGGTGATGCGCGAGGTGCCCAGGCCTTCAATCGGCACGCCCAGCATCTGCATGAAGCGGCAGAACTCCTGCACATGTGGCTCGGAGGCCGCATTGGTCAGGGTCGAGGTGCCCTCGGCCACGGCCGCGCACAGCACGAAGTTCTCGGTGGTGGTGACCGAGGCGTAATCCAGCCAGTGCTGGGTAGGGCGCAGGCGGCCCGGGCTGTGCACCAGCAGCGAGCCTTCGGCCCGTTCGACCCGGCCGCCAAACTGCTGGAACACCTCCACATGGGGGTCGATCTCGCGCACGCCCAGGGTGCAACCCTTGACGTTGTCTTCGAGCCGGGCCACGCCAAAGCGCGCCAGCAGCGGCGGCACCAGCATGATGGACGAGCGCATTTCCTCGGGCAGGTGGTGGCGCGTGGGGTCGAAGTGCGTGTTCTGGTGGTGCAGCTCCAGCACGCCGCTGGCGTGGTCCATGTGCACCTCGCTGCCCAGGGTGCGGAAGATGTCCAGGATCTTGCGCACATCGGTGATGTCGGGCACGCCCAGCAGCTTCAGGGGTTGGTCGCTGAGCAGGGTGGCGCACAGCACAGGCAGCACGGCGTTCTTGTTGGCAGAGGGGATGATGCGGCCGCGAAGGGGGGTGCCGCCGTGCACGATGAGATTGGACATGGTCTGGGGGAACTGAAGCGAAATACGCCTGTTTGGCGTGTCAAAGCCCTGGCAATGTACCAGCCGCAGGCCCCCGGTTGCCGTTGGCGGCCCCAAACGCCCGGTCGGGAGCGGGGTCGGCGTGACAGTTTGCACGCTTTGATGATGGGGGTGGGGCCCGCCATCGCACCGGCCGCAGGCGCTGGGCTTGCTTGACTCGGAAGGGTTCAAAAAGTGGTTTACGCGGCGTTTACATCGCCATGTCACACGCGGCTTCCAGCATGGTGTTTTGTCCATGGAGCGAGGAAACACATCATGAAAAACACATCGACCCCGGCACGCCGCCTGCAAACCGGCTTCACCCTGAGCCTGTTGGTCGGCTTGCTGGGCCTTTCGGCCTGTGGTGGTGGCGACAGTGGCGGCAACATCTTCGGCTTCAACACCCTGGACGGCAGTCAGCCCCTGGTGATCGGCCACCGTGGCCTGCCTGGCCTGTACCCCGAAGAAACCCAGCCGGCCTACGACGGCGCGGCCGATGCCGGTGCCGACTCGCTGGAAGAAGACCTGCACCTCAGCAAGGACTGCGTGCTGGTGGCCCGCCACAACCCCTGGCTGAGCGACAACACCAACATCAGCACCGTGGCGCAGACCAACGCCGTGGTGGCGGCTCGCAAGCGCACCGTGCCGGGTGTGCAGGTGCCGGTGACCTATTCACTGTCTCAGTATGGCGGCCCCGCCACCTACCTGAGCGACCGCACCAGCAGCGACCCCAAGTCGGTGCTCAAGTCGCTGGTGGTGGACGGCGAGGACCACACCGGTGACTGGTCGATCACCGACTTCACCGTGGCCGAACTCAAGCAGTGGCTGGGTGGCACCACCTACGATGCCCGCAACGAGCGCCCCACAGCCCTCAACGGCAAGTACCCCATCCTGACCATGCAGGAGATCATCGACATGGCCAAGGCCAAGAGCGCCAGCACCGGTCGCACCATCACGGTCTACCCCGAGGCCAAGAACCCCTACTGGAACAACGCTCAGGCCATTGCCAACGGCTGCGGCACCGGCACCCACCCGTTTGAAGACGCCATCGTCAAGCTGATCAAGGACAACAATCTGAACAGCAAGACCGCGCCCATCTTTGTGCAGTCCTTCGACCCGGCCAGCCTCAAGTACATGCGCTCGATCGGCCTGAATACCCGCGTGGTGCAGTTGATCGACGGCAACGACGTCAACTACAAGACGGGCGAAATGATCTACCAGACCAACGACGAGTACAACTTCGTCGATGGCCGCCCTTACAGCTGGACCGTCAATGGCGATGGCCGCTATTTCGGCGCCATGCTGACCCCCGCCGGCCTGGCCGAGATCAAGACCTATGCCGACGGCATCGGCCCCTGGAAGCCGCAGGTCATGGCCCTCAAGGTGTCGCCGTTCCCGACCACCGCGGGCTACACCGGCTCGCTGGCCGACGTGAACTCGGTCACGCCCACCAGCCTGATCAACGATGCCCATTCGGCCGGCTTGTTTGTGCACGTCTACACCTTCCGCAATGAGCAGAAGTACCTGGCCGGCTTCTACAAGGGTGACCCGACCGCCGAATACCTGACCTTCTACCGCGCTGGCGTGGACGGGGTGTTCTCCGACTTTGCCAACACCGCCTTCGCAGCGCGCACGGCGTACCGCAAAGAACGCGGTCTGTGAGGAGGGGCCGGCGCTCAGCCGGCCGCATGGCTGTCTGCAAGCCCTCCGGCCCAGTTGGGCTCGGTGACGGCTGGGGCAGCCCCCCGATCAAACCGGGTCGCTTGATGCGTCCTGGGGGCTGGGACGGCCCTGGGCAGGCATGTCGGCCGAAGGCGCGATGGGGTTGAACAACGTTTCGAGGTCGGGTGTGGTCAGAATCTGCCTGGCCCACAGCAGCAGTTGATCCGGTCGGGCTGTGTGCAGGCGTGCATAGGCCCAGGCGGGCACGGGTGCAAAGCGTTGTTCGACCAGCTGGGTCAGCATCAGAACGAAACCTTCGTCCCGGCCTTCTTGAATGCCTTTTTGGGTGGCCTCCGTGTAGAGCCGGCCAAGTGTTTCAGCGAGCATGGGTGCTCCTTCCAGCAAATCCGGGATGTGGGCGAGAACGCCGGTCATGTCGACGGGTATTTTGCGCCCGATCTCCTGGCGCAGCCAGCGGTTGAGCGTGCGTTTGAGTTCATTGTGTGCGGGGCTTTGCAAGGCATTTTTCACCGCCAGGGCCAGGCGCCCGATGGTCTGTGGGTCCTGGCTGCGTTCCAGGTGGAAAAGGGCCTCGACCAGGTTGCGAACCTCAGCCGACGGCGACAGCTGCAGACGGGCTTCGTCGATCAGGTGGTACATCAGTTGGGGTCGAAAGGGTGCCAGGCCCGGCAGCTTGCCTTGCTGCAACTGCTTTTGCCGGATGAGGTTCTGTGCCAGCAGACTGACGTAGGCCATCATGCGCACCGCCATCCACGGGTCGGGGCGGCTTTGAAACTCCAGAAGCAAGTAAATCCAAACCCAGTGGGGCCCCACTTTCAGGCGCCACACCATGTCGTCGTGGCGGTGCTTGTCAGATTCGCTCACATAGCTGGCGTTGACGTGCTCCAGGGTGTCAAACCGGGCCTGCTGCAGCCAGGGGCCTGGCACAAAGCCTGTGAGCAGGTCACGCACCATCTCAGGGTGTGAGAAAAGTTGCTTGTAGCCGCTGTCGTGATCGGTTTCGGGGGCCATGACCGCCGATGGTGGGGGCTGGCTGCGCCTGGGGGGCCGCCGTCCGCCAGGTAGCCTGTGTGGGGCGACGAGGGGGCCTAAGAGCCTGTTTGCGCGTTCTCTTGCTCCAGCGGCGCCAGCAAACCTTCCAGCTCCGCCGCACTGAACTTGCCCGCCTCGGCCGGGTCGCTGCCCAGCAGGCTTTCGGCCAGCTGGGCTTTGCGCTGTTGCAGGGTCTGCATGCGTTCTTCGATGCTGCCTTGCACCACCAGCCGGTACACCATCACGCTCTGGGTCTGGCCGATGCGGTGGGCGCGGTCGGTGGCCTGTTGTTCGACGGCGGGGTTCCACCAGGGGTCGAGGTGGATCACGGTGTCGGCGGCGGTCAGGTTCAGGCCGGTGCCGCCCGCTTTCAGGCTGATCAGGAACACGGGGGCCTGCTGGGCCTGGAAGGCCTGCACCAGGGCGCCGCGCTCGGCCACCGGGGTGTCGCCGGTCAGGCGCAGCCAGGCGATGCCCTGGGCATCGAGCAGCTCGCCCACCCGCGCCAGCAGGCCGGTGAACTGCGAGAACACCAGCACCCGCCGCCCTTCGTCCACCAGGCCCGGCAGCAGGGTCTGCAGGTCTTCCAGCTTGGCGCCCAGCAGGTCGGCGGGCACGGGCAGGCCGGGTACCAGGTGCGGGTCGCAACACACCTGGCGCAGCTTGAGCAGGGCGTCCAGGATGGTGATCTGCGAGCTGGCAAAGCCCTGGCGCTGCAGCACCCGGCGCAGCAGGTGGTCGGCCGCCACGCGCACGCTTTCGTACAGCTCGCGCTGCACGCCCTGCAGCGTCACATGGCGGGTGATCTCGATTTTGGGCGGCAGCTCGGTGGCCACCTGGTCCTTGCGCCGGCGCAGGATGAAGGGCCGAACCCGCGCCGCCAGCAGGCGGGCGCGCAGGGTCTCGCCGTTGACCTCGATGGGCTTGCGCCAGTGCTGCTGAAAATGCCGAGCCGTGCCCAGAAAGTCCGGCATCAGAAAGTCGAACAGCGACCACAGCTCGCCCAGGTGGTTTTCCAGCGGCGTGCCGGTCAGGCACAGGCGGTGCTCGGCCTGCAACTGGCGCAGCGCCCGGGCACTGCGGCTGTCGGCGTTCTTGACCATCTGGGCCTCGTCCAGCACCACCCATTGCCAGGGCTGCTCGCGCAGGGCCCGCACATCGCGCCAGGCCAGGGCGTAACTGGTCAGCACCACCTGGTACTGGCCCAGGTGGGCAAAGTGCTCGGCGCGCTCGCTGCCGTGCAGGGTCAGCACGCGCAGGCCGGGGGCCAGGCGTTGCAACTCGAGCTGCCAGTTGAAGATCAACGAGGCTGGCAGCACCACCAGGGCAGGCCGCTGCAGCCGCCCGGCCTGGTGCTCCAGCAGCAGGTGGGCAATGGTCTGGGCGGTTTTGCCCAGGCCCATGTCGTCGGCCAGCACGCCGTGCAGGCCGTGCTCGCGCAGGTACTGCAACCAGGCCAGGCCTTGCAGCTGGTAGGGGCGCAAGGGCAGGGGCCACCCTGCGGGTGCGGCCACGGGCGGCGGGCTGCCAGCCTGGCGCAGGCGCTGTACCCAGGGGCCCAGGCTGTCTTCGCCCTGCACATGCCAGGGCACGGAGGGGGTGGGTGCACCGCTGCCGGGCGGCGCCAGAGGCGCCTTCGACGCATCCAGAGGCGCCCGCAGCTGCTCCAGCCGGGGCAGGTCCCAGGCCTGCAAGCGCCAGGGGCCAGCGGCCTGGCGCGGGTCGCTCAGCAGGTCGAGCAGGGCGGCCACGATGGGCTTGAGGGTGCCGGCGGGGGCCTCCAGGCGCTTGCCGCCGGGGGCGCGCAGCGTCACCACGCTGAGGTCGTCGATGGCGCGCAGGCGCTCGGTGCTCAGCCAGCGGGCGTCACGCCGCAGCAGGTCGGCCAGGATGGGCCCCAGGTCCAGCGTCTGGCCTTCGATCACCACGCCCAGGGTCATGAACCAGGCCCCGCTGCGCGCTGGCAGGCCCAGCGGTGCGGGCTCGGGCGGGCGCTGGCCCAGCGGCCCGGCCACCTCGCGGCCCAGCACCTCGCCGGTGTCGGGCTCGATCAGCAGGCGCCAGGCTTCCACCGGCACGCTCTGATGGGCAAAGCCGGGCTTCACCACCACGCGCCAGCCAGCGGCCTGCAGCCGCGGCACCTCATCGGCCCAGAAGTCGCCAAAGGCCTCCTCCTGGGGCAGCGACCACAGGCCCTGGGCGCGCTCCTCGGGCCAGGCCTGGGCTTCGGCCTCGGGCGAGCGCCACTGCAAGGTGTCGGCCTTCAGCGGGTGCAGGCCCAGCTGGCGCAGGCGATCGGTGGCTTGGGCCTCGGCCGCCAGATCGCGGTGCAGCAGCACAGCCTGGCCGCTGGCGTCGGTGAGGCGTTCGGTGGGCAGCGGGCGCTGGCCCAGCACGCTGCGCGGGGCCGGCGTCTGCCACAAGGCTTGCTCGTTCACCAGGTACAGCCAGTCGACCCAGGCCACCGTGACTTGATCGGCCCGTGGGCCGAACACGCCGTCGCGGCACAGGCCCAGCAGGCCGTCGCCACGGCCCAGGGTCTGCAAGGTGAGGCTGGGGGTGAGCCGGCCCTGCACGGTGCGCAGGCCGGGGCGGCGCGGCGGGGGCGGGATGGCAGAGGCAGGAATAGCGGGCGGCAGCGCAGGCATGGCCGCCGATTGTCGCCTTGTTAGACCGCCGGGCCCTGGCTGCCGGGGGAGGACAATGCGGGTTTTGCGCCTTTTTGAGTTCAACCATGTCCCTGGCTTCATCCTCCACCTTGCCCTTGATCCCTGATGTGCCCGATCTGCACGATGCCGCGCTCACGGCCCGCCTGCAGCACCTGATCGATCACAAGACCAAGCCCCTGGGTGCCCTGGGGCAGCTGGAGTCGCTGGCCCTGCAACTGGGCCAGATCCTGGGCAGCGAGGCACCCGCCCTGCGCCAGCCCCAGATGCTGGTCTGCGCGGGCGATCACGGTCTGGCGGCGCGCGGCGTGTCGGCCTACCCGGCGGATGTGACCTGGCAGATGGTCGAGAATTTTCTGGCCGGCGGCGCTGCCGTCAGCGTGCTGGCCCGCCAGCATGGCCTGGCCCTGACCGTGGTCGACTGCGGCGTGCGCCGCGATTTCGAGCCCCGGTCCGAGCCGGCGGCGGGCGCGCCGCGCCTGTTGCTGCGCAAGGTGGCCGCGGGCACGGCTGATGCGGTCGACGGCCCGGCCATGACGGCCGCCCAATGCGAGCAGGCGCTGCGCCAGGGCCGTGAGGTGCTGACCGGCCTGCCCGGCAACACCTTGCTGCTGGGCGAGATGGGCATTGGCAACACCTCGTCGGCCTCCTTGCTGCTGGCCTGGGCCAGTGGCCGCCCGGTGGCTGAGTGCACGGGCCGCGGCACCGGGCTGGACGAGCCCGGCGTGGCGCGCAAGGTGGCCGTGCTGGAGCAGGTGATGGCGCGCCATGCCGACATCGGCCGCGACGAGCCGCTGCGCGCCCTGGCGGCCTTCGGTGGTTTCGAGGTCGTGACCCTGGTGGGCGCTGTGCTGCAGGCCGCCGCCGAACGCCGCGTGGTGGTGGTCGACGGCTTCATCACCACCGCTGCCGTGTTGCTGGCCTGCGAACTGGCGCCCGCGGTGCGCCAGCGATGCGTGTTTGCGCACCAGTCGGGCGAACGTGGGCATGCCCTGATGCTGCAGCAATTGAAGGCCGAGCCCCTGTTGAGCCTGGGTTTGCGCCTGGGCGAGGGCTCGGGGGCGGCACTGGCCTGGCCCTTGCTCGATTCGGCTTGCCGAGTGTTGGCCGAGATGGCCAGTTTCGAATCCGCAGGGGTGTCTCAGCAGCAGGGCTGAGCCCCGGCGACGGGGTCAACCCTGCCGCACGCAGTTGCGACCGTCGTTCTTGGCCTGGTAAAGCGCCTTGTCAGCCCGGGCCAGCAGCGCATCGATGGACTCGCCCGCCTCGACGGCCGTGGCCACGCCAATGCTCACCGTGCAGCCCAGGGCGGGGGGCGCCGGCTGGGCCTGGCGCACGCGCTCGGCCACCCCCAGGGCGGTGGCCGCGTCGGTGCCGGGCAGCAGCACCAGAAACTCTTCACCGCCATAGCGACCCAGCAGATCGGTCTGGCGCAGCATGCGGCGCGTGCGGGCGGTGAACTCGATCAGCACGGCGTCGCCCTGCTGGTGGCCGAACTGGTCGTTGATGGCCTTGAAATGGTCCAGGTCCAGCATCATCAGCGACACCGGGTCGCCGTGGCGGCGCAGCCGGGCCAGCTCCT
>Ga0208888_100922_pt1 | contig 11517 bp, 15 predicted proteins | sample LakWasM115_HOW13_2_FD_183929 | JGI IMG/M metagenome (GOLD analysis project Ga0208888, IMG submission 183929) | Freshwater sediment methanotrophic microbial communities from Lake Washington under simulated oxygen tension - Sediment Metagenome... | ecosystem: Environmental > Aquatic > Freshwater >...
TCTCGCTTCAGCAATAATTTTCAATTTTTCCTCGTCTGAATACCTTGTTTTTTTCATGAACAACACCCCTTAATTTAATAATAAAACTTATTAGGAAAGTGTCCAGAGTATATAGGGGGTTAAGAAGCTTGGATCAATATCAGGGTACTTTACCCATGAGAAATCTCGATCTTCAATGACTCCTTTAGTGTTGTTTGGATATCTTGCAAAACTCGCCGCTTTTTTGAGAGCGTTCTCACGAGCGAAAACATCACCAACTCGAAATTTAAAATCAGGATTTGTGTCTTTAATGTTTGTATCAATCACAAAAGATTTTTGATCTTTTACAGAGTCACCATTCTTTGGATGATAAAAGACTTCAATTTTATAGTTTTGAAGAAACTTAACTTTTAATTCTGGTAAATCGGCCACAAAGGGATTTGAGCCACGAGAAATTTCTTCGCCGTCCTTAACACCATCTCCGTCGGTGTCATTATTGGGATCGACCTTTAATTCAGTAGCAGTTGCCACTTGATTAGAGGCAGGTTTATTTTCTTCACTTTTAAATGCACAGGCACCAAATAAGAATAAAGGTATCCATGCCAAAAATAATTTTAGCTTCATTTTTAAATCTCCTTAAATTTATTAAATTCTAGTTTTCTAAGAGTGTTTTAGGGTTTATATATTTAAGCACTCCTTGATTCGTTTGATTTTTTGAATGGCTCTTTAAATCTTCGATCATTCGTTTAATCTCAAAGGCCTTGGCAGAGGCCTTGGGATTTTTTCTCATTTCGATTGGGCTAATTGCTTTTAAAGTTTCTTCAATTGTCTGAATAATTTTTTTCATTTTTTCCTCCTAGATTTTAATCATTTGCAGATGTAATGATTGGTAGTTGTTTGTAAGTCTGAAGTTTGTTGTTAACTCTTTGATAGAAAGCATTCCCATCAATTCTTGAAATTCAAGACGAATTCGTTCGAGTCTCTTCTTGAGAAAATAATCCATATAATCTCCTATGGTGATTAGGGCCTTGATTGGCCGGAAGTTTTTAAATGTTTTGGTTTTGATAAAAAATGGTCGCATCATTATAGTTTTCCTTTTGACAAAAATATTTTGTCGTTAAAAAAACCGCCTGATGCTTTTCAGGTAGGTCGTAAATGTACTCACCTTATTAGTGAGTTTTTAAATCAATCTTTAAGGACTTGTTTATTTCAATTCGTTCAGAGACCTTTCCTTGTCTCACGTAAACTTTAAAGTCTCCGAATTCAATATTGAATTCCCTTACTAAGAGCTCAAGTGCATTTTTAATTATCAAATGTCGCTCGGCGTGATTGTTTGCTTCATTTAAGCCATTTGCTAATTTAGCAAGTCTGTCTGTTTTCATACTTATTCTTTAAGTTGTTAATTTTCATCCTTGATACTGTTCTATAAATACTTTTTTTGATCGTCAAATTATTTTGGTTGACTTTTTTTTGCTAAATTAGCTAATTTGACCGCCATGAATATTGAACACACACAAATCGGTGAACGTATAAAGAAAGCTCGCCTGGCAAAACAGATGAAGCAATCTGACTTGGATTTAGACGCTCAATTGCCGAGTACATCCATTTCTAAAATTGAAAGAGGAAGTAGAGAGATAACAACGAGTGAACTTATTAGGATTGCCCGTGTTCTCGGAACTCCTGTTGATTCACTTACTGGAAATAGTGATGGTTTTATTTTTAGTGAAGAGGTGAAGGTTGTCGAAGCCCTAAGAGAAATTCCTTTTGAAGATTATAAAAGAATTATTTCTATGATTGAGGCATCTGTTTACTACACGGCTAAAGATAGCGAAGCAAATAAAAAGGATTATTTACTAGATTTGGTTTCAAGTCTTGCTTCATTTGTGAAAAATGATCAAAGACCTAGGCCAATTGATAAGAATTTTAATAACGAAAAAGATAATAAGAGATTAAAGAATTTACACTGAGGTATTTATGAAAGAAGAAAGAAATTACGAAAATGAAACACAATCATCAGTTAATCATTCTAAGAAAGAAATTAGTGACATTCCAAGTGTTCGTCTCTCTCCTGAACAAATAGAAGAGATTAATACAGATGATTACTCGCTGATGTTGTTTAATGCGACCAGAGTCCAGCCATTATCCTTGAGCGAGATTAAGAGATATTTTGTTGAGCCTGCTCCTAAGAAAGCAGAGTCTGTTATGGAAAGGTTTTTAAAGATTGGCCTTATTCATAAAACAGAGGAGGGAAAGTATTTTTCTAACTTTCCTGAGAACTACATTAACTATTCTGATTACCGTTATGATGGCGACCTAGAAGCAAAGAAAGATGCAAAGGTTTTTCAGTTAATGAAAGAGTTTTCAGGCAAAAAAGAATATTGGAAAGATAAAACATATTTCTCGATTGATGCTTTTTTTACAGATGAACAAAGCAAAGAGCTTATTGAGATGCTTAAAGAAGTGAAGCTTAAAGCAAAGCAGTTCTCGAATGAGAATGACAAACTAGGAGTCAAAGGAATGAAATTTAGAAGGTTCAAGTTTTATGATATGTTTTGGATGCTAGCGATTTTTGCAATTACATTTACATTATCTAGTGTAAATCCATCTTCGTCGGCCTTTGCCAGAATCGGTGGAAGTGGCAACGATCCAGTTGGGATGGCATTCGTAAAAAATGGTGAAAGTCAGGTTGATGTTGTTAGAAGTGGTGGAAGTGGTAATGATCCAACTGCAAGTTTTATTAACGTTGCACAAGTTCAGGACAATCAAGGTGGCGGTGGAGGCCATGACCCTGAATCTAACTTTGTAGAATGTGAAATCAAAATTGGGAATAAAATTTATAAAGGTATTTTTAATTCTGATACAAAGTCTTGCGAATTGGCGACTGAGTTTATTGAAGAAGCAGAATTCTAATTAATGAACTCAACTAACCAATCACGTTTAATTTTAGGATTTAGAGGATTTGCGGCAATGCTTTTTAGCCTTGCCGCTACTCCTGTTTTAAATTCGGCTGGAATTAGTTTTAAAATAATCTCAATTGGGTTTGGTTTTCTTTATGTCGTTCTTGCCTTGTTTGAAATCCCAACGGGGATTTGGGCAGATGTTTTTGGTGCAAAGAAGTCTTCTCTCGTCGGAGGATTATTACAGTCATTTTCCATTACATTATTTCTTTTTGCACCTAAGTTTCCAGTTCTGGTTGTAGTTGCTTATTTGATTTATGGGTTGGGAACAAGCTTTATCTCAGGAGCATTGTCCGCACTTCTTTATTCAAATGCCAAGAGTGAAGAAAAAGATTTCGATTCAAATAAATATTTTTCTTTAATCGAGAAAACGTCAGTTGCAAGTTACGTTATTGCTAGCGTAGCAGTAGGTATTACAACAAAGTATTTAGGTATTTATTCCTTATTAGTTGCTTCAGGAGTATTTCTTTTTTCAACGCTAATTTTTGCCGTTCTTATTAAGGATGATAAAAAAGAGGCTCATCACAAAACTTTTTCTCAATTTAAAAGAATGGCCGAAGATGGTTACAAGGAAATCAAGAGTAGCTTTGATTTGAAGCTATTGATACCTGTTAGGCTTTTAAACCAAATTGAGACTATACTCGGTGTTCTATGGTTGCCTTGGATTAATAAACTTGGTGGAAGTGAATTATGGTTCTCTGTGATGGCAACGGGGTCATATTTTGCGAGGTACATGGTCAATCATTACTTCTCAAAAAAAGATCGGCCTAGCTCATATTACCCAAGGATTTTAAATTCAGTCTTGGTTATGGTTGTCGGAACTATAATTTGTGCTCTTTCAAAAAGTATTTATCCTGCTTTAATTGGTGTTTGGTTAATGGCCGGTGCACGAGGAGTTTTTCTTCCTGCCAATCAGGCAATTATGCACGAGTCACTTCCAGAAAATGTTCGCTCAACGGGTTTATCAATGATGAATTTTATTTTTGAAACTATTGTTGCGATTGGATTTTTTTCAAGCAGTTTTTTTGTAGATCACATCAGTGCAAGTTCAGCATGGTGGATTTCAAGTGCTGCATTTTTGTTTTCAATTTTAATTATTTTAACATTTAGGAGAAGTTCAAATGAAGCTTAGAAAATTAGGCGGTGATATGGGCGGTGGACGATTTGGAGGAGATGGTGGAGGTGGAAAATACTCTGGTGGTGACGGTTCTGGGGGCGGAAAGGCCTTATCAGGAGAAGGCTCTGGAGGTTAGTGAAATCGGTACGTTACGGTACGGGTTTTGATGCTAGAATAGCCCTAGTAAGACTAAGGAGTATATATGGAAAAGAAGAATATTAGTGATGTTGACGCCTTCATTGAAGAAGCTGAGAAGGGAAGAAATATGCCTTTATCGAAAGAAGATATTAAGCGTATTAATGATCTATCAAGAGAAGTTGAAAAGGAAGAATCTGAAATTGAAGATGATGTTATTTCAATTGTAGCAATAGAAAAAAATGATTCGGAATCAGCAAGATTTTAAGGAATGAAATGGGAAGAGTTGTACGTTTTTCGGAATTTGACGAGTATTTATATAATTTAAAACAAAACGGAACGAGAGTAGAAGGGACAATTTTAGATGCCAATGTCATTATTACTCTAAGCTATTCCCCGAAGAAGTTTCACACACGAACATATGAATTTATAAAAAATAAAATTCAAAAAAATGAAATAGCCCTTTATACAACAGTAAACACCACACAAGAATATTTAGAATTTTATCGAAGATTGCTTTTAACCGAAGGCCTTAGAACTGCAATTCACCCTAGCTCTGAATTAGATCTTCCCAATAAGAAAAAGCAAGCCATTCGTGCTCAATCAAGCATTTTACATAATCGAGAAATGCACCAAGGTGCTGATCCTATATTTAATGACCGAGAAATAAAAAAGATAAGAGAATCCTTTCTAAACTCAGGAAATGCAGGAATGGAACTCTGGAAGGCACTTTGTAGCGTTTATCTTAGAAAACCTTTGGAAGTAGAGTATAAGGCTTTAGAGAAGTTAAAAATCACATATCTTAGTATGTATAACGATGATCAAAAAGCTATCTTCGATAAAAAGATTACATGGGAAAATGCCATTAGTATTTGTTCAGATATCGGAGCAGGATTTTCTGATTCAATGATTTTAAATGCCCTTCAATGTACGACACTGCCATTTGCAATTAGTTTAGATAGTGATTTGGCTTATTCAGTGATGAGCAATCCGTCTCTTAAAGATGTTCTTATGCCAGACGAGGTTGTTGAAAATATTCATCATATTTAAGCTGGTTTACATTTCAACTAATTTTAAAAGCTGTGAGAACATTCTATCCAGCCTTCTTGTATTCAGATGGTTCCCTAAGGTTAAGCGTTATTAAGTTAGAATCTTTATCTAGTTCAAATATCTGACGAAGTTTTTTTGCTCTTAATTTATTTTTTCCGTTGTGCCATAGGATATCGCTGTATTTTGTCGAATTGTTCAATCTCTCATCTTTTAACAATTTTTCCCAATTTTCTTTAAGCACTTGTGAGTTTAAGCTAGATTCATTTTCTGGAAGTAGTTTGAAAAATAAACATATCAATTTAATTTGATTCGGGGTTAATTCTTCAATTTCATACCATGGTGTAATCAACTTTGATTCTTTGAAGTTAATTGCTACGAAGTTTTCATTTTCAACGTAAAGAATTTCTTCTTGTATTTCATTTTCATAAAGACTTTCATACTTCAAGTAACTTGTAATAATTTTTGCATAAGTCTTAGTGCCCAGCGATTGGTCTAGATTGAATATAATAAACTTAGTCATTTTGTTGGAGATGTTCGTGTGTAAAAATGAAATTATTTTTTTATATTGATCTAGCTGAAAATAAAATTGGTGTTCATCTTGTACAAGAGGTAGAAGTGGGTATAAAGAATTTGCATTACCCCTTGTATAAAGATTACGGATATATAGATAGATGCCTTGACCAAAGTGAGAGAACAGGTGGAGCACCTGATGTTCGAGTCTATTCAATCTTGCAGAAAAATATTCTAAATCCGCACTTTCATTTTCATTCATATGTTTTATAAATTCGATGTTAATCTTTTCAAGAACAATATATATATTTTGAAGATGGTGTTTTATAATTTTTAATTGATTTGAATTTTCTTCATCAATTCGTGTAGAGAAAAAAAAGTCAGTATTTCTTTTTAAGTTTTTTGTATATTTAAGCTGAAGAGTGGTTGGTTCAGGTGCACTTTGGCTAAAGTTGATTTTAAGTTTTTCAAAATCGCCTTTTCCTAATTTTAACTTTGAAAATATTTCGATTATCTCCTCTTTATTTGTCTCTGGTAATCCCAGAGGGGACTCAAATTCATTAGTCTGTCCCAATCTTGGTAACTTGTTCACACGATAGTATCGAAATACAATATTTGATATTAGATCTGAAATAAAATCTTTTTCAATTTTCTTAAAGTCTTCAAAAGTGAATTTGATATTTTTGAAGTGGTTTTCACAAATCGTATTAAACCGGTTTTGCAAAAATATTTCAAAGTAATCAGAAGAAAATGATTCAAATTTTTTTAAAGTTGCTTTTAAATTCTGTATGCTCAAATTGCTCATAACTATTCCTTTTACCCCCTAAAAAAAGCCGACAAAAAGCCTCGGTAATTATTGGGGTTTTCCTTATAATCTAACTAGTAATCGGTCATCGTTTATTAAACTTTATTTATAAGGAGTAATAATGAAAAAAGTCAGACTTTTAGTTTTTTTGAGGAGCTTAAAGGCTTCTGAAATTTATGGGTTAGCCAATTTTTTGGAAAAAGAACATGGTTGGACATACCAAAGGAATACAACTGCAGTCAGTTTAGCAAAAAGGATTGTAGATCGTTTCCCAAAAGATGAACTGATATGGGCCATAAAAGAAGAAGGCCTTGAATATTTATTTAAAAGATATTTGTAGGAGGATGACATGAACACCGTGAATGCTAAAACATTGTCATCGCTCCCAGAAGTAAAGAGTTGCATGAATCAGTTCTTGCGTTCTGGGCAAGTTCCTAAAATCAAAATTACTGATTGCCATGTCGATTCAACGACAAACTTAGCAGGAAACGTTGGAAAAGCAGTAGAAGTCGGCATTCGAATTTTGAATTCAGAAAAATACGATCCCCAAATATTTTTTTCCAATTCCATAGAGCAATTGAGATATCATAACTTAACTCATGATGAATTATATTCAATTGAAGAAAAAATCGAAAATAAGCAAAACGTAACTTCGTTAGAAATTGCTCAGCTATCTGTTAATTTGATAAATGATTTATATATAAAACAGTATGGAGCAGAGTCAGCACTTCAGATCTTATATGCTTCCAGCAGAATGATAAAAGAAGTTGAAAAAATACTTCATCTCTATAGATCAAAAGGGCCTTGTTTTAAAAATGGTTCTTTTAATGTCAATTTGAGTATTAAAAATAAGATTGATGCAGAAGCGGATCTTATAATGAATGATGAACTCATCGAGATAAAAACAATCGCCAGTAAAGGATTTCAAAAGGCACATTTTTATCAAACTTTGATTTATTTTATTCTAGCTAAAAATCTAAAGAAATTTAAAAGGCTAAGATACTTTTCAATCTATCTTACAAGACAAAATCAACTTATTCGATTTGATTCAGAAGAAATCTTGAATAAGAAGGATCTTGCAAAAATATTAAACATATTGATTAAAAAAATTGAAGAGGATGAATTCAATAACGATGGAGAATTTTATGAACTTTCAAACTATTAAATTCCAAGAAAAAATGGTCGATGATTTAATTCACGTTCTAAAAAATCATTCAGCTTGTTTAGTGGGGGCAAAAGTCTCTTCAGGGAAATCGATTATTCCATTTATGTTAACAAGAAAGAGAAAGGATAAAACAATTATAGTTCTAGCTCCATCCTGGATTCAACTTTTCGAATTAGAAAAAGGAATGAGAAAAGTATATGGCAATAATGTAAATGCACTTAGAATGGGAGGATGTTCAGAAAGTTTAAGATATCTTGAAGAATATAAAAATTTTAGTTCTGTAGATTCTTATAGAACAAATATTATCTTCACAACAATTTTTACATTGTTTTCAGAAAGTCGAAAAAGAAAAAGCTCCCACCTGTTGAATTTAGTAGATGTTGTAATTCATGACGAAACTCACATGGTTGCAATGGGTAAATTATTTTCAAAGCTAAAAGAACAATGCATTGATAAGGGGGTGAAACTTGTCGAATTATCTGGAACGCCGGTAGAAGGTGATTCGGTGATGGTAAGTGGCCCCGATTTTGAGGAACTAAAAAAACTGGGCAGGATTTCCGATTTTAAATTAATTCCAGTTCACACTGGGCAAAACTTTGAAATAGATATCGAGCGAAATCAAATTTCGGATGAATCATTTCGCAAACTTTCTAAAAATAAGGACAGAAATGACTTCATAATAAATTTTATAAAAAACACAAAATTTAAAAAATGTTTTGTTGTGTGTGTAAATATAGATCATGCTAATTATCTTTTCTATCGTCTACTCGAAATTATCCCGAACGCTCAAGTTGCTGTCTATCATGGCAACATGAAGAAAAAAGATAAAAATGAAATATTAGAAAAATTCAGGTCAGGTAAGATCAAGATGCTATTAGGTGTACGAGCACTTTTTACTGGTCTTTCGGTTGAAGATGCTGACGTATTATTTAACACTCGTCCAACAGAGAGTCCTCGTATATTTGAACAGTCACTTGGCAGAATCATAAGATATCATGAAAGTAAAAAAATGGCATATTACTACGATTTCGCTGACAATATAGAAAAACATAAAGAATTTGTATACAGCCCGACTACAGAAACTCCTCCATCTTCCAATGGGCCGACAGGAACGAAAAGAAGGTTATATCCTAGAGAAATTTTTGAATATGACAGGGATGCAGGATTCTCAAATTATCTTTATAACCTCAATGGGAAAACAATTCAGTTGCCAATTCATAATGGGATTTCTTTTGGCCTTGAGTTGGAATTTACAAAAATAGATCCATGTAATGCAGAAGAACTTTTGGAGAGCAAAAGAAAATATGAAGATTTTACTTCAAAACTCTGCTCTTCTCTAGAAGCGAGTACAAAACTAAAATTTAAAAGTTTTCCATTTAAAGCGAATGAGCCAGACATCGACTACGAATCTTATCATTCAATTGTCTATGATGGATCTTGTCTTGCCGAAATAGTGACTCGTATTCTGAAAGGTGTAAGTGGGATTACTGAATTAGAAAATGTTCTGAATGGGATATCAAAAATTAGTTCAAAATACGATCTTCATGTCAATTATGAAACAGGACTGCATGTTCATATAGGAACACAATTTCAAAATGCAAAAGAGATAAGAATATTTTTACACAATATTCGTGCACTAGAGCCTTATCTTGCATTGTTAGTCTCGCCTAGTCGTGTATGTGAATTTGTTGAGGAAGGTATGTACAATCGAAAAAAAGAAAATGAGTACACATTGTCATGGCTAAATAACTTTAGCTTTGAGGAAATTGAGTCAATTAAAGATTATCAATCATTAGTTAAATTATTCAAGCTAAAGCAAATTGAACCCAAGTATATGTCTTTTAATTTATCAAACATCCTTTTTGAAGGTGGTATCGAAACATTAGAGGTTCGACTCCATAATGGATCATTTGAAGGGCATAAAATCATTCCTTGGGTAAGTTTAATGAGTCAATTGGTAGAAACATTAAAACTTGAACATTCTTTTACATATCGAGAAAAGAAATCTCGAATTCCAATCCCTACACAGTTTAATTTTGAGAACTTTGAAAAGATTATGTCTGAAGCACTTAATTATCAATCTCCAGAATTGGTAGCGGTTCTTAAAAGAAGATCCGGGGAATGTTTCAAAAATTGGCAAAAAGTCTAAAATTGTTAAGGAGTTTAGAAATGGAAAATATAGAGAAATTTATAAGATACAACTTAGTTAGATATATGAAAAATTATTCGGTCAATTTGCAGGAGAGTGAGAGGACTACGAGCATAAAAACCTTTAATTTCTTTTTTGAACTATCAACTTTACTTCTAGATAATTATTCAGACTTATCACCTGAATTTCTTGAGTTCGAAGAAGGGTTTAGAAGAATTGAGAAGGATTATACAAAACTCCTAGAAGAGTTGGTTGATACAAATCAGACGAGTAGAGGTAATTCTCTTGATGATGAAGAGATTGAGCTACTTCAATCAATTTCAGAGAGAAGATATAAAAGAATTGCGAAATCAAAATTGAGAAACAAGAGTATAGATCAAGATCTGATTTTAAAATTTTTGAGCGACTTTAATGCTCTCGCAGACCGTTTTCTTGGAAAGAGTACAGAAGAAGTTCCGGAAAAATTTTTAGAGATTTACACTTTGTTTCAGTTAAGTTCGACAGAAATAGAATTATTAAAGGTTATCTATATAGCCGAAAGATGTAATCTGTTAAATGAACACGTTTTTCATTGCGATGACAAGTATTATCCTCATCGGCATCAGGTTTTTGAAACCGATTATTCATCAAAAAGGGTTAAGGTTCAACATGTTCGTATTGAATATGTAACGAATGTTCAAAGTGACATTATTAGAACTAGTTTCAAAGAAAATTCTAAGTTGTTTTTAACTGGCTTAATTGAAAACGAACGAGATCCAAATTTATCTGAATTTTTAATTGATTATCTTGAGGGAATAACAAAGGATCACTTTTTTAGTAATATATTTGAGGCAGTTAATCTTGAAGATGCTTTTCCTTTAACGACAAATCAAGTTGCGGAGAAAGAATTAGTTTTAATTCAAAAAATGTTAAATTCTAAAATAGGTATTTCGATTTTATTAAAAGGTAAACCTGGGACTGGTAAAACAGAGTTGGTAAAATCAATTGCAAAAAAAGTTGGAATGCCTTTGTTTAATCTTCGTCATTCTAGAAAAAAATCAGAAAAATCTATACCGCCTCGTAAAATGGCACTTTATTTAGTTCAGCAGCTATATGGCGATAAAGAAGCGATCTTCTTGGTGGATGAGTGCGAAGATTTAATTAATTCCTTACCCAGCTTTAGATTTTTTCGTGGTAAAAATGAGGATGATAATCTGAAGTCTTTTATAAATGAATATTTGGATGAGAATAGGTGCAAATTCTTTTTCGTTGCAAACAATACAGAAGAGGTTGATGAATCAACGAAGAGACGATTTAACTATATTCTCACATTCAATGATGTAAGTAGTGAGCATCGTGAAACACTTTTGAAGAACTTATTTCAAAAGGAAAATGCAGATTTTCTTTCAGAAGATGAAGTAAAGTCTTTAGCCTTTAGTAGCAAACTAAATATTGGACATTTTGGTCTAGCTCTAACCACGATTAAAACCTTAGAAGTCGAGAAATCACAGAAAAAGGATTTTTTTTTAGATATTATTAATAATCTTCTTAACCCCCTATATACTCTGGACACTTTCCTAATAAGTTTTATTATTAAATTAAGGGGTGTTGTTCATGAAAAAAACAAGGTATTCAGACGAGGAAAAATTGAAAATTATTGCTGAAGCGAGA
>Ga0208888_100927_pt1 | contig 11445 bp, 4 predicted proteins | sample LakWasM115_HOW13_2_FD_183929 | JGI IMG/M metagenome (GOLD analysis project Ga0208888, IMG submission 183929) | Freshwater sediment methanotrophic microbial communities from Lake Washington under simulated oxygen tension - Sediment Metagenome... | ecosystem: Environmental > Aquatic > Freshwater >...
GGAATACCAGCGACACGGAGAACAGGTTGACGTCGCCATTGTTGCCAACACCGTCCTTGACCCGGTAGCGCTCGGCCTCTCCACGCACCAGAACGGAAGGGCTGATCTCATACTGCAGACCGAGACCCACTTTCAAATTGTTGGCGCGCTGGCTGTTGTCCACCGACGCCGAAGCTGGCAGGCCGGGTCCACTGAAACCGTCGCGTGTGATGGCGTGATGGGCTCCGACGCGTGCCAACGCGGACCACTTTGCGCCAAGTGGCATTGTGCCCACCAGGTCCACATTGAGGCCTTCTATTTCGTACTGTCCATTCATGGTTCCCCCAGGCAGCGACGTGGAGTACCCGAGTTTTCCCAGATTGAAATATCCCGCTTCCAGTGCAAGGTTCTGGTTGAACTGGTATCCGCCAAAGACCTTGTAGGCGGTGTCTTGGGGTTCACCGGTAAACGAGCTTGGGCTGGTGGATGACCCCAGCAAGCTATTCGTGGTCAGCCGATCATCAATCTTGGAGTGGGACTGGCCTGCCGACAGCCCCCAATAATAGTATTTGTTGTCTTGAGCCAAGGCAGAAGTCGCCAGGACGGAGCCCAGTCCTGCAATGCCCAGCAGATAGAGCGGTGCCAGTTTTTTCATGTCGGTCTTTCTTGATTTGTTAGGTTAGTACCGTGTGTACAGACCGTATGTTCAGTGACGCGCAACATTCCGTCGGTGCGCCAATACACACAGGAACGGGTCCCGTTGAACTGTGGTCCTGTGGCGTCATATCGATACACGGATTTGCAGCGGGTGCTTTTGTGCGCCACAGCACAGACACCTTGTAGGGGTGCGGATTACAACCCCATGGTCACCAACGATTCCGCGAATGACGAACATCCTTATCCAGAAAGTTGAATATGAAACTATCCAGTACATGGCTGATAGGCGCATGCGTTGTCGGCGCCTTCACAGTGAGCGCATGCAGTAGCCTCAAGGCACCGGCTACCGCGGACGTTGCTGTATCCCAAGCTGCAGTGGAAAACGCCGGCATGGCTGACGGTACCGAATTTGCACCCGCAGATATGAAGGCTGCGCGCGAAAAGCTCGCCCTGGCCAAACAGGCCCTTGCAGCCAAAGACTACAAAGCAGCCACCGATTTTGCCAACCAGGCCCAGGCCGATGCGAAACTCGCCCAGGCCAAAGCGGGGTCTGCAAAGGCCCAAGCCGTATCCCAAACGCTCCAGGAAGACATTCGCGTACTGCGGGTCGAACTTGATCGTGCCGGTGCACAGTAACCCCCCTCCAAGGTAACCCCCATGAAAACATTCCGTCTCAACATCCTCGTGGTTGGCGCCGCGATCCTGGCAAGCGCTTGTGCCAGCAATCCCAAGTCAACCAGTCTTCTCGACCAGGTGCGCGTTGACTATGCGCAGGCCCAGAGCAACCCAAAGGTTGCTACCTATGCCGCCCTGGAAATGCAATCGGCGACCGAAGCGCTTGCGAAGGCAAATGCCGCCGCCAAAGAGCGTGAAAGCCTGGAGACAGTAGACAAGCTGGCCTATCTGGCAAAGCAGAAAATTGCACTGGCTACCGAGGTAGCCAGCAGGAAATCATCGGAGTCTGATATTGCCAATGCGGCGGTTGTACGCGATCAGGTGCGCCTGGATCAACGCACCCTGCAGGCCGATCAGGCGCGCGCAAAGGCGGAAGACGCTGAACGCTCGGCCTTGGCCGCACGCAATGCGGAATCCATTGCAACGCAACAAAAGGAGCTGGCTCAAAGCAATGCTGCGGAGGCTCAGCGATTGGCCACCGAAGCCAATGCACGCAATGCAGCGCTCGAAGCACAGTTGGCCGATCTGTCAGCCAGGAAGACCGAACGCGGACTCGTCATCACCCTGGGTGATGTTCTGTTTGGTACCGATCTGGCGCGCTTGAATGCCAATGGCATGCTTATGGCGAAGCGGCTGGCCAGTGTCCTGCAACAAAACCCGCAACGGACCGTTTTGGTTGAAGGGTTTGCCGACAGCACCGGCCAGACGCAGCACAACCAGGAGCTGTCCGAGCGTCGCGCCATGGCGGTGCGTGATGCACTTCTGGAGCTTGGCGTCGCGCGCGAGCGTGTCACTTATCGCGGCTATGGGGAGTCTTATCCGGTTGCCGCCAACGACACGGCACAGAATCGCCAGTTGAACCGCAGGGTGGAGATTGTCTTGTCCGACGACCGCGGGCTGATCCGTCCCCGTTAGGTTGCTGGCCCCCCCGCCGGCTGGCGGGGGCACGGGTTGCTCACCCCGTACGGGGTTACGTCAGGCGGTGGTGAATCGGTCGGCGCATGCGGCCATTAAGACGGCCTGTGCATTCACGCAGACTACGTCGCCAGGCGCGCGGCCAGACAACCAGTGGTTTGGCTGTGCAAACCAGATGGCTATTTCCCAAGGCTCGAAAGCCGGCTTCAAGGCTGACAAGACGTTACCAAGTCCCGGTTGCAACGTCATATGCATCCGGTCGAACTGGAACAGGGGAACCCACACGCAGGACTGCCAGTCGAAACTGATCACCTCCCTTTTAACGATCCACCGTGCCAGCATCGTCGCATCAGCGCCATGGTGCGCTTTGTACATGGTGAACACCTCTTGCGCGCGCGCCAAGCCACCGTTACCTCGGTAGGAATCGAGCATGGCCATGAATTGACGGTCGGAGGGTTCGTCCGGCGCTGGTCCGTGGACCGACGCAGCTCCAATGCGTGATAGGTGCACGGCACGTAGGGACGGTTGGGCCGTTTGTGTCGGTACTGAGGTGTTTTGCATGAAATCTCCAGATGACGTGATGGGCGCCGCGATACAAAGGCTCACCGGTGCGCAAGGAGCTACGGTAGTTCGACCTCTGCCGTTGGTCTGTGCGATTGCGAACCAAGACCCATGCACGCAACGGCCACGTCATGGGCCGGCGCCTCTTATGTGGGATAACGCACAGAAATAAATGGTCTCAGCGGAAATACTCACAGTTGCACTGCACTTTGTGTGATCACAGAGTGAGGCATCGGCATGGCGACGGTTGGCGCAGTGGTTAACCCCAGCCATTCCCCCTTGGCCAGAAAGAACGACAGAAAGCGAATGGAGCACTCAATGAAAACCAATGTAAATACCAATGGATCCTGGAGCACCGCATCGTTTGGAGGCAACTCAGATACATCCCCTATGGAGTTGGTGTCCCTGGGGGATCACCTGGGTGTATGCAAAAGTGTCCATGGGCACGTGTTTGCGATTTACTGTGCCGCAGAAACCATGCGCGGATTCATGGTGACCCGGTTTGTAACCACCCTCGTGGTCCTTGCGCTGTTGATTGGCATTACCAGCTTCGTGCTTTAGCGTATGGCAGGATCCGCATTGCGTGAGCTGGTACCCGGTGCTCCAAAGGCGCTATGCGACATCCTGGATACCGCGCGCGGGTCGGTGCAGTCTCCCATACGCTCGGAAATTTTCGGGGCGCAACGCTTCCAGCAGCACGGTCGCATTCTGGGGAGTTCCCACCGCGCCGGGCGCGTTTCCCTGTACGCAGCCACGTTCTTCCCTCGCCTGAAGAACAACATTCAATTTTTGCGGGAAGCACACAACTACATTGGTGTGCAAGCCAGTACCGGCTATGACATCAGTCCAGCGGCGGAGTGGCTGCTTGACAACTTTCACACCATCGAAGCGCAGCTCAAGGAAATCCATGACGGGTTACCGCGCAGCTACTTTCGCACCTTGCCGATGCTGCTGGCCAGTCCACTGGCAGGGCTTCCGCGCATTTACGGTGTCGCATGGTCCTTTGTGGCGCACACGGATGGTGCCTTTGACGAAGATCTGCTTGCGCAGTTCTTGACGGCTTATCAGGAAGTACGCGAACTCAAGCTCAGTGAAGTCTGGGCATTGCCAACCACACTGCGGGTTGTGTTGATTGAAAGCTTGCGCCGGCTTGCGGAACGGGTAGCTACCAATAAAGCTGCCCGTGAGGTTGCCAACCTGTGCTTTGACCACATCGACAATTACGACGTTGAGGCGCTCAACCGGCTGCTCGCCTTGTTGACGATTCGTGGGGTAGGACGCGTCTTTCTGGGCCAAATGGCGCAGCGTCTGCAAGGCCGTCGCGCCACCGGCGAGGACAGTAGTCAGGTTTCCATTCAAAACTGGCTGCACGATGCGCTGCCAGACTTGGCCGCGCTGCAGACGCAACAAATTGCCGATCAGGCGGCAGACAACTTGAGCGTCAGCAATGCCGTCATGTCGCTGCGCGCTATTGGTGATGCAGACTGGTCCGAAATCATTGCCCGCACCAGTTCCCTGATGCGGCTGATGCTGACATCGCACCTGTTTGCAGTCGAGGATGACGCAACCCGGGACCAGACGCTCCATGCCATCGAAAAGTTGGCCAGGCGCAGTGGCTTGAGCGAGGTGGCGGTTGCCCAGTCCTTGCTGAGCCTCATGCATACCGCGCCAAGCAGTGATGCGCCATCTTCCGTGGCCCACCATTGGCTTCGTGGGGCAGGCCAGTCAGAACTTCTGGCGGCCATTGGTTTGCCGGATCGCGGCAGCTTTGTCTGGCAGAATTTCCTTCGCCGCATGGCCTTGCCGACTTACCTGATTGTCTTGTCAGGCATTTTGTTTCTGATGGTATGGACGCTGATGCGCCATGGCTCGGGTGTTGCCGGCACAGATGGGCCCGCCTGGTTGTCGGTCTTGGGTGGTTTGGCGATGCTGCTTCCCGCATCGGAAGCGGTGGTCGCGGTGGTCAACCGCCTGATCAGTGAGTCGGCCCGACCGCACCATTTGCCCCGCTTGGCCCTGGTCGATGGGATTCCGCCGGAGCATCGGGTGATTGTGGTGATTCCCGGCATGTTGACGTCTGCTGCATCCGCCCGCGATCTGGCGCACAACCTGGAGCTTCATTACCTGGCAAACTCCGAACGTGATGCGCAGTTTGCACTTCTGACCGACTGGGCGGATGCCGACACACAGCATCTGGCGAGCGACCGCGATCTGTTGGTGGTCGCGCAGCAGCAGGTTGCTGATCTCAACAGGCGGCATCCCCGGGAATCCGGGGATGCCAATACTGCGCCGCGCTTCATTGTGTTGCACCGCGACCGTACGTTCAGCGAAAGCGAACAGTCCTGGATCGGATGGGAGCGCAAACGTGGAAAGCTGGAGCAGCTGGTCAACGTGCTGGCGCAGGGTCGCGACGACGTGTTTTTGAATATGGGCGACACATCGCGTCTGGCCCACAATATCAAGTACATCGTGACCCTCGACAGTGACACGCAATTGCCACCGGGTCGCCTGCGTGAGTTGGTCGGGGTGGCTGCACACCCCCACAACCAGCCCAGGCTGGACCCCAGCGGGCATGTGGTGGTGAGTGGCTATGGCATCTTGCAGCCCCGCATCGTGACACCGCTGCCTGCTCTCAACACGAGTACGCCATTTCACTGGCTATTTTCCGGGCAATGCGGCATGGACCCCTACAGTGCGGCGAGCTCCGAGGTCTACCAGGACCTTTTTTCCGAAGGCACCTTCACCGGCAAGGGGCTATTCCATGTGCAGGCAGTGCATGCCGTGTTGTGCGGGCGGCTGCCAGAGGGCCGGATATTGAGCCACGATTTGCTGGAAGGATCGATTGCCCGTTGCGCAGCGGTGACCGACGTCACCGTGATCGAGGAAGCACCATTCCACGCCGACGTGGCCGCCTCCCGCGTGCACCGATGGACCCGGGGCGACTGGCAGTTGCTGCCGGTGCTGATCGCCGCAATTTTTCGACCCACACGCTATGGCATTCGTGCGGTCAACCTCTGGAAAATATTCGACAACCTGCGCCGCTCCCTGGTGGGCCCCCTGTCGCTGGTGTTTCTGGTTGCGGCCCTGGCCGGCGCTGCCGTGTCTCCCTGGGCCGCGTTGGCATTGGTGTACGTCGCATTTTCCGCGGGACCTTTGATGGGGGCTGTTGCCGGCTTCTCCCCGGGCCGCTACGACCTCGCCAAACGCCATTTCTTCAGCGAAGCGGCGATTGGTCTCGCACGTGCGCTGTTGGGTGGGCTGTGGCATGTAGCGCAGTTGCTGCAGCAGTCGCTGTTATCCGTGGATGCGATTGCACGCGCGCTCTACCGGATGGCCATCAGCCGTCGTCAATTGTTGCAGTGGACCACGGCGGCGCTTGCGCAGTCGCAGGCAAAAACCACACTCCCAGCCATTGCGCGTTTGCATTGGAGCGAACCCTTCGTCGCTTTGCTGTTGCTGGCGGTATTGGCGCTCGTGGGGACACCGCATCCGGTTCTATCGCTGACATTGTGTGCGCTATGGGTCGGGTCGCCGGTCTGGACCTGGTGGGTCAGCCGGAGTCGGCCGCCATCGGCGGATGCCGTGCTGCCGGAGCAGGACCGCGTGTACCTGGAAGGCGTTGCGCGTGACACCTGGCGGCTCTTCGAGCGCTGTGTGGTTGCCGACGACCACCATCTTCCGCCGGACAACCTGCAACTCAGCCCCCACGACATGGTGGCGCATCGCACGTCACCCACCAACGTGGGTTTGTACCTGTTGAGCGCAGCCTGTGCCCGCCAGTTCGGATGGATCGGGACGCAGGATCTGCTGACGCGCCTGGAAGCCACCCTGGCGACCTTGCTTACCCTGGAGCGCTACCGCGGCCATTTCCTGAATTGGTACGACACCCAGTCCTGTGCGCCGCTGTTGCCGATGTACGTGTCAACTGTTGACAGTGGCAACCTCACCGGGCACTTGCTGACAGTCGCCCAGGCGTGTCTGGAACTGGCCCCTGCGCCGTTTGACAACCGTGCAGCGCAGCGTGCCATGGGCGTCTCGCAAGCCCGCATCGCGGCCCTGCTGCCCGGGCGGTCCAAGCTGTCCCCCGCTCTGCGTGATGAGTTGCGGAGCCTGCTGGCCGATCATCGGGCCACGCTGCAATCAGCGGCCCTGGATCAGCGTGCCCGCGAATCGGTCGACTACGCGGGCGTGCATTCGGGCGCTGCGCAGGCCGCAGAGCGCCTGCGTGCCGTGGCCCTGGCCTTTACCCAGTTGGCCTGGCAGGCCGACTTCACATTTCTGTACCACCGAAAACGCCATCTGTTTCACATTGGCTACCGGGTTGCCGAACGCCAGCGCGATGCCGGGTTCTACGACCTGCTGGCCTCAGAGTCACGGCTGACCAGCCTGCTGGCCATTGCAAAAGGGGATGCTCCCGTTCGCCACTGGGCATCGCTCGGACGCCCATTCTTTGCGGTCGGAACCAGTGTGGGCTTGCGTTCCTGGACCGGCTCGATGTTCGAATACCTGATGCCAAGTCTGGTGCTTGCTGAGCCACCGGCCAGCGTTCTGCGCGCCGCATGCGAAGCTGCCTTGCGCGAGCAAATCCTGTTCGCCAGGACGCAGGGCGTGCCCTGGGGCATATCGGAGTCGGCCTATGGCGCCAGCGACCACACGCTGGCGTACCAGTACGCCCCCCAAGGGGTTCCGCGACTGGCGCTGCGCCGCACCCCACCCGATGAGTTGGTCGTTGCCCCGTACGCCACCGCTTTGGCCTTGCTGGTCTCGCCGCGGTGCGCCGTTGAAAACCTCCGTGTCCTGGAAGGTTTGGGTGCCCGCGGACGCTATGGCTTCATCGACGCGCTGGACTATACGCCCGCGCGTCGCACCGGTGGTCGATTGTTCGCCTGCGTCGACACCGTGATGGCCCACCACCAGGGCATGAGCATCGTTGCCATGGCCCACGTGCTGTTGGGGGCCCCTGCGCAGCGCTGGGGAATGGCCAATGTCCCCATTGAGGCGGTCGCTTCATTGCTGCACGAGCGGGTTCCGCGCGAGGTTTCCCTGCTGTATGCGCCACGACCGGAGGCCCGACGCCTGGTGCGGCAACGGCGTCATGTGCCGGGCCTGCTGCGCGAAGTGCTGCCAGGCGCGTCTGCGCTGGAGCCCACGCACCTGTTGTCGAATGGTCGTTACAGCGTGTCCTTGCGGGCCAATGGTGCCGGGTGGAGCCGATGGGGCCAGACCGGCATCACCCGCCAGCGCGATGATGCCTTGCGGGATGATCATGGAAGCTTCTTTTATGTGCGCTGGGACCGGCAGGCGCCTCCAGTGTCGCTGACCCAGCATCCGGCGCCCGACCCGGCCGCCAGTTACCACAGCGTGTACCACGCAGACCGCGTGTGTTTTGAGACGGCGTGGCCGGAGCTGCAGGCGCATACCACCGTCTGGGTGAGCCCCGAAGATGACATCGAGTTCCGCATGGTTGAACTGCGCAGTCTGAGCGACCGAACCCTTGACATTGAACTCATGTCCGCCTTTGAGGTCACGTTGACAGATCGGCTTGCCGATGAAACCCATCCGGCATTCACCAACCTGTTTGTGCGCGCCGAATGGTTGGCTACCCACCAGTCGCTGTTGTTCGAGCGCAAGCCGCGCCTGCCCAGCGAGCAGAGTGTGCAGGTGGCGCATTTTCTGGCCACCACAGATCCACGGGTGTCGGGCGTGAGCATTCAGACCGACCGGCAGCGCTGGTTGGGGCGCAACCGCAGTGCCGGATGCCCGCTGGCATCGCTGGACCCCTTGCCCGCAGCGTCTGCTGAGAGCAGTACGGTCCTGGTGACCGGGCTCGATCCGGTGAGCGTTTTGGCCGTTCAATTGCGCCTGGCTCCCCGTGCGCGGATTCAGTTGACATTTGCCACCGCCGTTTCGGGCAATGGCGCGACATTGCGCGCCGTGATTGACAAATACCGTCAGCCCAACAACGTCAAGCGTGCGTCGCTGATGTCGGCCACGCTGACGGGTATTCGCCTGCGCGCGCTTCGTATCAGTGGCGAAAACGTCGCGGCCATGCAGAGTCTGTCCACCGCATTGGTTTTGAGCCTGACACGGCCGTCGGCCCGCTCCCCTTCAGCTGTCGCAACCAGCCCCGCGGTTTGCGACCGACGCCTGCTCTGGCGATTCGGAATTTCGGGGGAGAGGCCGCTGATTCTGGTGTCGGCCGGTGTTCTGCAGGGCGTGGGGCTGCTGCGTTCAATGACCCAGGCCCTGAGCCTGTGGTCCTGGGGTGGCGTGGCATGTGACCTGGTGGTGGTGAACTATGAGCCCGCGTCGTACATGATGGCCCTGCAGCGCGAGATCGCTGCGCTGCGCGAGAGGCATCTACTGGACACTGGAGCCCCCGCGGGGCCTGGCATTACCGGGTTTTATCTCCTGCGCGCCGACGAGCTTTCCGTGGATGAACTAAGCACATTGAAAGCGCACGCACGTTTGCGGCTTCATGCGGATGGCCGACCCCTGGCACACCATGTGCAGGAGTGGCTGGCCCTGCATGACAAGCCCGGCAAAGAGCGTCAGGAGGTATGGTGCATGCCGCTGCCCGCGGGTTCCAGAGGCGGGCTTGCTGTGGCAGCCCCTGTGGGTGAATTTGTTGGTGTGTCCGGTGAATTTGAGTTTGAAGTGAGCGCCAGCCTGCGGCCGCCAAGGCCCTGGATCAACGTGCTCTCCAACCCGGACTTTGGCGCGCAGGTGTCTGAAGCCGGCAGTGGATACACCTGGGCGGTGAACAGCCGCCTGAATCAGCTGACAGCCTGGTCCAACGACCCGGTCGCCGACCCGCCCGCCGAATGGTTCTTGCTGCAGGATCGCAAGACGCTGAAAGTCTGGAGTGTGACGCCCAACGCATGGGGTGCGGACGGCGTCAGCTACCAGGTCAGGCATGGTCAGGGCTATAGCGTGATCAGCCACCACCGGGGAGGCCTGGAAGTGGGTGTGAGCTGGTATGTGGATGCCCAGACGTCGGTGAAGCAGATCAGGCTGACGCTGGTCAACCACGGACCGGCGACACTGCATCTGCGGGTGATTGGCGTTGCCGAGTGGATGATGGGTGCAAACCGGGCCGATCGCAGCACCGTGCGCACGGCCGTCTACCAACAACGGTTGCCTGAAGGGCGCCTCACGGCCCTGCTGGCGACGCAGCGGGAGCGCTCAGCGGGTTTTGGTGATGGCACCGCATTTCTTGGCATGGTCGCAGCGGCCAATGACGAGGACGACTGGACGTGCGACCGGAGGGAGTGCTTTGACGCGCTGGGGAGACCCGTGCTTCCCGAATTCTTTGGACGGCACAGCGGCGACGGATTGGACCCGTGTGCTGCGATGTCGTCGCGGCTGGACCTGGGGGCTGGTGCGATGGCCGAGCGGGTATTTCTGCTGGGCTATGCCGAAAATGCCGATGCCGCGAGGCAACTGGCTACGGCGGCTGCAACCCAATTGCCCGAGCATCGTATGGAGGACGTACATGCCGCCTGGGATCAATTGTTGGGTGCCACGACGGTCAAGACACCGGATCCCCTGTTTGATGCCATGGTCAACCGCTGGCTGCTGTACCAGAGTGTGACGTGCCGCTTGTGGGCCAAGGCCGGGTTCTACCAGGCGGGAGGTGCAACCGGTTTTCGCGATCAGTTGCAGGATGCGATGGCGTTGGCCTGGGCCGCGCCGCACTTGCTGCGCCAGCAGATCGTGCTGTGCGCCTCGCGCCAGTTTGAACAGGGTGACGTACAGCACTGGTGGCATGCGCCGCTGGGGGCCGGCGTGCGGACCCGGTTCTCCGACGACCTGCTGTGGCTGGCGCACGCCTGCACGCACTATGTGCGAGCAACGGGAGACGCCACGCTGCTCGACCAGCGCGTCCCGTTTCTCGAGGGGTCTGCAATTCCCGATGGCGCCGAAGACGCGTATTACATCCCGACGGTCAGCACACAAGATGCAACCGTTTATGAACACGCGGCACGGGCTATTGACCGTAGCCTGCGGGTTGGCGTACACGGCTTGCCGTTGATGGGAAGTGGAGACTGGAACGACGGCATGAACCGCGTTGGCATAGAGGGTCGCGGTGAGTCTGTCTGGTTGGGCTGGTTTCTGTGTCGGCTGGTAGCCGATTTCGCACCGCTGGCCTCTGCCCGCGGCGAGACAGCGCGTGCGCAGCGCTGGGAGGCGGCTGCCCAGGGTTGGACCGTCGCGTTGAACGGCCCCGCATGGGATGGGCGGTGGTTCAAACGCGCCTTCTTTGACGACGGTCAGGCGCTAGGCTCCAGCGCCAACCCCGAGGCGCGCATCGACCTGATCGCACAGGCCTGGTCGGTTCTGTCTGGTGCGGCAACGCCGGCCATGCAAAGCATGGCGCTGGCGTCGGCAGATGCCGAGCTCGTGGATGCAGACAACGGACTCATCAAACTGCTGGACCCTCCATTCAGCCACGCGACACCCAGTGCCGGTTACATCCAAGCCTACCCAGCGGGGGTGCGTGAAAACGGGGGCCAATACTCGCATGCCGGTGTCTGGGCGTTGATGGCGCAAGCCGAACTTGCGAAGTCCGACAAGGACGCTGCCCACGGTCGTGATGATGCCTACCGTTATTTCACTTTCTTGAGTCCCGCACACCGTGCCAACCATCCCACGCGG
>Ga0208888_100928_pt1 | contig 11442 bp, 14 predicted proteins | sample LakWasM115_HOW13_2_FD_183929 | JGI IMG/M metagenome (GOLD analysis project Ga0208888, IMG submission 183929) | Freshwater sediment methanotrophic microbial communities from Lake Washington under simulated oxygen tension - Sediment Metagenome... | ecosystem: Environmental > Aquatic > Freshwater >...
CTCGATCATGCCGGTCGTTTCGGCCATGTGGCGAATCCACTTGTCGCTTTTGATGCTCATGGGGACACAACTCCTAAGTTAGGAGTGATTGTAAGAGCGAAATCGCTATCAAATCAGGAGCTGCTTGCGCACTGTCTACGCGGGCTGGCGGCTCAAATCGCTTGAGAGATCACGGTCCGCTCAATCAGCCGGTCATCCCCCAGCACAATCAGGGCAAACAGCAGCTCATCCAGATTGGAGGCTTGTGCGGTCTTGCGCGCCAGCAGGGGCGTGGCTTGCGGATTCAGCACCACAAAATCCGCCTCACAGCCCGGCAGCAGGTTGCCCACCGCCGGTTTGCCGCCGGTGCCATCAAGGCCCAACGCTCGCGCGGCACCCGCCGTATGCTGCCACCACAACTGCTGGGGCTTGAGCGACAGGCCCTGCTTGGTCTGCCCTTCCCGCCCCACGTAGTAGGCGCCCAGCATGGTGTGAAACGGGCTGAATGACGTGCCGCCGCCCACATCGCTGGCCAGACCATACTGGAAACCCACCCGGTCGGCCCCGGCATAGTCAAAGAAACCGCTGCCCAGAAACAAATTGCTCGTGGGGCTGATGGCGGCGGCCGCGCCGGTGTCGCGCATCAGGGCGCGGTCGTCGTCGTCAAAGTGGATGCAGTGGGCATAGATGGCGCCTGGGCGCATCAGGCCAAAATCGTCATAGGTGGCCAGGTAGCTGCGCGACTGGGGAAACAGTTCGCGCGCCCAGGCAATCTCGTCCTTGTTTTCGGCCACATGGGACTGGATCCACACGTCCGGGTACCTGGCGGCCAGCTCACCGGCGCCGCGCAGCTGGGCGTCGGTGCAGGTGGGTGCAAAGCGCGGCGTGATGGCGTAGCCCAGGCGGTCCTGGCCGTGCCAGCGCTGGATCAACGCCTCGGAGTCCAGCAGGCTTTGCCCGGTCGCATCAGCCCGCCCACCAGGCGCCGCGCGATTGAGCAGGTCGGCTGGTGCGTGGCGGTCCATCAGGCACAGGCCGGTGATCAGGCGCATCTGTCTGGCCTGGGCTTCGGTGAACAGCGCGTTGACCGACTCGGGGTGTGAGGTGGCAAAGGTCAGCGCGGTAGTAACGCCATTGCGCAGCAGCTCTGCTATGAAAAACGTAGCTGCTTCCGCACAGTACTCGGGGGCTTCAAAGCGTTTTTCTTCTGGAAATGTGTAATTTTCCAGCCACGGCAGCAGCCCGTCGGCGGGCGAGCCGATCACGCTGGTCTGCGGGTAGTGGATGTGCAGGTCGACAAAACCCGGGGCGATGATGCGCCCGCTCAGGTGCTCCACCGCAATGCCCGGGTACCGGCCCGCCAGCTCGCGCCAGGCGCCCACCGCCTGCACCACCTGCGCACCCGCTGCATTGGGGCCCACCACCAGCAGGCCATCTTCCTCGAACAGGGCGCGGGCGGGCCCCTCGCTGTGCGGGGCAAACCAGAGGATGGAGGCGCGGTAGGCTTTCATGGGTTAGTGGCTTATTTTGCCCTGCACGCCGGCCACCAGCCAGTTCATGCCCAGGATCTGCGCATCGCTCAGGGTCTGGCCCTTGGCGATGACCTCTTTGCCTTCGTTGTCCAGCACGGCCTGTTTGGCAAAGAAGGGATGCAGCTTGCCGCTGGCGATGTCCTTCTGGCGCATCAGCACTTCCTGCTGCACGGCCTTGGGCACCTTGCTGCCAAAGTCGCCGACGCGGATCATGCCGTCCTTCACGCCACCCCAGACTGTGCCGCTCTTCCAGCTGCCGTCCATCACCGCCCGGGCGCGGCGGGTGTAGTAGTCGCCCCACTGGTGGGTAACGGCCACGATCTGCGCGTCGGGCGCAATTTTGCGCATGTCGGAGTGGTAGGCCACGGCCAGCTTGCCGCGCTCCTGGGCGGCGGCCATCACGGCCGTTGAGCCGGTGTGGAATGCAATCACGTCCACATTCTGGTTGAACAGCGTCATGGCCGCATCGCGCTCGCGCGTGGGGTCAAACCAGGCGTTGAGCCACACCACCTTGACCTCGGCCCTGGGGTTGACCGAACGCATGCCCAACGTGAAGGCGTTGATGCCCTGCAGCACTTCGGGAATGGGAAAGCCCGCCACGTAGCCTGCCACATGGCTGCGGGTCATGCGCCCGGCCGCAATGCCGGCCAGGTAGCGGCCCTCGTAGTAACGCGCATTGGCCACCGCCACATTGGGCGCGGTCTTGTAGCCGGTGATGGATTCGAACTTCACGTCCGGAAACTCGGCCGCCACCTTCAGCGTGGGCTCCATGTAGCCAAAGCTGGGCGTGAAGATGAGCGTGTTGCCCTGGCGCGCCAGGTCGCGGATGACGCGCTCGGCGTCCGGGCCTTCGGCCACGTTTTCCACATAGCTGGTCTGCACGGCATGGCCCAACGCCGCCTGCACGGCCAGCCGCCCGTCCTCATGCTGGCGTACCCAGCCGGCGTCAGACACGGGTGCGACGTAAACGAAGCCGACCTTGAGTGGCTCAGTCTTGGCAGTATCTTTGGATTGGGAAAATGCACCGGTGGGCGCAAGCGAAAAAGCACAGGCCGCCACGAACGTGGCTGCGAGGTTTTTATACATGGTGGTCCTCTACATGGCTCCGAAACACAAAAAGCAAGGCCCGCCGGAGCAGCGGGCCTTGGGGCTATTTTAACGGGCGCGCTTTTCGGCGTACATCAGCCGGTCGGCGGCCTCCCAGGCACCCTGGAGTCCAGTCGCGGGATGGCGCGCCGCAAGGCCGACGGAGGCCTTGACATCGAAGTCGGCCAGCGCCTTGCGAATGCGACCCAACAGCGCGGCCGCACCCTCGGCGTCGCACTCCACACCAATGACGCCAAATTCATCCCCGCCCATGCGGGCGACGATGTCCACCTCGCGTGCCGCTGCGCGCAAGGCATCGGCCGCACGCGCGATCAGTGCATCGCCGGCCGCGTGGCCCTGCGTGTCGTTGACGCGCTTCAACTCGTCCAGATCGATACACAGCACGGTGGCCGGATACCCGTAGCGGCGACAGCGCTCCTCTTCCTTGGACAAAAGCCGATCCCACGCGCGCCGGTTGTACAACTGCGTCAGCGAATCCGTCTGGGCCTCCAGTTCCAGCCGTTCACTGCGGCGCGCTTCGTGTGCGGCCTTCAGCTCCGACTGGAGCACGGTACTGAGCAAGGCGGCGAGCAGCTCGATCAGTTGCTGGTCTTGCACAATCGCTTCGGGTTGGGGCGATGGGTCTATCGCACACAGCGTGCCGAACAGGCCGCCATTCGCGTCCATCAGCGGTACCCCGACGTAGGCCTTGATGGCAACCTGGCGTCCGATCGGCGCCTCTGCATAGGCAGGTACGGAGTCGGAATCCGGCGCAACGCGTGGCCCGTTGCCTTTCACCATCTCGGAGCAGAACGAGTCGGCCCAGGAGAAGACCGCGCCCGGTTTCACGCCATAGCCATGGTCTTCGCTCTGCAGAACGATCCAGTCATCGCCCTCGGTGCGGGTGACCATCCAGAGATCAAAACCGAACCGCTGGTGCAGAAAAGCCAGCACGGCCTGACCGGCCGTTTCAAAATCATTAAACGCCAGGTCATACATACGGATTCACCGACTGCAGTGTCATTTTTGGATACTATAAATGCGCCGGGCAGCGAGCGCGCCCGCAACCACCTCAACCCACAGGCTCTCGCCGTTCTTGGGCTTCTCGTACAACACCGCATTGCGCGCCACGCCGCTGATGTGGCGCGCAACCGCGTCCATGACCCAGCCGTGGGTCACCACCAGCACGCGGGCACCGCGGTGGCGTGCACCGATGTCAGCGAACGCGCCGATCAGTCGATCAGCGAATTCATCCATGCTCTCACCGCCCACAAATTCGGCCGCCGGGTTGCGCCGCAAAATCTGCTCCAGCTGTGTCGGATTCAACTCGGCCAGTTCGTCCTTGGGAATGCCCTGGATCGCACCAAAGTGCCGCTCCTTCAGACCCTCGTGGCAGCTCGGGGACGGGAGCCCCAGCGCCGAGGCAATGATCTCTGCCGTCTCACGCGCCCGCACCAAAGGGCTGGCCCACACCGCGGTGAAGGCCTCGCCGGCGAAAGTTGCGGCCATCTCGTGGGCCTGACGTCGCCCGTGCTCATTGATCGGCACGTCGAGCCAGCCCTGCAAAATGCCACGCCGGTTCCAGTCGGTTTCGCCGTGGCGGGCGACGCAGATATAGGCAGTCTCCATGTCGTTGGGCTCCCACCAGAATCAGCTGACGGGCCGGGCGCGTAACGCGACTACCGTTGTCGGCTCGGGGCGGCTCTGCATCACTTGTCGACGGTCGCGGCAGGTGAGGACGCTGGGGATTTGCTGACCTTGCCTGTTACGCGGCTGACCGCTTTCTCTGTTGCCTTGGCTCCGCGCTCGATCCCTTTGGCTGCGGCCTTCACACCATGCTCGATGCCACGGCCAGCGGCGCTTGCGCCACGCTCAACGGCCTTGGCCACTTTGGTCACGACGCCGGGCGCACTCTTGCTGGATGACTCTGCCGCTTCCCCGGCGCCCGCATTGGTGTGGCCCAACAGGAGCAACAACGACGCCAGCGTTGCAGTGGTCTTCAGAAATGTATTCATGGCAGTATGGGGTGACCTGGATCGCGCCATCATAGACCCATCAGGGGCTGGCCGCATGTGCTCGCTCGCGTCTCCCGAATAGAAAAGCCTACTTCTTGCTATAGGCAATCTTCTGGTCGAGCTTGGCCGTGATGTCCGCTTTGAGTTCTTCACACGGCCTGGCTGCAAACGCCTGCCCCAAGCAGGCAAACAGCGCGAAGAATACTTCCTGCTGCACTCCCTCAAGCACAAGTTTCGGCATATTCTTGAACCCGAATTTCCGGTAGTAACCTGATCTCCAACACGACAACAACCTGGCGGGTCATGCGCCATTTCGGCCCGGCACCGGGTCTGCCGCCATCAGCGACCGTTGCGCGTTGCTTTCGAGTTCGATGGCCTGATCAAACGCGGTCAGGCCAACCTGATTCAGGACGCGCTTGAAGTGATGCGCCACATCGGGTGCCAATGCCGCAAGCCGTGTAGCAATCTGCCAGGAAGCATCGTCAAGGGCGGCGTCTGCAACCACGGACCAGACCAGGCCCCAGGCCTGCGCCTGAAGAGCCGTGAACGGCTCGCCGAGCAGCATCAGGGCCTTTGCGCGGCCAACGCCGGCCGATGCGGGCAACGTGGCGCAAAGCCCACCCGTCACAAACACGCCAAGTGAGGACTCGGGGACTTTGAAGCTGGCACTCTCGCCGGCGATGACCACGTCGGCGTCCAACATCCATTCCAGGCCCGCACCCACCGTCCAGCCATGCACAACCGCCAACACCGGCTTCGGATTGCGCACAATGGCTTGTGCCACCGACTGCACAAGCACCAGATCATCGTCGGTCGGGGCGGCGCTGATGTCGCGGCCCGCGCAAAACGCCTTGCCATTGCCGCGCAGACGAATGGCACGCACGGCGTCGTCGCGGGACGCCCCATCCAGGGCCGCGAGCAGCGCGCGCGCCAAGGCGTTGTCGATGGCATTGCGCTTTTCGGGGCGATTCAGCGACAGCGTCAGAACGCCGTCGCGCAGTTCAATCAGAAGGCTGGGGGGTGTCATTGACTGATTGGAGACTCGCGGTTCGGTGATCCGGACTGTGCTTTGAGAATGCATCCCGTCGAGCTTGTGAGCTGCTGTTCGCTTCTTGCGATTGTGTGGGTGCCCGTATCCAACCAGTTAAAGCTCATGGCGGTGGGCGGTCCTCAGCGCGAACGGGCTTGGTATCGATACCATTGAGGACCTCCGGAATGAGCCTGGCCCTGCGCACCGCAAACCAGAGCACCAGAACCGAAATCGAAACAACTGTGAGTTCGACCGCGACGGAACCGCCGGGAAAATCATGGATCGCAACCCCAACCGCAGGCACGGCCATCGTTCCGAACAGAACTCCAAGCACCAACAGCATAGGAATGATCACCAGGGGTGAGTTCACGATCGTGAAGATCACATAGCCGCCGCATAGCGGACAGGCAGTATGGGGCGCCGGCGTGAACTGGTACCAACGGCGCGATACCCGCCGCGCAACCTTGCGGAGATCGCGAACGAAGACGGCGGATCGACAGTGCGGGCAAGTCTTCTGGAATGCACGAGAGGTAGACAAGGATTTCATGCGCTCACCTCAGCGCCCCATGCTTGCTCTTCAGAAAAACTCGAATGATGCCTGCGATAGTGACACAGGCAATGATCAATAACCCGCCCACATTGAAGTAGAACATTTCTGGCTCCCGGTCTAGAAAAACATGGCGTGCGCAACTCCGGCTTAAACAGATAACCTCTTCAGCAATCATCGCATCGATTGCAAAGTACAGGCAAACCGAGCCTACCAAACACATAACAATGACAGCAGACCAGTCTTGAGCTTTCATATATTTCTGATTCGCCTTTTAACGTTGACTTGCCCGGCACGCAGCATATGCCGCGAAGCGGCAACCGGATGCCGCGTGTCCGTGCCGGGCGACATGCTAAACATCCCTGTTTGAGGCTTGTACGAATAGCTCGAGACTTCGTATCAGAATCGAGCGTCGGGCCGCAAACCCGGCAGTGGCGAGCAGGAAAATCCATACCATAGGCTGGATTGAGTCAAGAGCTAGCAAAGCTCCCGCTGCTGAAATGGATACGACGCCCTGAAGAAAAAGGAGCCATGCAAATTGGCTCTTTAGGCGTTCTGCGCCGGGCAAAGGGCCACCCCCAAGGCGAACAAGATCCGTTCTCCCTTGAAAACCAACTCGATAGGCATTCCAACCGCACCAAGAGCCTAGAACGAAGAGAAGCGCTGAAAATGCTTGATAGAGGTGGCTCATTGGGGCGAAGGTAAAGAGTGGAACGGATTGAATGGACGGGGGCCACTGGGTAGGGTTTGGTTCATTGGTGTTTAACGTCCGAGGCCATCGGCCTTGAATCCATCGTGGAACGTGACTGTGCCATGCGGAGTCTGCCCATCGAAAGACAGAGCGAAGAAAACTTCTTGCGGCACACCTTCAAGCACAAGTTCCGGCATATTTTTGAACCCGAATTTGCGGTAGTAATCTGGATGTCCAACAAGACAACAACCTTGGGCATTCAACTCTTTAAGCCGTGACAACCCTTCCTGAATCAGGGCTTTGCCAATGCCCTGGCGCTGGTACTCCGGCAACACCGAAACAGGTCCCAAGCCATACCAGTTTCGAGTGCCATCCGATATGACCACGGGAGAGAACGCAATATGCCCAATCACGCGGCCATCCACTTCCGCGACGAGCGATACCGTGAGCGCCTTCGCGGCGCGCAGCGCCGCGATGATGAACTGCTCAGTGTGATTACTGATCTCCAAGGTGTTGAATGCGGCTGCAGTTACCTCGGCTATTGCGCTTGCATCGGCATCCGTTTCGCTCCGGAGTATGGGCTTGGGATTCATAGGGTTCCTCTTTCTCCTCTTTACTGAGGGATGTAAGGGGGCGTTGCTGGACGTGAAGGTCACCGGCCCTAAGGGTCCGCGTGGACCGGCAAGTTAGGGGGCGACGTTTGAAAGGTAAAGCATGACGATCGCCAACTTCACTGGAGCGGCGCGAAGGGATTGCCGCACGTCTGCCCCTTGAATTCAGGTTCCCCGTATAGGCACCGACACGCTGCGGCAATCATGACTGCCGCGTTGGGCTGCGCGGTGTCGCGCGACTTTTTGATGATGCAAGCCTCTGGATCCTTGAAGCCGAACAGGCCCAGTCCCGATCCTCTTTTCACCGTTCCGTATTGCCCCGGGTACTCGTTGGTGCACGACATTGAAACCGCGAATGCCGCCGGCGCGTTCGCAGTGCCGGGCATCTTGTCCAGGATGCACTCAGCATAGTTACCGGCATGCGTGGTAGTGGCGACGAAAACAGCCGCGAGGGTGATGGCGGCGAGTTTCATTTGACCCCGCATGCCCGCTCGTCGATGACCAGCTCGCCGATGCGCTCGCCGTACGTGTTGTCGTAGACATAGGAATAGGAGATGCCTTTTCTCCACGAAAACATCTCGCGATTCACTGCACAGGCCTGTGGCAGCAGTTCCTCACGAATCGCTGCCTGGAAATTGGCCATCTCGGAGGGGGTCAGCCCCTTCTTAACTCGCATCACGTTGTGGAAGGTGACCTTGCGCCCGCTGGCGGTCGCGACCGATGACACGGTCATCTGATCGAGTTTGGGGTTGGCGTTGTGGGTCTTCGCGATGTTCGCCATGACTTCCTCGATTCGGACTATTCCTTGGGCTAGTGCAAAAAAAGGCTTCCAGAGGATGAAGAAGACGATGCACGAAATGATGAGTTTCCACGGCCAGCGTTTCATCGCGTTACTCCCAAAGTGATTGGCTCCTCGTCGGCGCACCACATCGCGCTTTTGGAGATGCCAGCGAAATAGCTACAAGCCACCCGGCTCTCGGCTGATGCATTCAACGATCATAGTTGTTCTGGCGACGCCGTGGCCGTCGCCGCCCAAGTCGTCGTTTTTGGGTGTACGGATTACAAACACGCGATCGGAGGGACAGGCCTGAGCCCTTCTACTCAGATCCGCGCGCCTTTCAGTCTTGGTAACTTCGGGCAGGCCGGCGATGTGCGCTTCGCTTGAAGCATCAATGAAGAACTCGGTACACGTCGAGCACTTGAAATGCTTGCAGTACGGCCGGTAAGATATCTCGTAAGTGGCTGGCTCGTCGCTCAGCGGACAAAGTTGGTTCGGCATACCCATCCTTCTATAAAGAAAGCCTCTAACGTTGGAGGCCAGCCGGAGCCGAAGGCTGTTGGCTCTGGGCCGACCGGTTGAAGCTTGCGAGTTGGGACATATCTATCGAAGATCCTCAAAGTAGCGAACTCGCTCGGCCGCCATGCGTTCATTGCAGCGTACTAAGCTAATTGAGTTTATGCCACCATATTCGGCTTGATCGTATTGGCATGTCTTGTGCCGATACTTTTCCCACTCTGTCTGTGCGGCACGCAATGAAAGCGCCACGGTTTTCGAGTGAGCGGACTTCAGTCGAAGCTGATAGAGCTCGCGCAGTTTCATTTCGGACGTGACGGTCCTTTTTTCAAGCACACAAGATTCGAAGGCAGAACTGGTATCGGGACCAGGGCACCCGAGCGCAAGGTCTACTTGCGCCTGAGCCGTGAACACAAAAGTGCTCAGCGCAATCGTGACTACGGTAGAGAGACGGCGCTGCATTTTGTGAGCTTTAACGTTTGAGCTGAGCCGCGAGCGCCGGCATGGTGACGCCGAGCGGCACTAGAGATGATGAGCTACGAGTTCGACGATGGCGGCCAGTTCTGTAGCCATAGGCTGTGCGGCCGGTGTGACAAGACCGTGTACGCCTGTCGAGTAGCGAATGAAGTACGGGGTGTTGTGGAGGCCGCTCAGTGTCTGCAACCATGCTGGCGGTTGTGCCGATAGTGGCAGACCCTCGGCATGAGCGAGCAGCCAGAGTGCCTCCAGGTTGTGCCTGAGCGCTTGGTTCTTTAGTCGCTTGTCGTCGCCGGAACGTGAGAGATACGCCTTGAGCGCGCACTCCGACACATGCGCCGCAACAAAGGCAAGTGCAACTGATGCATTTGCCTCGGCAGCAGCCAGTGGCTGCACACCACACAACAGTGTGCGAGCCATACTAAGGTATGTGTGTGGTGGCCCAGCAGGCGTGATGAAGTCGTCTCCCAAGACGATGTTCGAGGTTCCGACGACTGGAGGCAGGTTGTTCATGACGCCTAACGTTTGAATTCACGGGCCTGCGCGGCTTTTCGCGCAGGTCCCGTGGAATGACGGGTTGGGCCTCGGCTCCATATTGGTTTTGAGCACATCACGGCAGCGTGGCTGGCCACGGAAATTTGATAACGTCCGAGACGATGCGGCTCCACTCAGCAAGACGATCAATGTCCTTCTTTGGGCTTGACGGAACATTTGATGCACAACCCCAGAAGCCGTCCCCTGGCTCATTTTTATCTTGCAGGACAACAAGGGCAGATAGCGCCGGAGCACCAGCAGATGCCAGAAGGCTATTGAGTTCGCCAAGAGGCACTTCCCAATTACCGTGCGGTTCAAACCACTCACCAGTTCTAGCGTGGTAGGCGAGCGACAACTGCTTGTAGGTTTGAGGCCTACCCGCCGCCGCCCATTGGCGAAGCACAGCATATACATGCCCGACATCTGGTTTCATATCACTTCCAATCGAGTAAGTTGAAATTCAGAAACTGCTTGCATAGATGATGATTGAGAGGCCCAACGTAATGTACTTTGCAAGACCTGCAACTGATTCTGGACGCTGCGAATTAATCTGGCCACAAAACTCCCCCTAAGAATGACTTGCACATTGGGTTTCGGCTACACATTCTGCGCACAAATACACTCAAAAAATCAGCCTTGAAACCAGGCAACCCTCCTCCGCAGTCTACCCGCTTGCTGGATCAGGTTCGCGAGCGAATCCGATATCTGCATTGCAGCCTCAGCATCAAAGACGTGGGCTTTGACCGCCAGCCCGCCGGATGCGCTGAATAGACTGACAGCGTGACTATGCGACAGAGGCGCATGGCATGATGCTACAAGTTTCATAGCTGCTTACGCACATCCCACGGGGGCTAGCGGCCACTTTTACCAAGAATTTTCCGCAAAAACCAATCGCCAGCCCCTACCCCGCGCGGCCGCTCCTACTCAAACGTGTCAAACACCCCATCCAGCCGCTGCACATACTGGCTGCGCAACGACGCGTCGATAAAGCTGGCATCAAAGCTGTTGCGCGCCAGCTGGTAGGCGTGCTGTGATGTCATGCCCAGCGCGGCAAAGGTCTGCGTGAAGTTCTGGTTGATGTAGCCGCCAAAGTAGGCCGGGTCGTCGGAGTTGACGGTGGCGACGATGCCTGCGTCCAGCATGCGTTTCAGGGTGTGCTGCTGCAACGTGGGGAACACGCGCAGCTTCAGGTTGCTCAAGGGGCACACGGTCAGCGGTATGCGGTCCTTCACCAGGCGCTGCATCAGCGCCGCGTCGTGAATGGCCTGCACGCCGTGGTCGATGCGCTCCACGCGCAAAACATCGAGCGCGCTCCAGATGTAGGCGGGGGGCGCTTCTTCGCCCGCGTGGGCCACCAGCCTGAAGCCCAGTTGCCGTGCGCGGGCAAACACCTTGGCAAACTTTTCGGGCGGGTGCCCTACTTCGCTGGATGCCAGGCCTACGCCCACGATCTTGTCGCGCAGCGGCAGCGCCTGCTCCAGGCATTCAAAGGCCTCGTCCTCGCTCAGGTGGCGCAGAAAGCACAGGATCAGCGACGCCGTCATGCCGTGGCGCGCGGGCGCCTCTTCACAGGCGCGGTACAGGCCGTTGATGACGGTCTCCACGCTGGTGCCGTGGCCGGTGTGGGTCTGGGTGTCGAAGAAAAT
>Ga0208888_100932_pt1 | contig 11424 bp, 8 predicted proteins | sample LakWasM115_HOW13_2_FD_183929 | JGI IMG/M metagenome (GOLD analysis project Ga0208888, IMG submission 183929) | Freshwater sediment methanotrophic microbial communities from Lake Washington under simulated oxygen tension - Sediment Metagenome... | ecosystem: Environmental > Aquatic > Freshwater >...
CAGTGCCTTTGTGCCGCCCATGGTGCAGCGCGGTGCCGGGCGGGTGCTGAATGTGGCGTCGGTCGCGGCCTTTCAACCGGTGCCCACGCTGGCCAGCTACGCTGCCAGCAAGGCCTATGTGCTGTCGCTGTCCGAGTCACTGGCCGAAGAGTTGCGCGGCACGGGTGTCAGCATCACCGCGCTATGCCCCGGCATCACGGCCACCAACATGCTCAAGCAGGCGGCCGGAGCCAATGACAAGCTCGGCCAGTTGCCCAGGTTTCTGATTGGCGACGTACAGGAGGTCGCTGCCCAGGCCTTTGCCGCGTGCATGCGGGGCGACGCGATCTGTGTGCCCGGCGTCATCAATCAGACGGCCATGATCGCGTCGCGCAGTAGCCCCAAGTGGCTGGTGCGCCGCATTGGCGGACTGTTGGGGCGCAAGGCCCTGTAGCGTGGGCAGACAGGCTTTATCCTATTGGTGATGACGACCAACACTTTTTCCCCACCGTGCGTGGCGCCCGACGCGGCCATTGCCACGTTGCACCGGCAGGGCTATGCCGTGCTCGATGCCCAGGCGGTGTCCGCGCTTTCGCACATTGAACTGGCGCAACTCAATGCCCTGGTCCCCAGCTGGAACGATCTGCCGCCCGACCTGTACCTGAAGGATGGTGGCCGCTACCGCAGGCGCCGGCACGCCAGCTACGTTGTGCAGGGTGACACCGTGCAGCCGGTGGCGCACCGGGCGCACTGGCAGCCGCTGGAGTACAACGCCTTGCACGGTGGCATGCAGCGCTGGTTTGAACCGGTGGCGCCCGAGACGGTGGCGCATCCGGCGTGGCCCAAGCTGCTGCAGGCGCTCGGTGCCTTGTGTTCGCAGCTCAAGGGCGCACAGCCCTGGTTTGTGGAAGCACACCAGTTCCGCATTGACACCACCGACGGTATTGGCCGGCCCACACCCGAGGGCGCGCACCGCGACGGGGTCGACCTGGTGGCGGTGTTTCTGGTCGATCGCCAGGGAGTCAAGGGCGGGGAGACCCGTGTGTTTGAAGCGGCGGGCCCCAACGGGCAGCGCTTTACCTTGAGTGAGCCCTGGTCGGTGCTGTTGCTCGACGATGCGCGGGTCATCCACGAGTCAACACCCATTCAGCCGGTCGGTGTGGCAGGCCATCGCGATACGCTGGTTGTGACTTTGCGCGCGGGTGGTTTTCAGGACGATAGGCCAGACTAAAATACCGGCAGAACCGGACAAACCGGTCACAAGGAGATCCATGTCCTGTTCGCCAGCCGAGCTCAAGAAGAAAAGCGACGAATTTCTTTCCAAATGGCAAGCGTGCAAAAACCATCCGGGGATTGATGGGTTTGTCGAGTTTGCCGTAGCCGTATCGAGTTTTACCGAGTTTCTGGATGCCAAAGGGCTGCCCGGCCTGCACCAGAGTGCCCGTGCGGTAGAGCAGCAGGTGCTGTCGCAGTTTGACCGCTGGAACAGTGACCCCGTGCCCGATACCCCAATGGGGGATCTGGATGGCCAGATTCTGGAATTCAGCGTTCGCATCACGGCTTTTCTGGAGGACAACAACGACCCCAATCCCGAGCGGCGCCTGCACCAGGACAGCGAGGTGGTGACCGATTTGTTGCCCGTGAAAAAAATCTGGCTGGTCACGTCGGTTCCGGAGGACTGGAGCGAGGTGGTCACGCAGGCCGGGTACTTCAATATCCAGGTCGAGGTGTGCGGCCCGCACTATGACCAGAAAGCCACCCAGGATCCGACCATCGTGCTGGTGGATGCCCACGGGCTGCAGCCCACCGGCTTCGTCGTGCGGGTTCAGGCCTTGCGGGGGCGTTTTTCTGCCAGCAGCATCATTGGCTTAAATCTGCCATCGGATTTCGAAGGCATCAAACTGGCGCTGCGGGTGGGTTGTGATTTTTGCTTTCCGATGGGGACTGCGCAATCCGTCGTCATGGCCCGCATCGTCAAACTCTGTGGCAGTGAGGAAGAGCCACCCTACCGGGTGTTGGTGGTGGAAGACTCCAAGACTGCAAGCACGCTGATCCAGCGCACGCTGAAGGAGTCCGGTGTGGAGTCCATGGCCATTTCCCGGCCGCAGGAAGTACTCACCGCGCTGGGAAAATTCCAGCCCGACCTGGTGTTGATGGACATGTACATGCCGGGTTGTACGGGAGTCGAGGTGACCCGCGTGATCCGCCAGCATGAAGAGTTTTTGTCAACGCCGGTGGTGTACCTGTCGGCGGACACCAGCATCGCGTTGCAGGTGGATGCCCTGCGTTTGGGCGGTGACCATTTCTTGACCAAACCCTTCAACCCGGTCATCCTGAATGCGGTGGTCAAAAGCAAGATTGATCGCTACCGCATTTTGCGGCGCTCCATGTTTCTGGACAGCCTGACCGGCTTGCTCAACCACACCACATCCAAGCAGCGGGTGGACGTGGCCGTCAGTACCGCCCTGGCGGACGGCACGCCGTTGTGCGTGGCGATGATCGACATCGACCATTTCAAGAAAGTCAACGACACGTACGGGCACCCCATGGGTGACCAGGTGATTCGCAGTGTGGCCTGGCTGCTCAAACAGCGGGTGCGCAAGACCGATGCGGTGGGCCGCTACGGTGGCGAAGAATTCCTGGTGATCCTGCCGCAGGCCAATGCGGATCGGGCCCGCCAATTGCTGGACCGCATCCGCATCGATTTCTCGCAGTTCAGCCATCCGGTGAACGGCACCTCGTTCTCCTGCACCTTCTCGTGCGGCATCGCAGAACTGGCGCCCGGTTTGAGTGCACAGGCCTTGGTGAAGCGGGCGGACGACGCCCTCTACCAAGCCAAGCACCAGGGGCGCAACCAGATCGTTGGCGGCGGCTGAGCAGCGGCTGCGTCTTCAGGCCGTTGCTTGCGTGGCGTTGGCCGCAGATTGCGTGTCCGAACAACTGTCGCCTGCGCAACCGTGGATTTCGGTACCGGGCAGCGCTTGCGGGGTATGCACGAGGCCAGTTGCCGGGTCGTAGCCCACGCGCGTGAGGTGCATGGCCAGCGCTGCATCCATGGCCTGTGCGTGCTGGGGAAACCATACGGCCAGCTCTTTGGCCATTTGGCGCACCATGGCCAGATCGCCCGCCCGGCACTGGGTGGCTCCCTGTTGCATGATTTGCAGCACCACTTTGTGCTGCATGGTGTGGCAGTTGCTGGCAGAAAAACGGGTGTCCACCATCCAGCGGTCTTCGCGGCTGAAATGGTCGTCGGTATGGTCTACCAGCTGCTGCCAGGCTGGCAGTAATGTGTCATCGAGGGCTGCCTCCACCGCGGCCAGCAGTTCCACAAATTCCTGGTGGGTACTGTCCATTTGGGACAGGTTGAGTACAAGGTCTTCAGACCATTCAAGCGTGGACACGGGTTCTCCAGAATCAGTAAAGCCGAGCCCAATTAGAGGGCATGCGTGACCAGCTTGAAATCCGCATCTTCGGCAAAGGTTTTGACCGCAAAGCCCAGACTGCGCATGAGTTTGAGCATGCTCGGGTTATTGGCCAGCACCAGGCCATCCATTTCGGACAAGCCTTTTTCGCGCGCCACATCCATGATGCTGAGCATCAGGCGCGAGCCCAGTCCGCGGCCACTGAAGTCGTCGGCCACCACCAGCGCAAACTCGCAGCTGGACTGGTCGGGGTTGGTGATGTAGCGCGACACGCCAACAATGCGCTCGGTCTCGGAGAACTCACCATCCACGCCGGCAACGCGTTCCTTCAACACGGCCACCAGCGCCATTTCGCGGTCGTAGTCGATCAGCGTGAAGCGCGCCAGCATGGTGGGGGGGAGTTCCGTGATGGAGGACACAAAACGGAAGTAACGGCTCTCTGATGAAAGGTGTTGCATCAGGCCTTGCAGCATCTGCGCATCGTCCGGACGAATCGGGCGCACCGAGTACTCGCCGCCGCCCGGCAGCGGCCAGACCTGTTCATAGCGGGCCGGGTACGGCAGGATGGCCAGATGGTTGTAGCTGTTGGCGCCGCCACTGGCCGCCTGCGATGCGTGGTCAATGACGATGCGCGCATCCACCGCCACGGCGCCGTTCTCGTCGACGATGAAGGGGTTGATGTCCATCTCGCGCAATTGCGGCAGCTCGCACACCATTTCCGATACGCGCAGCAACACCTGTTCCAGCGCATCCATATTGACCGCGCTGTTGCCACGCCACTCGCCCAGCGTCTCCGATACGCGCGAGCGTTCAATCAGACGCCGTGCCAGAAACTGGTTGAGGGGTGGCAGTTCCATCGCGCGGTCATTGATCAGCTCGATCATGGTGCCACCGGCACCGAAGGCGATCACCGGACCAAAGGGGTCGTCCGTTACCAGACCGACGTAAATTTCGCGACCGCGCTTGGCGCTGGCCATGTTCTGCACCGTGACGCCATTAATGCGCGCATTGGGCATCAGGCGCGCGACGGTTTGCACCATGTCGTTGTAGGCGTCGCGCACACCGGTCGCATTGACGATGTTGAGCGCCACGCCCTGCACGTCGGACTTGTGGCTGATGTCGGGCGAATCGATCTTCAAGGCGACCGGGAAGCCGAGTTGCGTGGCAATCATCATTGCCTCGTTGGCGCCGCGTGCCAGCATGGTCGTGGTGACGGGTATGTGAAAGGCCGAAAGCAGGGTTTTGGACTCCATCTCGGTCAAGACCTTGCGCCGCTCGGCCAGCACGCCTTCAATCACCAGTCGGGCGCCTTCAATGTCGGGTTTGGCCAGGGTCGACAGGGGCGGTGGTGTTTGTTGCAGGAGTTGCTGGTTCTGGTAGAACGACGCCAGGTTGCCAAAGGCACCCACCGCCGCTTCGGGCGTGCGAAAGCTCGGTATGGCGGCTTCCTTCAGGATGCCGCGCGCCGCGCCGACGGATGCGTCCCCCATCCAGCACGACAGCAGGGGCTTGCCAATGGTGCGTTTGACCTCTGCCAGGGCGCTGGCCACCGCGGACGCGTCGCCGCCAGCCTTGGGTGAGTAGATGGCCAATACGCCGTCCACCTGGCGGTCTTTTTCGGCGGCCGTGATTGCGGCCTTGAAGTGCTCGGGACCTGCTTCTTCGGACAGGTCAATCAGGTCCGTCAGCGACGCCAGGGGCGGCAACAGGGGTTTGAGTGCTGCAACCGACTCGGCGGACAGTTTGCCCAGTTGCAGTGAAATTTCGTTCACCCAATCCGCTGCCAGCACACCGGGGCCGCCGCCATTGGTGACGATGGCCAGCCGCTTGCCCACCGGGCGGTAGCGCGAGGCCAGGCATTTGGCCGCCGAAAACAGCGCAACAAACGAACGGACCCGAACCGCTCCCGCGCGGCGCAGCGCGGCGTCAAACACATCGTCACTACCGACGATGGCGCCACTGTGGGTTTGAGCGGCCTCATTGCCAGCGGGTTTGCGACCGGCCTTGAGTATCACCACCGGTTTGGCGTTGGCTGCTGAACGCAGTGCACTCATGAAACGGCGGGCACTGGAAATGCCTTCCAGGTACACCACGATGCTGTGGGTCTGCGCATCGTTGGCCAAAAAGTCCAGCACCTGTGCGATGTCCACCGACGTATGCGGTCCCAGTGAAACGACGGATGAAAACCCGACGCCGTTGCTGCTGGCCCAGTCCAGCATGGATGAGGTCAGCGCGCCCGATTGGGATACCAGTGCCAGCGTCCCCGCTTTGGCCAGAGGGCCTGCGGCGGTAGCGTTGAGTTGCAGTTGGGGCCGTTGCAGACCCAGAGAGTTTGGCCCCAGCAGGTGAATGCCCTCGCGCCGGGCAATTTTTTTCAGCTCTGCCGCCGTTTCCACGGAGATACCGCTGGAAATGATCAGCGCAGCGCGGCAGGCCATGCGGCCTGCCAGTTCCAGTGCCGGGGCTACATCTTTGGGTGGCAGGGCGATGATGGCCAGATCGGCGCGAGTCTGCGCCAAGTCCGCCAGGGTGCCACTGGTCTGGATGTCCAGAAATGTCAATGTACCCGTGAACCGCTGGGCACGCAGGGCGTCCAGCAGTGCAACAGCCTGCCCGGTTTGCGTTGTCGGATCATCGATTCGGCCGGCAAAGACAACAACCGATTCGGGGGAAAAGAGCGGGGTGAGGTAGTGTTTGTCCATAGGGGGTTCTCAGTCGGCGCCAATCAGCACCTTGACATGGGCCGCCACACTGCGCGCCAGGGCACTCAGCACATAACCGCCTTCCAGACACGAGATGACGCGGCCCTGGCAGTGGCGCCGGGCAACCGCCATCAGCTGCTGGGTGACCCACTCGTAGTCGGCCTCAACCAGGCCCAGGTTGCCCATGTCGTCTTCACGGTGGCCGTCAAAGCCGGCGGAGATGTAAATCAGTTGGGGTGCAAACGCGTCCAGTGCAGGAAGCCACTGGTTTGTGACGGCTTCGCGGAACTTGTCGCCGCCCGATCGGGAAGGCAAACCCACGTTGACCATGTTGGGTCCGACGGCATCTTCCCCAGAGAACGGGTAGATGCCTTGCTCAAAAATGGAGCACATGAGCACACGCTCATCACCACGGAAGATGTCCTCGCTGCCGTTGCCGTGGTGCACATCGAAATCAATCAGTGCTATGCGCTGCATGCCATGGTTGGTCAGGGCGTGGCGTATGCCCACGGCGACGTTGTTGAAAAAGCAGAACCCCATGGCAGCCGCGCGTTCGGCGTGGTGCCCCGGTGGGCGCACGCAGCAGAACGCGCTGGGCGCTTCGCCAGACACCACCAGATCGGTGGCCTGCACGACCGCGCCTGCAGCTCGCAGCGCTGCCTGCACGGTGAAGGGGTTCATCTCGGTATCGGGGTCCACGCGGTGGTAACCCTCAGCGGGCGAGGAGTCGATCAGCTCGGCTACGTAAAGCGATGAATGGGCGTGCGCGAGCTGTTCTGGTGTGGCCAGCGGCGCGTAGTAGGGGTGCATGTAGTCGAGCAAACCCTTGACCAGCAACATGTCATTGATGGCTCCCAGGCGCTCAGGACACTCGGGGTGGTGGGGCCCCATTTCGTGGCGGGAACAATCGGCATGGGTGATGTAGGCAGGTAGCAAATCGGTCTCCACGGTCGGCACTGGCGCCTCGGGTCAAAACGTGAGGCCAGTGTAGGGGGGCAAGCACCCGGCTGTCTTGACCTAAAGCAATTTAAAGGAAAAACGCCTCTGACCCCGAGAAGAGGGTGAGAGGCGCTATCAAAAACGCAGCGTTCTGGCTCTGGTGCCGGATTACATGCGCTCAAAAATGGCTGCAATGCCCTGGCCGCCGCCAATGCACATGGTGACTAGCGCGTAACGCCCCTGGATGCGCTGCAACTCGTACAGCGCCTTGACGGTAATCAGCGCACCGGTGGCGCCAATCGGGTGGCCCAGCGAAATGCCCGAGCCGTTGGGGTTGACCTTGGCAGGGTCCAGCCCCAAGTCACGGCTCACCGCGCAGGCCTGGGCGGCAAAGGCCTCATTGGCCTCAATCACGTCCAGGTCTTGCACCGTCAGGCCGGCTTTCTTCAGTGCGAGCTGGGTTGCAGGGACCGGGCCAATACCCATATATTTGGGGTCGACACCGGCGTGAGCGTAGGCCACCAGGCGGGCCAGGGGCTTGGCGCCACGCGCCTTGGCCACTCCGGCTTCCATCAGCACCACAGCGGCGGCGGCGTCGTTGATGCCAGAGGCATTGCCAGCGGTCACGGTGCCGTTTTCTTTGAGGAAGGCGGGTTTGAGTTTGGCCATATCCGCCATCGTGCAATTGGCGCGGAAGTGTTCGTCCACCGCATAGGCCACATCTCCTTTCTTGCTCTTGAGCAGGATCGGCATGATCTGCTCCTTGAAGTAGCCCGCTTCGATCGCGCGTTGGGCGCGGTTGTGGCTTTCCACAGCCAGCGCGTCCTGCATCTCGCGGGTGATACCCCACTTGGCAGCTATGTTTTCGGCCGTGACACCCATGTGGATGGTGTGGAAGGGGTCGTGCAGCGCGCCGATCACCATGTCCACCATCTTGGTGTCGCCCATGCGGGCGCCCCAGCGCATGTTCAGAGAGGCAAAGGGCGCGCGACTCATGTTTTCGGCGCCGCCACCAATGGCGATGTCGGTATCGCCCAGCAGAATGCTTTGACTGGCCGACACAATGGCCTGCAGTCCCGAGCCGCACAGGCGGTTTACGTTAAAGGCGGGGGTGCCTTCAGCGCAGCCGCCATTGATGGCCGCTACGCGTGACAGGTACATGTCTTTGGGCTCGGTGTTCACAACATGGCCAAACACCACATGCCCCACATCCTTGCCCTCGACATGGGCGCGGGTCAGCGATTCGCGTACCACCTGGGCGGCCAAATCGGTGGGCGCAATGTCTTTGAGGCTGCCACCAAAGGTGCCAATGGCGGTGCGCACGGCGCTAACGACTACAACTTCACGGGTCATGGGGTCTCCTGATGTCAAAAATGAAAGTTAGGGTTGAGTGTGGGTCGGTTTGGCTACAACGGACTGACAAGGCCAATTTTGCCGCGTCGCCATCAGCGTTGTTTTGTTATATGTTTGATTTGTGTCAACTGGCATGGGCCAAGTCCCGTTGCGAGATAAGTATGCAAGGCGCAAAATCAGCCTGTGACCCAGATCAATTCTGTCAGTTTTTCACTTAGGAGCATTGAAGCCATGAAAATTTCATCTCTCACCGCTTTATTGGGCGCGACAGCCATCTCGTTGATGGCGATGGTACCGGCCCATGCCGCTGTTGATGCCGACGCGGCCCAGGCTTTGGCGAAAAAGAACGACTGCTTCAAATGCCATGCCCTGGACAAGACCAAGAAGGGCCCTTCTTTGAAGAAGATCGCGGCCAAGTACAAGGGCAAGGCTGACGCGCAGGAAAAGGCCATCAAGAATTTCACAACCGGTCCCAAAGTCAAATTGGAGGACGGTACCGAGGAAGATCACAAGATCATTGACACCAAAGATACGAAGGAACTAAAGAACCTGGCTGACTGGATACTCTCGCAGTAATCAGGCTGCTTGCCCGCCAAACCCGCCCATGTGGCGGGTTTTTTTTGCCTGTTTCGCCATGGATTAGCACGGAAACCGAGTCAGTTGATCTAAATCAATTGGCCACGATTATTTCGCTTTGGCCTTCAATTGGCAGGTGATCGTCCGGGCCTGGATTGCGGATTCTCCCCGTATCGACCCCCCTGCAAAGGTTTCCTTAACCTGTATTAATCACCGCCGCAAGCAAATGTTGATCAAGCCACTCGGATCAACGCCAAGTTAACAACGGTAAAGCTTGAGTAAACAATTTGTAAATATTGACCCTGTCAAGGGTGAGGTGGAAAATGCTCTTGCGACTTAAAAGTAGATGAAACAAGTGATACACGATTCCCTTATGAAACCCCTTTCATCAGCCGGATTTTTGAGTATTGCGAAGCTTTATCACCGCAATGTGGCCATCGGCCAACAGTCTCTCGGTGCCGCCGCTCGTGCAGGTACCCGTTCAATACAGGACATCCCCTCGAGGCTGGTTTGTGTTGGACATGTCACTTTTCCCTTTACTAACAGCTTTTTTTGAACCGGAGGCATTGAAATGAAATTCTTACGCTTTGCCCAGATCGCTTCGGTCTGGTGCGTTTTGGCCCTTGGGGGCCTGTCTACCGCGCACGCGGCAGACGCCAAGGATTTGGTTCTCAAGGGGGATGCCAAGTGCACCAGTTGCCATGATGAGGCAGATGCTCCGGGAATGCTGGCGATTGGCAAGACGCGCCACGGTGTCACGGCTGATGGCCGTGCCCCAACCTGCACCAGTTGCCATGGCGCGAGCGACAGGCACATCAAGACAGCCGAGGCGGGTAAGAAAGACCAATTGGTTGCCCCCGACTTTGCTTTTGGGAAGAAGACCAAGACCACAGCTGCGGAAAAGAATGCGGCTTGCATGACGTGCCACGAAGGCGATGCGAAACGCTCCCATTGGGAGGGCAGCACCCACCAGGCCAAGGACGTGGCCTGCAGCTCTTGCCACAAAATTCACACCGCACACGACAATGTGCGTGACAAGAAAACCCAGCCTGAAGTGTGTTTTACCTGCCACAAGGAGCAGCGTGCACAGGTTGCGAAGCCTTCGCATCACCCGATTCTTGAAGGCAAGGTTGCTTGCTCGGATTGCCACAATTCACACGGATCTGTCGGTCCCAAGTTGATGAAACGCGACAGCGTGGTCGAGACCTGCTACACCTGCCACATGGAAAAGCGCGGCCCGTTCGTGCACAACCATGAGCCCGTGAGCGACGATTGCTCCAATTGCCACAACCCGCACGGTACGGTTGCTGAAAATCTATTGAAGGTTCGGGTGCCATTCCTGTGCCATCAGTGCCACACCCCACACGGCGGTTTTGTTCCACAGTTGCTCGGAGCACAGACTCCCGCTCTCAAGAATGGCGTAACCCAGTCGGGCAAGAGCACTACCAATCTGACGCAAGGTCGCAGTTGCATGAACTGCCACACGCAGGTTCATGGCAGCAACAACCCGTCTACCGTCAATCCAACACCCCAGTTCAACTTCCGTTGAGAAAGGTTGAGTATCATGAAATCGCTTAATAATCAGTTCAGTTTCAGCAAGTCTTTGTTGGCACTGGCGGTGATCGCAGCCTACGCTCCAGCATTTGCTGACGAAGCCGAGATCGCTCTTTTGACCCGCCCCAGCAGCTCGATCAGTGTGGGGGTTGGTAATGTCAGCGGTGACGCCACCGGACGTTCCATCTTTGGCCAATACAACGGCCTGCGCACTGACAGCACAACATTGCAGCTCGATCTGGACATCAACAGCCGCAATGACGCCGCAGGTACGGCGCTCTATCTGAAGGGCAACAATCTGGGGCTCGACAGCCGTGACCTTGGTTTTTCATACGAGAAGCAAGGGGATTGGAAAATTGGCGCCGACTACTCGGGCCTGGTTCACCGTGAACTGCGCACGATCAACACCGGTTTGGTCGGTGCTGGCACTGCCACACCCACGGTGGTGCGCCTGGCCACACCCGGCACGGGTGCTGATCTGGACCTGAGCGCCAAGCGCGAAGGCATGGGCTTATCGATGGAGAAATGGTTCACGAAGGGCCTGCAGCTTGAACTCAGCTTCAAGAATGAGAACAAGACCGGCGCGCGCCTGTTTGGAACGGGCTATGCATGCGCAGCGTATGTCTGCACGAATGCGCAGTCCGCAACAAATCAGACTTGGGCGTTCTTGATGTTGCCCGAACCAATTGATTCGACCACCAAGCAATTCGAAGCCAAACTGAACTACCACGACAAGAATCTCAGCGTGAGCGGCGGCTTTTACGGATCGTCCTACACCAATGCCAATGGCAGCATCCGCGCCACGGTACCCAACCAGTTGAATAATCCATTGGGTAGCCCGTTGACACTGGCTCCGGCAGTCGCGGCAACGGTCATTGCAGGTGGTGGTACCAGTCTGC
>Ga0208888_100938_pt1 | contig 11404 bp, 10 predicted proteins | sample LakWasM115_HOW13_2_FD_183929 | JGI IMG/M metagenome (GOLD analysis project Ga0208888, IMG submission 183929) | Freshwater sediment methanotrophic microbial communities from Lake Washington under simulated oxygen tension - Sediment Metagenome... | ecosystem: Environmental > Aquatic > Freshwater >...
TGGTTCTCGACGAAAACGGCTCTCTGGCGGGTTATGTTTATATCGATTTAAAAGACAGAGATCCAGGTGGCTATGTTGAAGATGCAAAAGAAGCTGTTAGAAAAAACGTTCAGATTCCACCCGGGTATTTTATTCAATGGACAGGACAATATGAATATCTGGAAAGAATGCAGGCAAGAATGAAAATCGTTCTTCCTCTGACATTGGTCCTCATTTTCGGATTACTTTATATAAGTATGAGATCTGTTTCAAAAACAATTATGATTATGACTTCCGTTCCGTTGTCTTTGGTTGGAGGAATTCTTCTCATGTGGGCACTCAAATACAACATGAGCGTTGCTGTCTGGGCGGGGGCCATTGCTTTGATCGGAGTGGCTGTTGAAACGACATCCATTATGGTTGTCTTTTTAGATGAAGCCTGGAAGAAAAATAAAGAAGCTGGAACATTGAAAGATACGCAGGATTATATTCGAGCGACTATGGAAGGGGCGCAAAAGAGTCTCCGCTCTGTGCTGATGGCTGTGAGTATGAATATTTTTGGGCTCCTGCCTGTTATGATGGCCACTGGAATTGGGGCAGATGTTATGAAACGGTTATCTTCTCCAATGTTCGGAGGATTAGTTTCTTTAACTATTTTGACTTTAATTGTGATTCCTGTCGTCTACCTGCTGCGGGAAAAAAGAGAATTCGCGCATGAATAGCCAAACAGAAAAACCATGGGCCTTTGAAGCAAGTCTTGTTGTTAATTCAATAAAGTCTGATGCAGTGGATGGATTGTCTTCTTCAGAAGCAAAAAATAGATTAGATTTACATGGTCCAAATTCATTGAAGGCAGAAGTTAAAATTTCTCCTTTGATCAGGTTTTTCAATCAATTCAAAAGTCCTGTTGTTCTCATTCTCCTCGTGGCAACAATTGTCTCTTCAGTGCTCGGTGAATATACTGATGCTATTGCCATTTTTACTATTGTCATTATTAATGCCTTTATTGGTTATGCCCAGGAATCAAAAGCAGAAGCTGCAATTGAAGCTTTAAAAAAGTTATCAGCACCAAGATCAAGAGTTTTGAGAAACTCTTCTATCGTCGATGTACCAGCTTCAGAAGTTGTTCCAGGCGATATTCTTGTTCTTGAAGGTGGAGATTTTATTTCTGCAGATGCTAGACTTCTTGAAGCCAGTCAGTTGCAAGTGGATGAAGCGATTTTAACCGGCGAGTCTTTGCCTCTTCAAAAACATACGAAGTCTTTAACGGAGGACACATTACTTGCCGATCGAAAAAATATGCTTTTTGCAAGCACTGTCGTTGTCGCCGGATCAGCACGTGCTGTTGTCATAGCAACTGGAGTAAAAACGGAAATCGGAAAAATATCAGAGCTTTTGAAATCCGCTGAAGTAACACAGACTCCACTGCAAAAAAAATTAGATCAGGTAAGCAACAAGCTTCTTTTATTTTGTGGAGTCGTTGTTGTGTTGGTTGCGGTTCTGGGACTTATCCATCGAGAATATTGGCTTGATGTTTTAATGTCTGCTATCAGCCTTGCGGTAGCTGCCATACCTGAAGGTCTTCCCACGGTTGTCACTCTCGCTCTGGCGCTTGCCATTCGAAGAATGACAAAGAGAAATGCCATTGTAAAACATCTCCCAGCGGTGGAAACTCTCGGGTCCACTAATGTCATTTGTACGGACAAGACGGGGACTCTCACGACAGGCAAAATGCGTGTCCGAGATTTCTTTTCTCTGGAAGGAAAAAAGCCGACAGAAGAACAGCTCGCTTCTCTTGTCCTTTGTACCAATGCCAGCATTGATAACGGTATTGAGACAGGTGATCCAACGGAAGTGGCTTTGTTGTATTTTGGTCAGGAAAATAATTATTCAAACAAAGAATCGTTTCTGCAAAATCCTCGTAAACTTGAATTAAGTTTTGACAGCCTACTTAGAAGAATGAGTGTTGTTGTTCAAAGAAGTGAAAGTTTGGTTCTATTTACCAAAGGGGCACCAGAGGCCTTACTTCCCCTTTGTTTAAATTCCGAAGATGATAAAAATAAAATTCGTGCTGCGGTTGAGCTTTATTCTTCGCAAGGAAGAAGATTGTTGATGATCACCAAAAAGATTATTAACGAAAGTGACCTGACGGCAGATCGAAGTGTTCTGGAAAGGGATTTCACATTTTTAGGGCTTGTTGCAATTGCAGATCCTCCAAGGGCAGAAAGTATCCCTGCCATTAAAGAATGCCGTAATGCCGGTATTAAAGTTGTTATGATAACCGGAGATCATCCCGTTACGGCAAAAACAATTGCAAATGAACTCGGAATCACAGAAGAAAAAGTATTTGATGGAGTTTTAACAGGTGCTGAACTTGAGAAAATGTCTGTTCAGGAACTCGAATCAAGAGTTGAGCAGACAGCAGTCTATGCCCGAGTCTCGCCTGAACATAAACTAAAAATCGTTCAGGCATGGCAGAATAAAGGGAATATTGTCGCCATGACAGGGGATGGAGTTAACGACGCTCCTGCTTTGAAACAAGCATCGATTGGTGTAGCGATGGGGAAAGGGGGCACTGAAGTAGCAAAACAAGCTGCTTCAATGATTCTGACTGATGATAACTTTTCTACAATCGTGAAGGCCATTGAAGAGGGGCGGGCCATCTATGGCAATATAAGAAGAACCATTCAATATTTACTTTCAGGCAATCTTGCCGAAATTCTGATTATGCTGGGAGCTGCGGTTCTAGGATGGGCTCCACCTCTGGCTCCCATTCATTTGCTTTGGATTAACCTTGTGACTGACGGGCTTCCTTCGTTAGCTCTTGCCGCTGAACCTGTGCCGGTCAACGTATTAGAACAGACAAAGCGTCCTTCACCAACTTCATTCTTTGACAAAAACTTTTATACTGAAATGATCATTGTCGGAGTTTTGACCGCCATTCTTTCATTGGGAGTTTATGGTTATAGCTTGAGAATGGAAGATGAAGTGACTGCGAGGACACATGTCTTTTCGTTTTTAGTTTTCTCAGAACTTTTTAGAGCTTTCGCTTGCAGAAGCGATACAAAAACATTTTTTCAAATGAAATGGACGTCCAATTTTTATCTTTTATTAGCGGTGTCCATTCCGATAGGATTTCAGCTTTTTCTTCACCATTCTGAATTCTTCAGCAATCTATTTAAAGTGAAAGATATTTCATGGACTGAGTGTTTTGTGATGTTGGGAATAACTTTAATTCCTGTTTCTATCATTGAATTGAGAAAATGGTATCGACATACACTAAAAAAGAAAAATGGGAGCGGTCCATGGTAGAAAATTGTTCAATAGAATCTGAATGTCAATGCCAGGTTTCTGTTCATCCTTTTAAAAAAGTAGTTTTGACGGGAGGGCCAGGAGCTGGGAAAACCGCAGTTCTTGAAATAATAAAGAGAAGTTTTTGTCAGCATATAGCTGTCTTACCGGAAGCTGCGAGTATTGTCTTTAGTGGAGGATTCTGGAGATTGGATAGCACGACTGGAAAAATGAGTGCTCAAAGATTGATTTATCAGGCACAGCTTGAGCTAGAAAGAATGGCGGAAGAGGAGAACAAATATGCTGTCGCACTCTGTGATCGCGGCACATTAGATGGGCTAGCTTACTGGCCCGGAAATGAATCTATGTTTTGGTCGGAGTTAAGAACAAATAGAGAGAATGAATTAAAAAGATATTCTGCGGTTATTCACTTAAGAACTCCCAGTCTGGAGAGAGGATATAATTTTCAAAATCCTGTCCGAATTGAAAGTGCTGCACTGGCTACTGAAATTGATAAAAAAATTGAAATGGCCTGGGAAGGTCATCCAAGAAGATTCTTCATAGAAAGCCAAAATGATTTTCTAGAGAAAATTCAGCGAACTGTTGAGCTTATCAAAAATGAAATGCCTGAATGCTGTAAAAAACATGAAATAAAAGTTTAATCAACAAAAGAGGATCTATGAAACTAACTTTTTTAGGTGGAACAGGAACAGTTACTGGATCTAAATATCTTTTGGAAAATAACGGATTTAAAATTCTCATTGATTGTGGACTTTTCCAGGGAATGAAAGATTTGCGTCTAAGGAATTGGGATAAATTCCCGTTAGACCCAGCTTCGATAAACGCTGTTGTCATAACTCATGCTCATATTGATCATACAGGTTACCTTCCAGTTTTAATGAAGAAAGGATTTAAAGGTCCCATCTATTCAACAGAGGCGACTTTTGATTTATGCCAGGTTTTGCTTCGAGATGCTGGAAAATTACAGGAAGAAGATGCAGAATACGCCAATAAAAAAGGTTACTCCAAACACGATCCTGCTGAGCCACTTTTTACAATTGAAGACGCAGAGAAAGTTTTAACTTTGTTTAAACCACAAAAATTTCACGCCCCGTTCGATCTCGGACCAACAAAGGTAAATTTTATTCCATCTGGACATATCCTTGGTTCGGCTTTAGTAAATCTCAAAACAAATGATAAATCTGTCTTATTCACTGGGGATTTGGGAAGACCGGAAGATTTAATTATGCTTCCTCCTGAAACAGTGTCAGTAGCAGACTGTCTTATTATAGAGTCAACTTACGGCAATAGAGTTCATGAAAAATTGAATCCGTTGATAAAATTGGAATCGGTTCTGAAAAAAGCACTCGATAGAAATGGGGTTGTCATGATTCCTGCTTTTTCAATTGGACGAACTCAGGCTTTTCTTTATGCTGTTCATTTATTGAAGGCGCAGAAAAAAATTGAAGATGTTCCTGTTTATCTCAATAGTCCAATGTCAATTAGTGCGATGGACATTTATTGTAAACACCGTTCAGAGCATAGATTAAATCCAGATCAGTGCCATTCCATGTGTTCAACAGCAAAATATGTTCGACTGGTTGATGAATCTATTAAGTTGAACAGTAAAAAAGGTCCAATGATTATTATTTCTGCCAGTGGCATGGCAACAGGTGGAAGAATTCTTCATCACTTTAAGGCTTTCGGTCCTGACAAGAATAATATGATTGTTCTAGCAGGTTTTCAGGCCGCGGGTACTCGCGGAAGATTGTTGCTTGAGGGAAAAAAATCACTGAAAATTCATGGAAAAGAAATTGCTATGAATGCTGAAGTTGAATTAGTGGATGGATTTTCTGCCCACGCAGATCAAAATGAACTTTTGGAATGGTTGAAAAATTTTACTACTCCTCCAAAAACTATCTTTGTAACTCATGGTGAGCCTGAAGCATCTCTAGCTTTAAAAAATAAAATACAGGTAGAGTTAAACTGGAATGCAGTAGTTCCTGAATATCTTCAGACAGTGGAATTATAAATAAGTGAATTTTTCAATTGAAAATGCTCATCCTTTTCATCAACTCATCATCTCAGTAATGCTAGGTTTGATTGTTGGACTACAGCGAGAGTGGCGCCAGTCTCAGATTGCAGGTATACGTTCTTTTGCTTTAATCACTTTGCTTGGAACTGTCTGCGCATTGTTGTCAGATTTTTTTGGATTACCAGTCATACTCGCTGGTTTTGTAGGAATTTTTATTCTTATTATTTCTACTTTTCTTCGCCCACACCTGCAAAGTGAATTAAATGCTAATTCAGGACCGGTTACAGAGCTTTCGATGCTTTTAATGTTTTCTGTCGGGGTTTTGGTGAAGACCGGCCCGATCTGGTTGGCCGCATCGATTACTGGCATTCTTGCTTTTATTTTACAGGCAAAAATTGAACTTCATGGTCTTGCAAAAAAATTTAATGAAATTGAAATTAATTCTATCATGCAATTTGTTCTTATTTCTCTCGTTATTTTCCCGCTGATCCCTGATAGGACCTTCGGCCCATTAAATGTTATCAATCCACATGAAACCTGGCTTATGATTCTGATAATTGTCGGCATCAGTTTGGCTGGATACATTGTTTATAAATTTTTCGGGGAAAAAGCAGGCTTAATCTTAAGTGGGATTCTTGGGGGACTCATTTCCAGTACCGCGACAACAGTGAGTTACGCAAAAAATGAAAAATCAGATAAACATCCAAGCTCATTTAATGCTCTCGTCATTCTAATTGCATGGACAACAGTTTATGTGCGTCTTGCTATTGAAGTGGCGCTAATTGCCCCTGGATTTTTAACCCCAATTATTGTTTTAGGTTTTCTGTTTTTTATTTCTGCGCTTTCAGCATTCCTGATATGGAAGAAAAATACCACCGTGAGCAATGGTATGCTCGATCAAAAAAATCCTACAGAGATTAAGACTGCTCTGGTTTTTGGCTTAATCTATTCTGGTGTTTTATTGGCAGTGGCTTTTTCAAAAGAATATTTGGGGGAAAGTGGTCTATTTATTGTTGCTTTTATTTCCGGAATTACCGATATGGACGCAATTACTTTATCGACTTCAAAATTGGCCCAATCAGGCAGGCTTGAAATGATTGAAGCGACCAGGATAATTATTGTTGCATGCATTTCAAATGTTTTTTTTAAAGGATTAATTGCCAGGATCATTGCTGGACAGAGAATGTTCCGGCTTTTACTTACGCCATGGATTTTAACAATGTTAATTGGCGCTTTAATTGTAGTCTTTTTGCCCTTAATAAAATTTTAATTTCTTTTGGATAGTAAATGATTAGAGGATATGAGAATTCAGTTATTATTTTTGAAAATAAGGAAAAGGTTTTTGAATATCTCGATGATCCGATGAAGCTGTCGAGACACATGAATGAAACTTCATTCATGATGGCTGGTTCCAAAATGGTTACAAAGATTGATTCCGGTCAAGGACGAGAAGTGGGATCTTTCATTGAAATGTCCGGAAAAATGATGGGATTTAATATTTATCTTAAAGAAGAAATCATTGAGAGAGAGGTGAATGATAAAAAATCATGGAAGACTGTTGGAGCTCAAAAATTAATCATTTTAGATCGATATAGAATGGGGTTTTTATATAAACCAAGTTGAAGAAGGCACAAACGTGACGATATTTATTGTCTACGTACTTCCAAAAGGTATTAAGAAAATTTTAGGTTTGTTGTTTGGGAATTGGTATTCGCGCTGGTGTGTGGATCAGATGTTGAAAGATCTTGTTCGTCACTTTGGAAATAGTGGATAAAAATATTCCGACAATTGAATTAATCAAAACTTGTTAAATACATAGTATTCATTTGTAAATAAGAGTAAAATAATTGAAAAAAATGTTACTTTCTCAGGAGAAAAAAATGAAAGTTAAGAATGTTGCATTACTGGCACTTGGGGTTTTAATTTTGAGTTCATGCGCTTCTCATTCGACAATGAGAGGCTCGGTTGCTATGAAAACTGGTGAAGATACTGCGCACGTATGTCTTGGTGATGGCGAAATTAGACAAGGCGATAAAGTTATCGCTTATAAAAATGTGTGCACAAACAATAATCTTGAAAGAAATACAAGAAGCCATCTGAACGTATCTTGCAAAAAAGAAAAGATCGGAGAAGGCTCAGTTTTGAACGTGATCAACGAGCATTACTCAGAAGTGAAATTTGATGCCGGTGTCCCTTTCACTGAAGGAACAATTGTAGAAAAAGCGAAATAATAATTTAAGGAACCAGTGCAAATTTATATTTGCACTGGTTTTTACATTTTCTTAAGTCGCAACGAATTTAAGATAACAGAGACAGAACTTAAGCTCATTGCAAATGCAGCAATCATTGGATTGAGAAGCATTTTTGTAAAAGGGTAGAGTGCTCCCGCTGCTATTGGAACTCCGATAGCATTATAGATGAAAGCAAAAAATAAGTTCTGCTTGATATTGTTAATAGTGCTTTCACTCATTTCTCTCGCTCGAACAATTCCCATTAAATCGCCTTTTACGAGTGTCACGCCAGCGCTGTTCATCGCAACGTCTGTTCCTGTTCCCATTGCAATTCCGACTTGTGCTTGTGCCAGCGCGGGAGCATCATTGATACCATCTCCTGCCATCGCAACAAATAATCCTTCTGATTGCATTCTCTTCACAATCTCTGCCTTTTGATGTGGAAGCACATCCGCATGGAATAGATCCACGCCAACTTTTTTTGCGACAGCTTCAGCCGTTTTCGCATTATCTCCGGTGATCATTGCTACTTTAATTCCTTTTTCTCTTAGATTTTTAATGGCGGTTACAGAAGTTTCTTTGATTGGATCTATAACACCAATAAAGCCCGCCATTTCTTTCTCTACAGCGATGAACATAACTGTTTGACCGTCTGAGCGAAGGGTGTTCATTTCACTTTCAAAAGATGCGACATCAATGCCAATGTCTTGCATAAGGGCTTTATTTCCGAGTGAGATTTTTTTTCCGCTAACTGTCGCTTGGATGCCTTTACCAGTGATCGATTGAAAATTCTCTGTTTCTACCATTTGAATATTTTTTTCTTTTGCACCTGAAACAATGGCTTGGGCCAGAGGATGCTCACTTGCTTTTTCTAAACTCGCTGCATATGTAAGAAGACTATTTTCATCAAACTGCCCAGTACTTTTCACCGTCACAAGTTTTGGCTTTCCAACTGTTAACGTACCTGTTTTATCCACGACTAGCATATTCACTTTTCGCAATTCTTCGATGGCCTCTGCATTTTTAAAGAGCACACCCATTCTTGCACCATTGCCAGTAGCAACCATTATCGACATTGGAGTGGCCAGTCCGAGCGCGCAGGGACAAGCTATAATTAAAACCGAAACAGCGTTGACGATAGCGTGAGGAATTCTTGGCTCAGTTCCAAAGAAAGCCCAAATAACTGCCGCGAGTATTGCAATCAATACTACAACCGGAACAAAGTAACCTGAAACTGTATCGGCAAGTTTTTGAATCGGAGCACGCGAGCGTTGGGCTTCTGAAACCATCTGAACAATCTGCGAGAGCAAAGTATCTTTGCCGATTTTTTCAGCACGCATAATAAACGAACCTGTGCCATTGATAGTGGCACCAATGACATTTGAGCCCGATATTTTTTCAACCGGAACAGGCTCTCCTGAAATCATTGATTCATCAATGGATGATGTACCTTCAATTATAATTCCATCTACTGGAACTTTTTCTCCGGGCCGGACTCTTAAATGATCTCCGACCTGTACATCTTCCAAAGAAATATCAGCTTCGCTTCCATCGCTATTTATTTTTCTCGCAGTTTTCGGTGATAATCCCAGGAGAGATTTAATAGCCGCACTAGTTTGGCCTCTAGCTTTTAATTCCATCACCTGACCAAGGAGAATTAAAGTCGTGATCACAGCGGCAGCTTCGAAATAGAGACCGATTTCCCCCGTCATTGGATCTTTGAATGAATCAGGAAAAAGTCCCGGAAAAAAAACTGCGACAATACTATAAAGAAAAGCAACACCTGTTCCGAGCCCAATGAGAGTGAACATATTCAAGTGGCGATTGACCAATGATTGCCAAAATTTTTCAAAGAATGGCCATGCTCCCCATAGGACAACTGGTGTGGCGAGGAAAAATTCAATCCACTTCATTAAATGCATTGGAATAAGTGAACTAATGAGGTGACGTCCACCCATCGTGATAAATAGAAGTGGGAGACTGAGGGCTGCGCTTACAATAAATCGTAAGAGCATTGACTTATATTCGCTATTGTCTTCCTCTGCGTCGATTTTAATTTCTACTGGCTCGAGGGCCATGCCACAAATTGGACAATTTCCAGGACCCTTTTGCCTGATTTGCGGATGCATTGGGCATGTATAATCAATGTTCATTGAATTTTTTTTCAGAACATGATCAGTTTCATGATTGTGCTTGTGTGTTTCGTTGTGAGAATTATGGTGGTTGTGATTTTCATTCATGTATTAAGATTAAAATCTTTAAACAAGTACGGCAAAAAATTTTTAACTGAAATATTGATGATTTGAGTTTTAAATATAGCCGCTACACAATATAAGAAATATAGAGTGATCATGGAGCAGCTTAAAGTGAAAAAAGAATCGGTCTTATCGCGTTTTTCTAGTTATGGACAAACGAAACAACTTTTCAAAAATCTAATTTTATAATAATCTAAAATTGACGTTACACTTAAGAGTAGTGAGGACGTTTAAGGAAAATCACTCGGTGCGTGGCTATTTTGGCTACAACCCAAAAATAAGAATCAATGATAACAATAATTTGATTCTTATAGCGGCACCTCCACCACTGGGAAAACAGTGGTCTTATTCTTAAAGTTATTCAGGAAATTTTTTCAAAAATTCGGTGTGTGCCAAATGTGTGCCACGAACTAAAAATGATCAAAGGCAATAACTGCATCAGGTGCCTTAAATGCGATGATGTAATATCGCTCTATGAGAAAAGTGCTAGTTGTTTTTTGAATATCTTTTTCAACATTCTTCATTTCTTTAATTGCTAAATCCTTTGCACTCGTTTCCGTCATCGTTGAATCTTCAGGAAACGAACACCAACATGTCGTATTTGGAAGCTTGTTTCCCTTATAGCTAAAATTCCAGTTAAGATCTTTCATTTTCTTTATAAATTCTTCATGCTTTCCAGGTGGAGTTTTCAAATCGTAAGAGATAACAACGTAAAGTTTTGCCATATTTTCTCCAAAAAATTATTACTAACATTTCGGTTTTATACATTTCCATTTGAATCAATTTTTCTTGATAATTCCTAGGATTGTTTAAAGTTAAAAGACGATTTACCATGGATTTAAATATTTAAATTAAATCGTAATAATAAATTTTTTATAAGGAAAAATAATGGCTTCCAATCAAGCTTCTAAGTTCGATAAATTCATAAAAGTCACAATTTACTTAGGTATATTTTCTGTGTGGGGTGCTTTAATTTTTTATAGAATAAATTTTAAAGGAGATTTGTCTTCAGAATCACAGGAATGGTCAAACTTTGGAAGTTTTTATGGTGGGCTATTAGGCCCATTGTTAAGTTTTATTACAATTATTGTTTTATTGCGAACTTTAAAAAATCAAGAGTTGGATCTTAAGTTAAAACAAGAAGAAGCGACGTTTTTTAAAATGGTCGATTTTCTAATTAGAACAGTTGATAACATGGAAATTCGTTGGCGGGGGTTGGGACAGCCCGCTGAGCAAAGAAATGGAAATGCTGCTTTTAATTTTATAGTTAGGGAATTATCTAGTGAGTTAAATATTCTTTTTAAGCTTAATAAATTAACCGATGAAGAGCTTAAGAGAATTTTCCATAGCTACTATAAAAACTATAGAACTTCACTGGGTAGCTTTTTTAGGTTAATTGAAAATATTCTAATATTTATTGATCGATCCTCTTTGGATGATGAGGCAAAGTTACAATATATTTCCATATTAAAATCAATATTGACACCCCGTCAACCCCCTTATTTCGGACAAAATCCTAGCAAGGGATCAGGCCGAGATCTGGTATTCATAGTTTAATCCTTGCTTAAATAGCTCAATAAACATCTCCGGCGATTTATATTTAAGCGATCCAT
>Ga0208888_100948_pt1 | contig 11346 bp, 8 predicted proteins | sample LakWasM115_HOW13_2_FD_183929 | JGI IMG/M metagenome (GOLD analysis project Ga0208888, IMG submission 183929) | Freshwater sediment methanotrophic microbial communities from Lake Washington under simulated oxygen tension - Sediment Metagenome... | ecosystem: Environmental > Aquatic > Freshwater >...
TGGCGCCGTGTTGATCAATGCGCCGGTCACCATCACCGATAGCGCCGGCCACAGCGTGAGCGCCACCACCAACAGCAACGGCATCTACCACGCCCGCATCGACGGCTTTGTGCCGCCCATGGTCGGGGTGGTCACCAAACCGGATGGTTCGCGCTGGTACGCCCCTGGCACGGCGGCCCCGGTGGCGCGCAGCTTCATCGTGCTGAACCTGACCGGCCTGAGCGACAAGCTGGCCTCGGACGTGGTGAGCGCTGCCGGCCAATCGGGCTCGTCGCGCCTCACCCCGACCCTGCTGGCGGCCAACAGCACCGCCCTGGCCCAGGTCAAGGCCAACCTCAACAGCAACCTCAGCAACCAGATCACAGCGGCCGGCTTGAGCACCAGCACTTTCGATCCGGTCACCACCTTGCTGACCAACACCAACACCGGCTACGACCTGCTGCTCAACGGCCTGGCCATCAGCAACACCGCCACCACCCCCACGGTGATCGGCACCCGCTACAGCCTGGGCGGCAGCATCAGTGGCCTGGGCTCAGCGACCAGCTTGAGCCTGAAGAATGGCAGCGACACCCTGTTCGTGAACGCAGGTGCCACCAGCTTTGCCTTCAGCCGCCTGATCGCCCCCGGGGCCAGCTACAGCGTGAGCGTGGCCAGCCAGCCCAGCGGCCTGACTTGCAGCGTGAACAATGGCAGCGGCACCATGGGCAGCGCCGCCCTGACCAATGTGGCGGTGGTGTGCAGCACCAGCGTGGCCAGCCTGGGAGGCAGCGTGAGCGGCCTGGGCTCGGCCAGCGGGCTGGTGCTGGCCAATGGCAGCCAGACCGTGAGCGTGCCGGCCAATGCCAGCAGCTTCACCTTCCCCAGCAACCTGACGCTGGGCGCCAGCTACTGGGTGACCGTGCAGACCCAGCCCACCGGCGCCACCTGCGCCGTCAACAACGGGGGCGGCACCGTCACCAGCATCGCGCCCATCACCTCGGTGCAGGTTCAGTGCGTGCTCAACACCTACCCGCTGGGAGGCTCGGTCAGCGGTCTGAGCACCAGCGGACTGGTGCTGGGCATCACGGCGCAGAGCGTCAACGTGCCGGCCAACGCCGTCAGTTGGAGCTTCCCGGCCGGCGTGGCGGTGGGCGTCAACTACAACGTGGCGGTGCGGGCCCAGCCTGTGGGCGCCACCTGCTCGGTGAGCAATGGCAGCGGCACCATGGGGGCCAGCGCCATCAACTCGGTGGCCGTCAGTTGCAGCAGCGCCAGCTACAGCCTGGGCGGCCGCATCAGCGGCCTCACCGGCAGCGGCCTGGTCTTGAGTGCCCTGGGCCAGAGCCTCACCGTGGCGGCCAATGCCACCCAGTTCACCTTTGACACGCCGGTGGCGGCGGGCACCGCCTACAACGTGCAGGTGCAGACCCAGCCCTCAGGCCAGACCTGCAGCGTGAGCAACGGCAGCGGCAGCATCACGGGCAGCGCCGTGAGCAATGTGCAGATCAGCTGCAGCAGCAGCGCCACCACCCTGGGTGGCAGCGTCACCGGCCTCACGGGCAGCGGCCTGGTGGTGGCCAGCAACGGCCAGAGCCTGCCAATCTCCGCTCCCGGCACGGGCACCAGCACCACCTTCGTCTTTCCACAGGCACTGGCCTATGGCACGCCCTACGACGTGACCGTGCCCACCCAGCCCACCAACCAGTACTGCAGCGTGGGCAACGGCAAGGGCACCATGGCCGGGGTCAATGTGAGCAATGTGCAACTCAATTGCGGTGCCGGCTCGTTTGCCCTGAGCGGAACGGCCAATGGCCTGCTGGGGCCACTGACCCTGGTGGTCAGCAGCACTGGCGACACGGCGGCCCTGACCGTGGCCAAGCCCGGCTTCAGCTTTGCCACGCTGATCCCGGTGGGCACGCGCTACCGGGTCTATTCGCAGTTCCCGGCCCTGCGCGCCTACGCCTGCAACGCAGCCGACGGCACCCTGCCGCCAGGTGGCGTGTCGCTGGTGCTGAGCTGCTTCACCCAGTACGCCCATACACTGACCATCAGTGGACTGGCCAGCGGCGCCTCGTTGGGTCTGAGCATGACCTTCAGCTACCCTGCGGGCAGTTCACCCGACCAGAGTGACACCATGACCCAGACCTTCACCGCCTCGAACGGCACCCTGACCTACTACCTGCCGGTGGGGGCCAGCTACAGCTACGGCATCACGGCCCAGCCGACCTCGGGCAGTTGCGCGCTCAGCCCCACGGGCACCGGCAGCGGCAGCCAGACCACCAACGGCAGTGCGGTCAAGTTCAGTTGCCAATGAGTCAGCACAACAGCAGCCCCGACAGCAGCCCCCCCGGCGTGCGCCTGCTCGGCACCCAGGAACTGGCACACGACTGGACGCGCCTGAGCAAAACCCGCTTTGAGCTGCAAACCCGCGACGGCCGCACTCTGAGCACCGCCCGCGAGGTCTACCACCTGGGCGATGGGGCCTCAGTGCTGCTCTACAACCGGGCTCAGGCCACGGTGCTGCTGACACGCCAGTTCCGCCTGCCGGTCTGGCTGAAGGATGGTGGCGACGGTCAGCTGATCGAAACCTGCGCCGGCCTGATCGATCCGGCCGACAGTTCCGAGTCGTGTGCCCGCCGCGAGGTCGAAGAAGAGATGGGGCTGCGCGTGGAGCACCTGCAGCCGGTGTTTCAGGCCTACATGAGCCCGGGCTCAGTGAGCCAGCGGCTGCATCTGTTCTGCGCTGAATACACGCCAGGCAGCGCCGCCGCCCAGGGCGGCCTGGCCGAGGAAGGCGAAGACATCGAGGTGCTGGAAATGCCCCTGCAGCAGGCCCTGGACATGGTCTACGACGGCCGCATCCAGGATGGCAAGACCATCATGCTCCTGCTGCACGCGGCCCTGACGGGTCTGGAGGGACTGATCCAGCACAGAACCGACGGAAAAAGCCTGGGTTCACCTCTTGTTAAAACCTGTGACTTACGTATCGTCTCCAATCAGCAGCACACCTTGAGCGTGCCCCCGGACCACCCAACCTGCCCACCATCGTCTTGCGCCTGATGCTTGAACGGATCTTCAGCCCCGCCTTCAGTCCAGCGCCCTGGCGCAGCGTGGCCCTGATGATTCTGCTGGTGCTGGGTTTCACCGGCCTCTACACCTGGACCACCTGGCAGCAGGTCAGCAAGAACCTGGTGGCCGAGTTGAGCACAGTGACCGAACTGGGCGAAAAATCCGCCGATCACTACTTCCAGTTGCTGCACGTGAGCCTGAGCGGGCTGGCCGAGGAGCTGCAAGAGTCCCCCACACCCGATGGCCACTACGATCTGGAGCGTGTGCGCCGTTACAGCCGGCGTCACCCTGAGCTGCTGGACGTGACCCTGATCCGTCAGGACGGTCAGATGCTGCTCTCGACCCAGGCCGATGCCAACATCACCATGCCCTCCGTGGCGGCGCGGGACACCTTCATGGAAGCACGCGAGGCCATGATCCGCGGCCAGAACTTCGTGTTCGGGCGCCCCACCCTGGGCACCCTGACGCAGCGCTGGATGATTCCGCTGCGCCATGCGCTGCGCGACCGGCAAGGCCGGCTGCAGGCCATGGTGACCGCCTACCTGCTGCAGACCTTCTGGCAGAACGCGCCCATCGTGAAGCGAGCCTCGATCGGCATCCTGGGCGATGACGGCTACCTGCGCAGCCGCTACCCCAACCCGGCCAACGCAAGCATGCAGCAGATCTACGGCCAGCAGCGCCGAGGGGCCCTGATCCGCGAGCTGCAGGCGCGCCATTTCCCGGCCCAGGGCACGCTGCAGGGCCGCAATGACATCGGCGGGCAGGAGAACCTCAACGTCTACCGCCGCATGAGCCACTACCCGGCCACGTTGTTCGTGACCCTGCCCATGCAGGAGATGCGCGCCGTGTGGTGGAGCAACATGCAGGTGCCCTACTTCCTGATCAGCCTGCTGCTGGTCGGTCTGCTGCTGGTGCAGCGCAGCGCGCAGCGCCGCCGGCACGAGTTGCTGCGCCAGCAAGAGATGGTGCAGCAGGCCAGGGCCCGGCTGGCCGCCATCGTGGAAAGCTCGGACGACGCCATCATCAGCCATGACCTGGACGAACGCATCGTGTCCTGGAACCCCGGGGCCAGCCGGCTGCTGGGCTATACCGAGGCCGAGGCACTGGGCCAATCGAGCCAGATCATCGTGCCGCAGGAGCGCCAGCAGGAGGAAAGCCAGATCCTGGAGCGGGTGCGCCAGGGCGAACGGGCCGAGCGCATCGAGACGCAACGCCTGCACCGCAACGGCACCCGTCTGGATGTAGAGCTCACGCTGTCGCCGCTGACAGACGAGGCCGGCCGCATCACCGGCGTCTCGAACATCATGCGCGACATCTCCGAGCGCAAATCGGCCGAGCAGGCCATCCATGTGCTGGCCTACTTCGACCCTCTGACGGGCCTGCCCAACCGGCGCCAGTTCATGGACCGCCTGAGCCAGACCTTGAGCCAGGCGCAGAACGGCCTCCAGGTGGGGGCGCTGCTGTTCATCGACCTGGACCACTTCAAGGACGTGAACGATGCGAGAGGCCACGCCGTGGGCGATGCCGTGCTGTGCCATGCCGCGGCCGTGCTGGTGAGCCTGCTGCGCGAAGGCCATCTGGTGGCGCGCCTGGGGGGCGACGAGTTCGTGGTGCTGGCCCCCATCCTCAGCAATACCCTGACCGCCGGTGCCAGCGAGGCCATGGCCTTGGCCGAGCGCATCCGCCAGCGCCTGGCCCAACCCTTCGAGCTGGAGCAGCAACGCTACAGCCTGGGCGCCAGCATCGGTGTGTCGCTGTTCCCCTTTGGCCAGCAGACCCCGGCCGACCTGCTGCGCGAAGCCGACACCGCCATGTACCGCGCCAAGGGCGCAGGGCGCAACCGCATCGCATTTTTCGAGACCAGCATGCAGGCCGACATTGAGCAACGCCTGGCGCTGGAGAACGACCTGGAAAAAGCCCTGGCCCAGCAGCAAATGGTGGTCTACCTGCAACCCCAGTTCGATGCCCGGGGCCAGATCGATGGCGCCGAACTGCTGCTGCGCTGGCAACACCCCGAGCGTGGCCTGGTACCGCCAGACCGCTTCATTGCCGCCGCCGAAAAATCGGGTCAGATCATCGCCTTGGGCGATTGGGTGCTGCAGCAGGCCTGCGAGCTGCTGGTGTTGCTGCAGGCGCGCGGCCATCACATCCCGCTGTCCATCAACGTGAGCCCGCGCCAGTTCCGCCAGACCGACTTCGTGGGCCGGGTGCAGGAGGTGCTGCAACGCACCGGCGCCCCGGCACACAGCCTGATCTTCGAGGTGACCGAAGGCCTGCTGATCGACGACTTCGAGGAAACCGTGGCCCGCATGCAGGCCCTGGCCCAGCTCGGCATCCGCTTCTCGATCGACGACTTCGGCACCGGCTACTCCAGCCTGGCCTACCTCAAGCGCCTGCCCCTGTACGAGCTGAAGATCGACCGCAGCTTTGTGAAAGACACCCCTGCCGACCCCAACGACACGGCCATCGTGCGCATGATCCTGTCCATGGCCAAGCACCTGGGCCTGCGCGTGGTGGCAGAAGGCGTGGAGACGGCTGAGCAGGCCGATTTCCTGCGCCAGAGCGACTGCGACGCCCTGCAGGGCTACCTGTTCGCCCGCCCCGCACCAGCATGGCAGTGGTTGGCGGAGCAGACGCAAGGACGCTGACCGCTTCAGCCTCCATCCGCTGCAGTGATCGGAAACAAGAGCCGCAGGCCGTTCAGGAGCGCAGGCGTTCAGAAAATAGGCACTGCACCGGCGAGGTCGATGGGGTGAGCGCCTGCATCCTCCAGGTTTCGCCTTGAGTTGTACGGCATTTTGCCGTAACCTCACATCCAAAGGAGGCCACCATGCCCGCAGTCAACACCAGCGCTCGTCTCGAAGCCCGCATCAGCACCGATCTGCATGCGATGCTCAAACATGCCGCCGAGCTTCAAGGCCGCACCATGACCGACTTTGTGGTGTCCGCCGTGCAAGACGCGGCGCAGCGCGCCATCGAGCAAGCGGAGGTGATCCGCCTGACACTGGCGGATCAAGAGTGCTTTGCCCAGGCCTTGCTGTCGCCCCCTCCACAGGCCCCCGCGTTGGAGCGCGCCTTCACCCGCCGCAGCCAGCTCTTACGCACTGAATGAGCCCAGCACCGTTCCAACTGGCGCCGCTGGATGCCACACATGACCGCGCCGGTTTTCACAGCGGATCAGCACCGCTGGACCACTACCTGCGCGAGCAGGTCACCCAGGACATGCGCCGCCGCATCACCGCATGTTTTGTCGCCTTGGCAGACGGGCCGCACATCGCGGGCTACTACACCCTTGCATCCACCGGCCTGCTGCTGAGCGATCTTCCGTCCAGCACCGGCAAGAAGCTGCCACGCTACCCCACCGTGCCTGCCGTTCGCATGGGGCGCCTGGCAGTCGATCAGGCCTTCCAGGGCCAAGGCCTGGGTGGTGCACTGCTGGCCGACGCACTCACCCGTGCCGCCCGATCGGAGATCGCCGCTTTCGCCCTGGTGGTGGACGCCAAGGACGAAGCCGCCACCGCTTTTTACCGACATCACGGCTTCATCAGCCTGACAGGCTCGGCGCAGACCCTGTTCCTGCCGCTGGCAACCGTCCTCAATCCAGCTTCACACCCACCTGCTTGATCACGCGGCCCCATTTTTCACGCTCGGTCTTGGCATAGCTGGCCATCTGGGCTGGGGTGCCAGGCAGGGGCTCGACCCCCAGGGCCTGCAGCCGGGCCTTGACGGTGGTCGAGTTGAGGGCCGTCTGCAAGGCCTTGCTGAGGCTGCTCACCACCTCGGGCGGGGTGCCGGTGGGCACCACCAGGCCTTGCCAGGCGTAGCCCTCGAAGCCTTTCAGGCCTTGTTCGTTGAGGGTCGGTACATCGGGCATGGTGGACACACGCTGCGGGCTGGCCACGCCGATGGCCTTGAGCTTGCCGCCATTCAAAAAGGGGTAGGCGGTGGCGCTGTCCACCCACATGGCCGGTACCTGGCCGCCCACCACATCGGCAATGGCCGGGGCCGCGCCGCGGTAGGGCACATGGGTGAGCTTGAGGCCGCTTTGCTCGCGGAAGAGTTCACCCACCAGGTGGTGCGGGCTGCCTGGGCCGGCCGAGGCCCAGTTGACGCCATCGGTCTGGGCCTTGGCCCAGGCGACAAACTCTTTGTAGTTGCTGACCGGCACCTGGTTGGACACCACCAGGAACATCGGGAAGCGCACCAGCAGGCCCACGGGCTGGAAGTCCTTTTCAGCGTTGTAGCTGAGCTTGCTGAACAGGAAGGGGTTGGCCGCCAGGGTGGCGAAGTCGGCCGAGAACACCAGACTGCCGTAGTCCTTGGAACGGGCCGCGTACTCGGCGGCGATGTTGGTGCCGGCGCCGGGCTTGTTGTTGATGATGATGGTGCGCCCCAGGCTGGTGCCCATGGACTCGGCAATGGTGCGTGCCACCACATCGGAGCCCCCGCCCGCGGCGTAGCCCACCACCCATTCCAGGGGTTTGTCGTTGGCGGCGGCCAGGGCGGAGCTGCCCAGGGCCAGGCCCAGCCAGGAGGTGGCCAGGGCGGTCAGAAAAGTGTTGCGTTGCATGGTGTTGTCTCCGATTCGGGTGTGGTTTTTGAAAAGGCCTGTTGTTGTGCGTGAGGGCGCAGTGCCCCCTGCCCCGCCACGGAAGGCGGGCCAGAGAACAAAGGCGTTGCTGAGAGCGCGCTTGGGCGAGGCGGGGCCGGGCCTCAGGCCTCGGCGTGCACCGGGGCCACGGGGGTGATGGCGGCGCGCTCGGGCGCCACCGGCGCCTGGGCTGGCGCGCTGCCGCGGGCCAGTTGCAGCGCGTGGCGCAGGGTGTCGGGGTCGCCGATGTGGTTGGCCAGCAGCAGCACCAGGCGGGCGTTCATGGCATGGCTTTGCTCGGTGCTGAGGCCCTGATGGGATTGGATGAGCGCGTCGTAGAAGTCGTCGCAGGCGCTGAGGTTGGCTTGGGTGTTGAGCATGTCGGTGTCTCCAGGGTCTCAGGCTGCGGTGGCAGTGGCGGCGGTGACAGTCGCGGTGGCCGTGGCCAGGGCTGCACGCACGGCGGCTTCGGTGGGGGCGCGCCAGCGGGCGCTCACGTGCTGGTCGGGGCGGATCAGGTAGGCGGTGCCAGGCTGGGCATCCAGGCGCTGGGCCACCAGGCCTTGCGGGTCGAGCAGGTCGTGGCCGATGCCGATGGCCTTCACATGCGGCAGGCCAGCGGCCCAGGCGGGCACCGGGCCGAAGCACAGCAGGGTGAAGTCGGGGCCCAGCTCGCGCAGCAGCCAGCTGTCTTGACCTTCTGGGCGACGCACCGGTGCATCAAGCAGCACGGCGCCGGGCACCTGGCGCGGTGCGGCAAAGGCATCCACATCGGGAGTGTTGAGCACCGAGCCATGCAAGGTGGCCGGCACCGACAGGCGCCCGCTGTTGACCAGGCGACGGGCAAACTCATGCTCGCGGGCCAGGTCCAGCGTGGCGTCGCGGAACAGGCGGCTGATCTCGCTCTTGGGCGTGATGAAGTCGGTGGCCCGGGTGGAGTTGAGGATGTTCTCGTCGGCCGCGTATTCGCGCTCGGGGCCGTAGGTGGCGAGCAAGGCCTCGCTGGCACGGCCCTTGAGCAGCCAGTCGAGCTTCCAGGCCAGGTTCTCGGTGTCTTGCACGCCGCTGTTGGCACCGCGGGCACCAAAGGGCGACACGCCGTGCGCACTGTCGCCGGCAAAGATCACCCGGCCGTGCACGAAGCGGTCCATGCGCAGGCAGGCAAAGGTGTAGACGCTGGCCCATTCGAGTTCGAACTGCGCGTCGTGGCCCAGCAGAGCGCGCACGCGCGGCAGGATGTTCTCGGGCTTCTTTTCTTCTTCGGGGTCGGCATCCCAGCCGAGCTGGAAGTCGATGCGCCAGACGTTGTCGGGCTGGCGGTGCAGCAGCACGCTCTGGTGCGGGTGGAAGGGCGGGTCGAACCAGAACCAGCGCTCGGTCGGGAAGTCGGCCTGCATCTTGACGTCGGCGATCAGGAAGCGGTCCTGGAAGATGCGGCCCTTGCTCTCCAGGCCCAGCATGGCACGCACCGGCGAGCGCGAGCCGTCGCAGGCGACCAGCCAGTCGGCGTCCAGCTGGTAGGCGCCCTCGGGGGTGTCGATGCTGACCAGGGCACCCTCGGCGCGCGGTGTCACAGCCGTCACCTTGTTGTGCCAGCGGATGTCGATCAGCGGCAGTTGCAGGGCACGCTCGACCAGGTAGGCCTCGGCGTAGTACTGCTGCAGGTTGATGAAGGCGGGCTGCAGGTGCCCGTCTTCGGGCAGCAGGTTGAACTGGTAGACCTGCTGGTCGTGGAAAAAGACCTTGCCCACGTTCCAGGACACGCCCTTGTCGACCATGCGCGGGGCCACGCCCAGGCGGTCCCAGATCTCGAGCGCCCGCTTGGAGAAGCAGATGGCGCGCGAGCCGATGGACAGGCGGTAGTCGTTGTCGAGCACCACCACCGGCTGGCCGCGCTGGGCCAGGTCGATGGCCAGGCTCAGGCCGGCCGGGCCGGCGCCCACCACCACCACCGGGTGGCGGGCCGGCGTGGCGGCGTCCTGGTCGGCGCTGCGCCGGTACGGGAACTCGATGGCCTGCACTTCAGGGCCGGTGCCACGCAGGGCTTCGAAGGGAATGTCTTGGGGTTTCATGCGGCTTGTCTCCTCACACCAATTTCAGGGCTCAGCCTTCCAGCGACTTCCACATCTGCACATCGCGCTCAGCGGTCCAGATGCGCGGATCGGGGTACTGGGTGGCTTCGTCGTAGGCACGGGTCACGTCAAAGGGCATGCAGTGGTTGAAGATCACCCACTGGCCGTACTTGGGCTGCAGCTTGGCAAAGGTGGCCTCATAGACCTTGCGCAGGTCCTGGCCTGCGGCGGCACCGGCCTGGACGCTCTCGTACAGGTCGCTGATGAAGGCACGGGTGCCGGCCAGGCCAGCCTGCACCTGCTCGGGCGTCTGCAGGGCGGCGCCACGGCCCGGCACCAGCTTCTCGGGCTTCAGGGCGGCGATGTTGTCCAGGGTCTGTGGCCAGTCCTTGAAATAGGCGTCACCGGCATAAGGGGTGGCGTCGAACTCGACCAGGTCGCCCGAGAACAGGATTTTTTCCTGCGGCAGCCAGGCCACGGTGTCGCCCTTGGTGTGACCACGGCCCAGTTGCAGGATCTGCACCTCGACACTGCCCAGCCACAGGGTCATCTTCTTGTTGAAGGTCAGGGTGGGCCAGGTCAGGCCTTCGGGCACGCTCTCGACGTTCTGGAACAGGCGCGGGAAGCGGCCGATCTCGCTGTCCTTGTCGAACTGACCGCGCTCGACGATCAGGTCGCGGGTGTCTTCGCTGGCGATGATGTGCTCAGCGCCGTAGGCGCTGGCCCCCAGCACGCGCACGGCGTGGTAATGGCTCAGCAGCACGTACTTGATGGGCTTGTCGGTCACTTCGCGGATGCGGCGGATCACGTCCTGCGCCATCACCGGCGTGGCCTGGGTGTCGATCACCATCACGGCATCGTCGCCAATGATGATGCCGGTGTTGGGATCGCCCTCGGCGGTGTAGGCGTAGGCGTGTTCGGACAGCTTGTCGAAGCTGACCTTCTTCACTTCAAGGTCGGCGGCAGAGGCAAAAGTCTTGGTCGTCATGGCGGTCTCGTGGGTGGGTTGATGATTCAACATAGGCAAATTTGTTTGCCTAAACGGAATTCGTTGATCCTAAGCAAAAAATTCGTTCATGTCTAAGTCATTCGTTTAAGTGAAAACCCTAGTCCAAAGACCTCACCCGGGAACGCGCACAATCGGGCCATGAGAAGCACAAGCGAAGAAGAACAAGGCCCCGAGGCCGAAGCCGGCACCCGCGGGCCGCGTGGCATCCAGAGCGTGGAAGTGGGTGGGCAGTTGCTCAAGGTGCTGGCCCACACGGGGCGTCGCATGGCCTTGAAAGACCTGGCCCGCGAGGCCGACATGAGCCCGGCCAAGGCCCACCCCTACCTGGTGAGCTTTGGCAAGCTGGGCCTGATCGAGCAGGACAGCGTGAGTGGCCACTACGGCCTGGGGCCACTGGCCCTGCAGCTGGGCCTGATCAGCCTGCAGCAGGTCGACCCGGTGCAACTGGCCAATGCCGAGTTGCCGGCCCTGGCACAACGCCTGGGGCACACGGTATCGGCCTCGGTGTGGGGCGCGCGCGGGCCCACCATCATCCGGGTGGAAGAGGGACCGACCGCGGTCTATGTGGCCATGCGCCACGGCACCACTGCCTCGGTGCGGCACACGGCCTCGGGCCAGGTGTTTGC
>Ga0208888_100949_pt1 | contig 11342 bp, 10 predicted proteins | sample LakWasM115_HOW13_2_FD_183929 | JGI IMG/M metagenome (GOLD analysis project Ga0208888, IMG submission 183929) | Freshwater sediment methanotrophic microbial communities from Lake Washington under simulated oxygen tension - Sediment Metagenome... | ecosystem: Environmental > Aquatic > Freshwater >...
TGGGGGCAGGGGGCTGTCTGGGGTGCTGTGGGCACCTGAGGCGTTGCGGTGGTGGCTTGGGCAGGGGCCTGGGCATCGGCGGCCAGAACCTGCAGGCCCGCGCTCAGGGCGGCCAGCAGCAGGGCATGTTTCAGGAGGCGCAAGGGTCGGAGCATGGCAGTGTCAGTGCGTCGGGCCCGGTGGGCGGGGGCGGGCGGTGGCGTTCAGGTGGGGGCGGCGCCGGCCGCCGCCCGCTTGGCAAACTCGGCGCGCAAGGCCTTGAGCTTCTCGCGCGGGTCTTCCTTCACGGTCTTCTGGTCCAGCGCCATTTCGGCGATGAAGCGGCTGGGCAGGGCGGCGACCATCTCGCGGCCCTTCTTGCGCCGGCGCGTCCAGCTCACCGCCAAGGTGCGCTGGGCGCGGGTGATGCCCACATACATCAGGCGGCGCTCTTCCTGCAGGCGCAGCGCCAGGCTTTCTCCGCTCTCGGCGCTGCCGGGCTCCTGGTCCATCTTGAAGGGCAGGATGTTCTCGTTCACGCCCACCAGCATCACATGCGGCCACTCCAGGCCCTTGGAGGCGTGCAGGGTGGACAGCGTCACCACGTCCTGCTCCTGCTCGCGGTCGCTGATGGTGGACAGCAGAGCAATCGTCTGCGCCACCTCCAGCAGGTTCTTTTTCTCGGTGCTGGTGGTCACGCCTGCGGTGTCGTCGATCTGGCCACCGCAGCGCCCCGCCATCCAGTCGCAGAACTCCATCACGTTGGTCCAGCGTGTGGCGGCGGCCTTCTCGCTGTCCTCGTTGTCGTACAGATGCTGCTCGTAGCCGATCTCTTTGAGGAACTCATTGAGGAAGGCGCGTGCATCTTCGGCGCCCAGCGTCTGCTTGGCCCGGTATTCCAGGTCGTTCACGTAGCGGCCGAACTCCTGCAACCCGGCCGACGCCCGCGCCGGCAGCACGTTCTGCAGCGACGAGCTGAACAGCGACTCGAACAGGCTCAGCTTGTACTGGTCGGCGTACACCCCCAGCTGGGCCAGCGTGGTGTGGCCGATGCCGCGCTTGGGCGTGGTGATGGAGCGCAGGAACGCGGGGTTGTCGTCGTTGTTGATCCACAGCCGGAACCAGGCGCACAGGTCCTTGATTTCGGCCCGGTCAAAAAAGCTCTGCCCGCCCGACACCTTGTACGGGATCTGCGCCCGGCGCAGCGCCTGCTCGAACATGCGCGCCTGGTGGTTGGCGCGGTACAGGATGGCGAAGTCCTTCAGGTTCTTCCATTGCGAGGTGGCGCGCAGGCTCTGGATGCGGGCCACGGCACGCTCGGCCTCGTGCTCTTCGTTGTCGGCGTCGACCACGCGCACCGGCTCGCCCTCGCCCAGCTCCGAGAACAGGGTTTTCGGGAACAGCTTGGGGTTGGGCTGGATCACGTTGTTGGCCGCGCGCAGGATGGCCGAGGTGGAGCGGTAGTTCTGCTCCAGCTTGATCACCTTCAGCTGCGGAAAATCGATCGGCAGCTTGCGCAGGTTGTCCAGCGTGGCGCCGCGCCAGCCGTAGATCGACTGGTCGTCGTCGCCCACCGCGGTGAAGCGGGCGCGCTCGCCCACCAGGGCCTTGAGCACCTCGTACTGGGTGGCGTTGGTGTCCTGGTACTCGTCCACCAGCACGTGGCCCAGGGTGTTCTGCCATTTCTCGCGCACCTCGGGGAAGTCGCGCAACAGCTTCAAGGGCATGCCGATCAGGTCGTCGAAGTCGACGCTCTGGTAGGCCGTCAGGCGTTCTTCATAGCGCGCCATGATCTCGGCGATCACCCGCTCGTGGTCGTTCTCGGCCTGGGCCAGGGCATCGGCCGAGTTCATGCCCTGGTTCTTCCAGGCACTGATGGTCCATTGCCACTGGCGCGCCGTGGCCATGTCGGGGCTGCCGCCGCAGTCCTTCAGGATGCCGGTCACGTCGTCGGCGTCCAGGATGCTGAACTGCGGCTTCAGGCCCAGGGCCTGGCCGTCTTCACGCATCAGGCGCACGCCCAGCGCGTGGAAGGTGCAGATCACCAGGTCTTTGGCATTGCGTCCGATCAGGCCCTTGGCCCGCTCGCGCATTTCGGCCGCGGCCTTGTTGGTGAAGGTGATGGCCGCGATGCGCTTCGGGGGCATGCCCGCCTCGATCAGGCGCGCGATCTTCATCGTGATCACCCGCGTCTTGCCTGAGCCGGCGCCTGCCAACACCAGGCAGGGGCCCTGGAGGTAGTTCACGGCTTCAAGTTGGGCGAAATTCAGACCAGCAGACATGGGGAGATGGACGGCGCCTGTGACAGGCTGATGAGCGGCGGGGAGGCCAGCGGGGCCCGCAATGATACCGGCACCGGTCAGCGCACGCTGGTGGGGCCCCGGCTGGCGCCGGCGCGCTGGCCGGCCCGGGAGCCGGTACCTGCTTGCCGAGGCCGGCTCCGTTCACAACGCTTGCGATCCGGAGACAACACCCATGCCCTTGCCCACCCGTCACCCCCATCCCGCCCCCCGTGGGCTCGCCCCGCGCTGTTGCGCGGCCGTGCTGGCCCTGGGGGCGGCACTCGCCTCGCCCCTGTTACTGAGCGGCTGCGGCGGCAGCCACGCCGGCACTTCCATCGATCCGTCCGAGCCGCCCACCACGCTGGCCGAGGTGGGTGAAACCCGGCCCGGCTCAGGCGTGATGCGTGGTTACCTGAAGGCCGAGCAATACCCCGACAGCCTGGCCCTGCTGCCTGCGCCGCCCGCACCGGGCTCGGCGGCGGCCCAGGCTGATCAGGCCGCGTTTGAAAACACCCGCGCCCTGGCCCAGGGGCCGCGCGGTGTGCTGGCGCGGCAAGATGCCAATCTGAAGTTCCCGGCCTCGGCCAACGCCTTTGCCTGCACCACCGGCTTCGAGTTCGACCCCCAGCTCACCCCTCACCTGACCACGCTGATGCAGCGCAGCTTCGCCGATGCGGGCCTGAGCACTTACAAGGCCAAGGTGTTCTACCAGCGTGAGCGCCCCTTCATGGTCAACAACACCGGCACCTGCACCCCGGACGACGAGCCCGCGCTGCGCAAGGATGGGTCTTACCCCTCGGGCCACACGGCCATCGGCTGGGCCTGGGCCCTGGTGCTCACCAGCCTGATGCCGGAGCGCACCGATGCCCTGCTGGCGCGGGGCTATGCCTTCGGCCAAAGCCGCGTGATCTGCGGCGCGCATTGGCAAAGCGATGTCGAGAATGGCCGCGTGGTGGCGGCCGCGGCGGTGGCGCGGCTGCAGGCCGATCCGGTCTACCAGGCCCAATGGAAGCGGGCAGCCGCCGAGGTGGCCGCCTTGCGCCAGGCCACCCCGCCCATGACACGCGATTGCGCTGCCGAAGCCCAGGCCTTGGCCCTGAAGCCTTGAGCCTGCCCGCAAAGCCGGCAGAATAGGCCGTTTGCCGAGGTTGGGGGTCCGCCCGGCACCCCCTGCCGGGCTGCCGGCTGAAAGCGTTTGGCCGTGCTCTCGATTCTGCAAGTCACCTTTCCGTTCTTTGCCCTGGTCCTGTGCGGCTATGTGGCGACGCGCCGGCGCATGCTGCCGCTGGAGGCCATTGGCGGGCTGAACAGCTTTGTGCTGTTCTTTGCCCTGCCTTGCATGCTGTACCGCTTCGGCGCCAGCACCCCGATTGCCCAGATGCTGGACGCCACGCTGTTTGGGGTCTACCTGCTGTGCTCGCTGGCGCTGGTGGGGCTGACCGTGCTCAGCGCCCGCCGCGGGCCGGCAGCCACCCGGCTGGGCTGGAACGACACGGCTTTTGGCGCCCTGGTGGCCGCGTTTCCCAACACCGGCTTCATGGGCGTGCCCTTGCTGGTGGCCCTGCTGGGGGCCCAGGTGGTGGGGCCCACCATCGTCACGCTGGTGGCCGACATGGTCTTCACCTCCTCGCTGTGCATTGCCTTGTCGCGCCTGGACGGTGCCGGCCAGCATGGTGTGGCGCAGGCCCTGCGCAATGCCCTGCGCGGGGTGCTGGCCAACCCCATGCCCTGGTCCATTTTGCTGGGTGGGCTGGCCTCGGTGCTGGGCTTCAGCCTGCCGGCGCCGCTGCAGAAAACCGTGTCACTGCTGGCCGATGCCGCCTCGCCTGTGGCCTTGTTCACCATGGGCGCGGTGCTGGCGCGTTCGCAGCTGCTGCCCTCGCGCCAGACCGCCAGCCCCCGGGGCTGGGGCGATGTGCCGCGCATCGCGCTGTACAAGCTGGTGCTGCACCCGGTGCTGGTGTGGGGTGCAGGCCGCGCCGCCATGGCCGCCGGCCTGCCGCTGGACCCCTTTGCCTTGACCGTGGTGGTCTTGCTGGCGGCTTTGCCCAGCGCCAGCAATGTGTCCATGCTGACCGAACGCTTTGGCGCCGACACGGGGCGCGTGGCGCGCATCATCCTGCTGTCGACGGTGGTGGCCTTTGTCAGCTTTCCGGCGGCCGTGGCCTGGCTGCGCTGAGCGTGAGAGCCGGCGCTGCTCAACCTTTCAGCTGAGATTCCACCTGTTTGGCCCGCTCCCCCGGGGCCGGGTGGCTGGAGAACATGCTGTTCTCGCCGCCGCCCAGGTCTTGCAGTTTGCGCAATGCGCTGCTGGCGGCCTGGGTGTCGTACTGGTGCTTTTGCATGAAGCGAACCGAGTACGCATCAGCATCGCTTTCCTGGCTTTGTGAAAACTGCGCGTGAATCAGCTTTTCGGCCAGATCCCCCAGCGCTGACTGGCTGAGCACGGCGAGCGCAGTGTTGCTGGAGGCAGCGGCCGCATCGCGTGCCGCAGAGGCGGCATAGGCGGTTTGCAAAGCCTTTTTGCTGTGGCCCAGCTTCACGTGCGCGATTTCGTGGCCGATCACAAAGCGCAGCTCGTTGTCATTCATCTTCTCCATCAGGCCGCTGTACACCCGCACGGTGCCATCGGCCATGGCAAAGGCATTCACCTCGGGGTTGAGGTAGACCTTGAAGTTGAGCTTCAGGCCATCTTCGCTTTTCAGGCCTGCGGCGAGCCGCTCCAGGCGTGCGGCTTGCGGAGAGCCGGCCGCCGCCACCTTGTTGCGCTTGTCCTCTGATGCGCTGACCTGGCGTGCCACATCGGCCACTTCGGCGTCGCTCAGGGTGGCGGCCTTGAGGCCCTTGCCGGCCGCGCTGACGGCGCTGCCGAGGTCGAAAGCGTGGGCCAGGCTGCCTGTGAGGGCCAATGTGGCGGCCAGTGCGGCGCTGGGCCAGAAATGGTGTGTCATGAAATGAGCTCCCTGTTCATTGTTGCTTGCTCTGCGTGAAGACCCGGGGCCTTTCCCTGGGCTTGGCTGAGCTTGCGCAGTGTCGGGCCAGGGGGCGGCCTGAAGACCTCGATTTTTCGCTTTGAGAGCTTTGTAACCAGGCCGAAGGAACGAGTGGCGCAGCCTCGGGTGCGAGAGGCTCAGATCATCAGTGGGTCGACGTCGATGGCCCAGCGGATCAGGCCCTTGTGCTCGGGCAGGGCGCGGGTGGCGTGCAAAACGCCTTGCCAGGCGGCCAGAAAACGCTGCAGCGCAGCGCGCGAATCCGACTCGATGAGCATCTGGGCCCGCTCGATGTTGGCCACGCGCTGCACCGTCATGGGCACGGCCGGAAAGCGGAACACCTGCTCAGCCCTGGGCAGGGCCTCACCGGCAGCGCTGGCGGCATTCAGAAAGGCCTGGGCCACGTCCTGGCTGCGGGCCTCGGCGCGCACCAGGGCCTGGAACGAGAAGGGGGGCATGCCGGCCTGCTCACGCTCGCGCAATTGCTGCGCGGCAAAGGCCGGGTAGTCGTGCCGCTTCAGGGCTTCGAACAGTGGGTGGTCGGGGTGGAAGGTCTGCACCCACATCTCGCCTTCGCTGTTTTGCGCGCTCACGAAGGCGGCGTCGCGGCCGGCCCGTCCGCCGGCCTGCATCAGCAGGGCAAACAGGCGCTCAGGCGCCCGGAAGTCGCTGGAGAACAGGGCCCCGTCGGGGTTGATGGCCGCCACCAGGGTGACGCGGCGGAAGTCGTGCCCCTTGGCAATCATCTGAGTGCCCACCAGCACGTCGACCTCGCCGGTGTGCACCTGGGCCAGTTGCGACTCCAGCGCGCCCTTGGCCCGCGTGCTGTCGGCATCGATGCGGGCGATGCGCACCGGCTGGCCGTCGGGCCGCAGCGTGCCTTCGAACAATTCGGCCAACTGTTCTTCGAGCTGCTCGGTGCCCCGGCCCAGCGGCGAGATGTCCAGGTTGCCGCATTCGGGGCAGGCGCGGGGCACGGGCTGGGTGAAGCCGCAATGGTGGCAGCGCAGGGTGCGGTCGATCTTGTGGAAGACGCGAAACGCGCTGCAGTGCGGGCATTCGCTCTTCCAGCCGCAGTCGCGGCAGTGCAGCACGGGCGAGTAGCCGCGCCGGTTCAGGAAGATCATCACCTGCTCGCCGCGGGCCACCCGCTCACGCAGGGCGGCACTCAACGGGGCCGAGAACACGCTGCCCCGGGGCTGGCGGTTCATGTCCACCCGGCGCACCCGGGGCAGGCCGGCCGCGGCGGCCGCGCCCACCCGCGTGGGCATCAGCAGGCGCTGGTAGCGCCCGCCTTCGGCGGCCGGACGGCTGTGGTGCCAGCTCTCGAGTGAGGGCGTGGCCGAGCCCAGCAGCACCTTGGCACCCTCTCGCTGGGCGCGGTACACCGCCAGGTCGCGCGCCGAGTAGCGGGCCCCCTCCTGCTGCTTGTAGCTGGGGTCGTGCTCCTCGTCCACGATGATCAGGCGCAGGCCCGGCAGCGAGGCGAAGATGGCCATGCGCGTGCCCAGCACGATGCGCGCCACGCCGCCATGCGCGGCCAGCCAGCTTTTCAGGCGCTGCGGGTTGGTCATGCCGCTGTGCATCGAGACCACCGCCTGCTCGCCCCAGCGTGGCGCAAAGCGGGCCTGGAAGCGCTCTTCCAGCTGCGGCGTCAGGTTGATCTCGGGCACCATCACCAGGGCCTGGGCCGTGGGGTCGCGTTCCAGCAGGGCCTGCACGCTGCGCAGGTAGACCTCGGTCTTGCCGCTGCCGGTGGCGCCAAACAGCAGGAAGGGGCCGCTGCCCTCTTCGATGGCCCGGGTCACCTCCACTTGCTCGGCCGTCAGTTCGGGCAGCGCCACCGCACTGGCTGGGGCGTCAGCGCTGTCGGCGGCCTGCGGCTGGCGCTTGAGCCGGCGCGCCAACTGCTCCGGGCCCAGCTCGCGCAATTGGGGGGGCAGGGCAGCCAGCGCCACTTCGCCGAGCGAGCGTTGGTAGTACCGGGCCGAAAAGCTCACCAGCCGCATCCAGGCCTGCCCCAGGGGGGGCAGGCCGCCCAGCACGCCGGCGATCTGGCGTTCGGCCACCCCGGCGCTGTCCAGCTCGGCTTCAGGCACCGGCCAGACCACACCCAGGGTCTCGCGCTTGCCCAGGGGCACGCGCACCAGGGTGCCCGGGGCAACGGGCTCCGGGCTCAGGTAGGTGAGGGGCCCCGAGAGGCCGCTGTGGGCCGGCGTCTGGACCACGACGGCAATCCGGTGGGTCATGGGGCTGGATTGTGCGTCAGTGCGCCGAGGCGCTCACCCAGCCCATCGCTTGGCAGGCCTGCGCCTTCTGTGGATAAGTTTGTGGGCAGTTGCCCGCTCAAGGCCACTGGGCGTGGCCTGGGCCGCTCATCAGGCCCGCAGGAGCCGCCTCCGTGGCGACAGGCAAATTGAATCAAGACAAGGACTTAGCCGTGTTTTGACGCCGCTCAGAGATCGGGCTTTTCATGTTTCGGGAGGTGCCCCAGTTTTGTGCATAACTTCGGCTGACGAACGCACTTTCGTGCCGAAAAGACTTGTCCCCAAGGCTGCACAAACTGTCCACAGACTTGTCCGCATCAGCCTGGGTCTCACGACTTGTCCGCAAGTGCTTGATTTGCTTGCACTTTTCAGAAGAGCACCGGTTTTCTGTGGATAACTTTGGGGATAGCCTGTCGCCAGCCACGCCAAAGCCTTGTCCCACAAGGCTTTCAACGACTTGCCTGTTTATTTGGCAGTTTAAAAAGTCCAATGAAATCAAGGACTTGAAAATGCATGAAAACGTGGATTGTGAAAACGCCCCCTCTTCAAGCCCAGCCTGGGGATGGCTTGCTGCTGTGCACAAGTTTCGGATCCTGCCCTGCGTCAAGGATGGCCGATGGGTTGGCTGCGTGGAAACGGGTGTGGGACTTTCCGACTGTCGGTCAATTCGCTCCGTTCAGTTCATCCCGGGCCGAGAAAACCGCGCTAAGTGCTTGATGCCAAAAGGGGTTTTACAGGTGTTCACAGAAGTTGTGGATAACTTTGTTGATATCCTGCACTCATGCGCTGCAAACCCTTGCCAAACAAGGGTTTGCTTACGCTGCCCACAAAATCGGCAGAAGAAAAAGTTGTTATGAATCAATAACTTATATTATTTATAAGAAATTCTGCGTGGGCGGTCTCGTGCTGCGATGCATCAGATATTTTGTGCATAAGTGCTTGACGGTCGAGGCGTTTGCGGTTCTCCATGCGGGCCGATCACTTTGTTCCGGCAGAAACCGCAGGCGCGCGCACCGCTGTTCGCATGGTGGTCGTTCATGTTTCTCAGTCTGAGCTTGAAAAACATGGAATAAGTCCTTGTCATGATAGAGATTTAACAAAAATTCACAGATCCTGTGGATAACTTTGTTGATATCCCGTCCGTGAACCGTCAAAACCCTTGTGCCACAAGGCTTTGCTTAGGTTGCCTGCAAAATCGGCAGTCCATAAACTCTATATGAATCAATGACTTGCAGATTCCAGCGGCATCGGTGACCACGCTGCCCATGTGTTGCGGTGCATCAGATGATTTGTGCATAAGAGGCTTGACGAGGCCGTTTTGACTTGTTCCAGCACGGCATGAGGAGGCGAAAAAAAACGCCCGGATCGGGCGTTTCAGGGGCAGGGGCAGGCTTCAGAGCCCACGCTGGCGCCGTGAGTGGGTGTGCACGGCTTCGACCAGTGCGCTCACGTGTTCGGGCGGGGTGTACTGGCTGATGCCATGGCCCAGGTTGAAGATGTGGGTGGGGCCGGTGGTCAGTGGGTCCAGGTGCGGGGTGCCGAAGCTGTCCAGCACGCGGGTCACCTCCTGCGCAATCTGCTGCGGCGGGGCAAACAGCACGTTGGGGTCGATGTTGCCCTGCAGGGCCTTGCCCGGGCCACCCACGGCACCGCCCACGCGGGCACGCGCCTGGCCCAGGTTGACCGTCCAGTCCAGGCCCAGCACCTCGCAGTCCAGGGCCGACATGGCCTCCAGCCACTGGCCGCCGCCCTTGGTGAACACGATGCGCGGAATGGCCACGCCCTCATGCTCGCGCTTGAGCTGTTGCAGTACGCGGGCCGTGTAGGCCAGGCTGAACTGCTGGAAGGCGCCATCGGCCAGCACGCCGCCCCAGCTGTCAAAAATCATCACCGCCTGGGCGCCGGCCTCGATCTGGGCGTTCAGGTAGGTGGCCACGGCATCCGCGTTGACCTCGAGCATGCGGTGCATCAGGTCGGGGCGGCTGTACAGCATGGTCTTGACCAGGCGGTAGTCATCGCTGCCCTTGCCTTCGACCATGTAGCAGGCCAGCGTCCAGGGGCTGCCCGAGAAGCCGATCAGGGGCACCCGGCCCTTCAGGGCGTGGCGGATGCTGGTGACGGCGTCGAACACGTAGCGCAGCTTGTCCATGTCGGGCACCTGCAGGGCCGCTACCGCGGCCTCGTCACGCACCGGGGTGGCAAAGCGCGGGCCCTCGCCCTGGGCGAAGGACAGGCCCAGGCCCATGGCATCGGGCACGGTCAGGATGTCGGAGAACAAAATGGCGGCGTCCAGCGCATAGCGCTCCAGCGGCTGCAGCGTGACCTCGGTGGCGAAATCGGTGTTGGTGGCCAGGCCCATGAAGCTGCCAGCCCGCGCCCGGGTGGCGCAGTACTCGGGCAGATAACGGCCGGCCTGGCGCATCAGCCACAGCGGGGTGTGGTCGGTGGCCTGGCGCCAGCAGGCGCGCAGAAAAGTGTCGTTTTGCAGCGGCGCGAAGCGGCTGGCGGCTGGGTGGGGGGCGGCGGAGGTGCTCATCCCTGGATTGTCGCAGCACCGTGCCTTCTGGCTGTAACGCAGGGTGCCCGGGTTTCTTGCCCTGGATCAATTTTGATGTGCTGAGCAAGTGCTGACGAAAGCAGCTGAAGCCAGTTTGCTGCAAAACCTCAACTCTGAGGGTGCATCTTCAGCCACTCTTTCAAGGCTTGATCGATGCGGGTTTGCCATCCGTCTCCAGCCGCGCGGAAAGCGGTCACCACCTCGGGCGACAAGCGGATGGTGGTCGAGATCTTGCGCGGTGCCTTCTGCGGGCCGCGGGGGCTGCGCCTGAGCTTGTCGCGCAGGCTGTCGGGCAAGTCGTCCACACGCACTGCCTGCTTGAACATGGCCTCTGTCCAGGCCGGATTGTCGGCGTCAGTCGTCTCGGGATCGGGCTTCTTGCTCATAGCGGCTTTGCTCTCTGAAATTGGCCTTGCGAAAACTGATCACCCGGATGCCCCGGTTCGTCTCGGAGTACACCACCACATGGGCTCGGGCACCGATCAAGCCCAGGGCGATGTAGCGTGTTTCAGGGTAGGGCTGGCGCCTGTCCTGCCAGATCAGCGAAGACTCGAAGTCAAACTGTTGCACCAGTTCAAACGAGAGACCGCGCTGCCGGATGTTGGCTTCGTTTTTGCGGGGATCATATTCAAGCTCCACCATTTTAGGATGGTGGATTTGCAGGCTTCAATCTTTATTTTGTTGTAACAAAAAGAGGTCATCAGCCCGGGGCGTTGGCTTCTTCACCCTGAATCCTCAGCTGGCTTCCGGGCCTTATTCAGTGGCCAGCCACTGCAGCACCGCGGCCGTCTCGGTCGGGCGCACCAGCCTGGCCTTTTCCTGGCCATCGATCAGCAGGATCAGCGTCGGCCACAGCTTGACGCCATAGGCGCGGCCCAGCGGGCGGCCGGGGCCGTCTTCCACCAGCAGGTGGCGCAGCCCGGGGTGGGCGGCCAGGGCTTCGGTCACCGGCACCTGGGCGGCGCGGCAGTGGCCGCACCAGTCGGTGCCGAACTGCAGCAGGGTGCGTCCGGGCAGGGCTTCGACCTCGGCGCGCGAGGGGGCTTCGGGTTCATACAGTGGAAAGGCGGGCATGGTGGTCCGTTCAAGGGCAAGGGGCCGGGCCGCTCAGGGGCCCGGCAGGTTCAGGGCCTGGCGCACGTCGCGCACGCTCAGCAGCTCGGACAGCACCTGGGGCGGCTGGCCCGGCCGGTAGGCCACGTAAACAGGCACGCCGCTGCGGCCCAGGGCCCGCAGCACGTAGCTCGGCTCCAGGCTGGCCGAG
>Ga0208888_100967_pt1 | contig 11195 bp, 10 predicted proteins | sample LakWasM115_HOW13_2_FD_183929 | JGI IMG/M metagenome (GOLD analysis project Ga0208888, IMG submission 183929) | Freshwater sediment methanotrophic microbial communities from Lake Washington under simulated oxygen tension - Sediment Metagenome... | ecosystem: Environmental > Aquatic > Freshwater >...
CATCGAGCGGTGAGTAATTGACCACAGTGCCGCCCGCGCGCAGCACGGCAAAGAAGCTCACCACATAGTGCGGGGTATTGGGCAGGTACAGGCCCACATGCACGCCCGGCCCCACGCCCAGGTATTGCAGACCGGCGGCCAGCTCATCCACCCGGCGGTCCAGTTCCTGGTAGTTCATGCGTCGACCCTGGAAATCCAGCGCCGGCTGGGCGGGCCAGCGGCGGGCCGCATCGCTCAGCAGTTGATCGACGCGCCGCGGCGACAAGGCCATGTCCCAGCGGGCCCCTTCGGGGTAGGACGCGATCCAGGGAAATGCTTTCATGGGGTACCTCATGAGAAAGTCGATGAATGGCGTCAGCCTTGCTCAGGCCACGCCAGCCACCCAATTTCCAACAGCCACCCCAGCCCTTCGTGTCGCGCACAGAACTGAGAAAAGTAATAAAAAATCAGCCATGTGCGCAGGCTGTAAGCCTTGTGCCCAACCAGGGTGTGGGCGATTCACAAGGTGTTTTTTGTTGCTGGCTGCGTGCTCCCCTCCCAGCAGGCGCCAGCCCCCCACCTGACTGCCCATTGCCGCTGGTCACCCCCAGAAACAAGCCCCTCCGCCGGCCGCCCATGGCCGCGACACGACGCCAGGGGGCCGACCGCCCCCCTTGCGGTTCAACAGGTCTACAACGAAAGAGTCAGCCCGCCGCCCGGCCACCCGAAGGCGGTCTGGGCCCCCTTCGAGGGCAGGCCGAGACATGAAATGAGGGGGCCGACAGGCGGGGCTCCGGCAGGGCTACAGCGAAGGAGTCAGGCCGGCGCCGGGCCGCCCCAAGGCGGCCTGCGGCCCCCTCGGGGGGCAGGGAGTGACACGCAGTGCACGACCGTGGGGGCTCACAGTCCAGGCCGGCGCCGGGCCGCCCCAAGGCGGCCTGCGGCCCCCTCGGGGGGCCGCGACCACACGAAGTGAGGGAGCGTGGGGGCTCACAAGATCGCTTTGCGCAACCACTCCGCGAAGGCCGCGCACTCCCAGCGGTCCATCGAGCCGGTGCGCCAGCACAGGTAATGCGCGTGCGGACTGGTCACATTGCGGTCGTACAAGCGCACCAGCGAGCCCGCCTCCAGCCAGGGCCGGCCCAGCTTGAGCCGGACCAGGGCCACGCCCATGCCGGCCGAGGCCGCGTCGCACATCAGGCCCACGTCGTTGAACTGAGAGCCTTCGGCCGGCTCGGGCCAGTCGAGGTTGTGGGCCGCGAACCAGGTACGCCAGGGCTCCAGCGGACTGCGCAGCAAGGGCACGCCCTCCAGATCCTCGGGGCGGTCGAAGGGGCCGTGCTCGCGCACAAAGGCGGGCGAGGCCAGGGGCGTCACGTCGTCACCCGCCAGCTTGATGTGCTCCAGATCTGCATAGCGCCCCGGGCCGAAGCGCACGATCAGGTCGGCATCCTCGGCGATCACGTCCAGCAGCGGGATCGACACGTGCAGGGCCAGGTCGATCTCGGGGTAGGCCTCGGTGAACTGCTTCAGGCGCGGGATCAGGATGGAGCGCGCAAACGTGGGCGTCACCGCCAGCTTGAGCTTGCGCTTGCCGCTGACCCCGGGGGCCCCCGGGAACTTCTGCAGCGCGTCCAGCCCTTCGCGCACATGGGCCAGGTATTCGCTGCCTTCGGTGGTCAGCGAGAAGTCGGCCCGCCCGAACAGCTTGGTGCCGATGATCTGTTCGAGCTGGCGCACCCGGTGGCTTACTGCGCTCGGGGTCACGCACAGCTCTTCGGCGGCCTGGGTTACGCTGCGCAGGCGCGCCAGAGCCTCGAAGGTGAGCAGGCACTGGATGGGCGGGATCCGCTGGGCCTTGTTGCTGCCGGCGTTGGGGCGGTTGTCTTCGTCCATGTCGTTCCTGAGCCCGTGGGCGCGGCGTGTGAGCAGGCCGGTGGGCCGGGCGGTTTACTTGAAGATCACGGTCTTGTGGCCATTCAGCAAGACGCGGTGCTCGCTGTGCCACTTCACGGCACGGGCCAGCACCTGGCTTTCGGTGTCGCGGCCGAGAGCGGTCAGGTCTTCCACCGTGCGGCTGTGGTCCACGCGGGCCACGTCCTGCTCGATGATCGGGCCTTCGTCGAGGTCGGCCGTCACGTAGTGGGCGGTGGCACCGATCAGCTTCACGCCGCGGTCGTGGGCCTGGTAGTAAGGCTTGGCACCCTTGAAGCTGGGCAGAAAGCTGTGGTGGATGTTGATCGCCCGGCCCGCCAGTTTGCGGCACAGGTCGTCGCTCAGGATCTGCATGTAGCGCGCCAGCACCACCAGCTCGGCACCTTCGGCTTCGATGATCTCGAACTGCCGAGCCTCGGCCTGGGCCTTGGTGGCGGCCGTCACCGGGATGTGGTGGAAGGGCACGTTGTAGCTGGCGGCCAGCTGGTAGAACTCGCGGTGGTTGCTGATGATGGCGCGGATGTCCAGCGGCAGCAGGCCCGACTTCCAGCGGAACAGCAGGTCGTTCAGGCAGTGGCCCTCTTTGCTCACCAGCAGCACGGTGCGCACCGGCTCGGAGGTGGCGTGCAGGCTCCACTTCATGGCAAAACCATCGGCAAACGGGGTCAACTGGGCCTTGAGCTCGTCGTAGCCCAACTGTTCGCAAGCGAATTGCACGCGCATGAAGAACAGGCCGGTGGCCGGGTCGTTGTACTGCGCCGCTTCCTCGATGTTGCCACCCCGTTCGAGCAGGAAACCGGACACGGCGTGAACAATCCCCGTTCGGTCGGGGCAGGACAGGGTGAGAATATAGGCTTTGGTCATAACCCCCGGATTGTCGCAGCACTCGACCGGGCGTGACGACGAGCGGGTATCGATGAGCGGGTAGGTGTGGCTTTGCACGCCCACGTGACTGATCGGCCTGGGAGGGCTCGTGGCGTCAGGGGATGACCACTGCTTTGATCTGATCCGAAAATACAAAATACCTGCCAGTGCGCTGCAGGCTCTGACGCTGACCCCGGGTGACCGGGCCGGGCCAGGCCCACCAGAAGGCGCCGCAAAGGAGAACATGTGATGAGCAAGGACTCGGAAATTTCATCGACAGCGCACCGTGTGCGCTGGGGCATTGGTTTGCTGGTGTTGGCGCTTCTGGTGGCGGGGGGCTACCAGTTGCGCAAATCCTGGCAGGCACAGGAGTCGTCAGCTCAGGCCCCGGCCTGGCCTGAGCTGGCCTTGCCGCAGTTGGCCGATGCGGCCCGCATGGGGCCGGCCCAGTGGCGTGGCCAGTCGCGCGTGGTGCATCTGTGGGCGTCTTGGTGCCTGTCTTGCCGGGAAGAGGCGCCCAACATGCTGGCGCTGGCGGCCACCCTCAGGGCCGATGGGCGTGCTGAGCAGTTGATCGGGCTGAACGGCGGTGACAAGAGCCAGGATGCCGTCAACTACCTGGCTTACTTCGGCAATCCTTACTGGACCTCCCTGGTCGATACCGATGGCGAGTTGCAGCGTCGCCTGGGCAGTGGCAAACCGCCGCAGACCTGGGTGCTGAACTCTCAGGGGCGCATCGTGTTCCAGTTTTCGGGGCCGCTCACCCTGGATGTGATCCGCCACGAGATCCTGCCCCGCCTCAAGGACTGAGGCGGGGTGCCAGGCGGCGCTCAGGCCAGAGCCCGAGCCAGCCGGCGGGCAGCGAAGTCTGCGCCGTAGGCAAACCGCAGCAGGGGGCCGAAGCTGTTGGCTGCGATTGCTCCGGCAAAGTACAGGCCAGGAACAGACGATTGGAAATGGCGGTCCAGCACCGGTGTGCGGGCCACAGTGCGGATACGCTCGCGCAGCGACGGGGCCAGAAAATCCAGTTGATCCAGGTTGCTGCGGTAGCCGGTGGCCGCGATCACGTGATCCACTCGCAAGCGGGGCTGGCTGCCATCGCCAGCCAGAAACTCCAGCGCCACCTGGCCTTGCTCCAGGGTGGCTGAACGCAACTGCCAGCCTTCGTGCACCGGCAGCTTGCCCAGCACCTGGTCTCGCACAAACCAACCCGGGGCCGGCCCCAGATGGCGCTCGACCGCGCGCAGTCGAAGGGACTCCGGCAGGGCATGAAAGACCAGCGGGAAGTTCGTGCACATGAACGATTTCCATCCCGGGCCCAGCCCGGAGTCCGGCTGGCGCAGGCGTTGCACCAGGGAGCGTGGGCCCACTGGCGGGTTGTGAAAGCGAACTGGGTGGCGCGACACCAGTTCGGCCCGGGCGCCACCCATCTGCAACAGCCCCGCCGTGTCGCCCGCGGAGGCCCCACCACCCAGCACTGCCACGTGGCGACCTGCGAAGAGGCTCAGGTTGGTGTGCTGCGAGCTGTGGCTCAGGTGGCTGGCCGGCAATCCGCGAAGGGCCTCCGGCACGTAAGCAAATGGCTTGATGCCAGTGGCCACCACCACGCGGCTGGCTTGTACGGTGCCTCCGTCGGAAAGGGTCAGCGAGAAATGTTCGTCTTGCTGTGTCACCGATTGCACCAGGGTCGGGTCGACATCGGGCACCAACTTGCGCTGGAACGCTTCGGCATAGTCACAAAACGTTTCCAGCGTGACGGGCAAGCCCATGTCGGCATAAGGCACACCCTGGGCCTGGCACCAGGCCTGCAGGGGGTAGCCTTCGCCCGGGGCCGACAGGCTGGAGGCAAACCCATCCGACTTCAGGCACATGCCTCGGGGCATGTGATTCCGCCAGAAGGACATGGGCTGACCGAACACCTTGATTCGCCGTTGGGTGGGGCGCAGGTGGGCGGCCAATGAAAGACCGTAAGGGCCTGCACCCAGAACGGCGATATCGACATCGGTGACTGAACTCAATCGAACTCCCTTGGGTAGTTGGTTTCCTGGCCCAGTCAAGGCCGGTGGTCATCTTTATAATTTTATTAACATATTCTTACATCAACATGCATGCATCGCCGGCTCCGGCGGTCTTCGTCGGGGAGCCTCGTCACCTTGAAAAAACCTGCCCTCCTGCTGGTCACCGGCAAATGGTGGCCTGCGGCGGCCCGTCTCGCCCTGGCGTTGGTTCAGCAGGGGTGCCGGGTCGACGTGCTCTGTCCAACCGGCCATCCTGTGCTGCAGGTGCCGGGACTGAGGCGCTGCTGGCACTTTGCGATGCGAGACTCCCTGGGCAGCCTGCGTGCTGTGCTGGGGCCAGGGAACGATTACCGGATGATCCTGCCCTGCGATGACGAGGTGGTGGCTCAGCTGATCACTTTGCATGAGCAGGTGCCGGTGCTGCGCAGCCTGATCGAGCAGTCCATCGGTCCAGCCCCTGCGCACGCCACGCTGCTACAGCGCCATCGATTGCTGGTGACGGCCCAGTCGCTGGGGCTGGACGTGCCCGAGCACCGCCACCTTGATTCGCCCCAGGACCTGCTGTTCTGGTTCCGCGAAGGCCATGGCCGCAGCGTGCTCAAGCGAGACCTGAGCTTCGGCGGCGCCGGGGTGCGGGTGGTGGATGACGTCGCCGAGGCGGAGCAGGCCTGTCTGGCGTTCTCTCGCTCGCTGAGCTGGCGCTCGCTGCTGCGGCGACTGGTGGTCGAGCGCGATCCCCTGGCCTGGTGGAGCCGGCGCCTGCCCGGGCGTGGTCAAGTGCTGGTGCAGCGCTTCATCGAAGGACGACCCGCCAACACCTTGATGCTGTGTGAGCAGGGGCGTGTGCTGGCGCTGCTGTCCCTGGCGGCGGTGGAGACGCACGGCTCCACGGGCTACGCCACGGTGGTGCGCCGCATCCGTCATCCGGGCATGGAGGCCGCCGCGGAGCGGCTCTGTGCCCATTTGCAACTGACGGGCTTGCATGGTCTGGATTTCATGCTCGAAAAGGGCAGCGACCGCGCCTGGCTGATCGAACTCAATCCGCGCTGCACCCAGTCGGCGCACCTGGCCTGGGAGGATCAACCCAGCTTGGCGGCCGTGCTGGCGGCACGCCTGCGCGGCCATCCGCCGCTGGCCGTGCGGCAGGCGTTGAGCAACGATCTGGTGTCTCTGTTTCCGCAGGTGCCGCAGGGCCGGGCGTTGGGCGAGCACGACGTGCCCAATGGCCAGCCGGCCCTGGTCCAGGCGCTGGTCGACAAACCCTGGCCGCAACGGCTGTGGACCTACCGTCTGCAGACCCGGTTGCGCCCGCCCAGGGTGGTGGGCCGGGTGCGCTATGAGGATCCGCCAACGCCCTGAGGCTCAGTTCAGTCGCATGCGTTGGCGCAACTCGCTGCAGTGATCGCGATCAGTTTGCCGTGGGCTGATCCACAGCAGATCGGTCTCTTGCGACCCGCTTGGGCTGCGCAAGTCCGCAGCGATCGGGCTGCCCTCCACCGCGGCCACCAGCACGCGGGTGTTCAGTTCGTCGGGCAGGTGCGCCGGAATGCCCACCGGGCGCAGCACATGGCCTGCCCCGGCCAGCAGCAGCACGGTGCGGCCCGGCGGACGCGGGGCCTTCAGCACGGCCTGGGCCATGGCCAGGTCACGCGCGATCTGGATGCGGGTCATGGGGGCGACCTGGGCCTCGTCCAGCAGGCCGCAGTGGCTGTCGCGGATGGCGGCGCGCTGGCGCTCCAGCGCCGGCTGCAGCAAACGCATGTCCAGGCTGAGGTCTTTCATGGCGTGCCGCTGGCGCTCACGGGGCAGGTTGGCCCCCAGCACCGGCACCCCGGCCTCCACGGCGGCCATGATGGCCGGCGCGTAGTCGGCCCAGGGCCAGCCCGCGTCGTTCCATTGCAGCGCCTGCTTGACCTGGGCCTCCTTGGCATTGCGGGGCAGGCCCCGGGTGTCGTGGCCCTGATCGACCATTTCGAGCAGCAGGGCAGACAGTCGGTTCTGTACCGCGAGGAGTTCCACCACCTGGCGCTCCCATTGGTGGTGGGCCGGGGCATCGTGTTGCTCGCCCAGCAGCAGCACATCGGCCGGCAGCAGGCTGGAGAGTTGGCGCGCCGGCAGGTCGGACGAGCTGCTGGCACAGCCCAGCAGGGCGGCCATGGCAAAGCAGCACGCCAGCCATGCCCGGATGCGAGGGCGTTCAAGACAAGGGAAAACACGCATGCGCGCATACTATCCCGACTCCGGTAGGGCATGGGCATGGCCTCTTGCCGCCGCCGGGTTTGGCCCTCGTCCTGTCCGTTTGCCTGAATGCCCACCCGCCCATCCGACGTCATGCGCGCCGCGCTGACCCTGTTGCTGGCCTGGCTCACTGCCCAGGCCTTTGTGGCCCTGCACATTCCCCTGCCCTGGATGCTGGGCCCCCTGCTGTCGGTCGCGGTGGCCAGCATGTTGGGGGCTCCGGCCCTGAGCCTGGCGCCGCTGCGCAACCTGGGGCAGTGGACGATTGCCGCGGCGCTGGGCCTGTATTTCACGCCCGAGGTCACCGCCCTGGTGCTGGGCTTGTGGTGGGCGATTGTGTTGGGCATTGTCTGGGCGCTGGGCCTGGGCTGGGCCTTCGGTCAATGGCTTTGCCTGCGCAACCGTGCCTTGCTGAGCGGGCTGGATGAACCCGCCTTGCGCGCCACCACCTTTTTTGCCGGGGCCATCGGGGGCGCTTCCGAGATGACCTTGCTGGCCGAGCGCGCCCAGGCCCGCACCGAGCTGGTGGCCGCCAGCCATTCGCTGCGCCTGGTGATCGTCACGGTGCTGATTCCTTTTGCCTTCACCTTCAGCGGCCTGCATGGCCTGGATCAGATGCCTGCGACCACCCGGGTCGTGGAGTGGGGCGGTTTGGCCTTGCTGGGGGCGGCCACCGGTGTGGGCGCGCTGGTCATGCACCGGCTGGGGCGTGCCAACCCCTGGTTTCTGGGCTCGCTGGTGGTGTCAGCGGCCATCACCATGACGGGGCACACGCTGTCAGCGGTGCCGCAGTGGATGTCCAATGCGGCGCAGTTGGTGATCGGGGTGAGTCTGGGGGTGCGCTTCACACCGGGCTTCATCCACACCGCGCCGCGCTGGATGGCCTCGGTGGTGTTCGGCACTTTCGCCATGGTGCTGCTGTGCGCCGGCTTTGCCTGTGCGCTGGGATGGGCCGCCGGCCTGCACCCGGCCACCATGGTGCTGGGCACCTCGCCTGGGGGCATTGCCGAGATGTCGATCACGGCCAAGGTGTTGCAACTGGGCGTGCCGGTGGTCACCGCCTTCCAGGTGTGCCGCCTGGTGGCCGTGCTGCTGCTGGTCGAGCCGCTGTACCGGGCCCTGTACCGGCGCCTGAAACCCGGCCAGGTCTGAGCCTGGTCAGGTGGATGCTGGGGTGCTCAGTGCACCAGCACCGGGTTCTGGGCCAGGCCCGAGTAGCGCTCCAGCGTGCTTTCCACCTCTTCCTCGGTGGGGGCGTTGAGCTGCCAGCCCAGGATGATCTGCTGGAACATCTCGGCCCAGGAGCCGTCGAGGTACACCTCTTTGCCCGAGCGTTTGTCCACGATCTCAAAACCATGCCGCGCCAATTGAGGCACAGCGGGCTCCTGTGCCTCGGCGCTGCCCGGGGTCAGGTCGAGGTCGGGCACCAGGTGCACCACCACAAAGGAGTCGGAGTCATAGAGCATTTGCATGAGATGGATTCCTTCTGAGTCCCATGGTAGATGGCAATGACCGTGCCAGTTTCAAGATCTGCGTAAATCCATGGGCACTGCAGGTTTTCAGCAACACCCGGGCAGGGCCGGGCCGGCCTCAGGGCGTGAGCACGCCGGTCAGCTGCTGGTCCACGAAATCGCCCTGCGACTGTGTGATGCGGATGCGTGCCGGCAGGTAGTGGATGCCGGGCGCCAGCCACAACTCGACGCGGGTGTCGAACTCGGTGCGCGGCGCGCGCGTGATCTTGAGGGTGGGCAAGGGGCCTTGTGCCAGGGCCAGTTCTTCCGGGCCGTCCACCACAAACACCCAGGTCTCGGCGTCGCGCGGGCCCACCGTGGGCACGGTGATGCGCGTGCCGGGGCCGAACTGGGTCGGGTCGGCCGCCACCAGCGAGGCCAGCTGCATGAACACGCTCAGGCGGTCTTGCATGCCGGGCAGCAGCACCGCATCGGGGGTGTTGGCGCTGAAGGTGACCTTGCCCTGCTCCGCGTCGAAGTGCGCCGCCTGTTCATTGCGCACCTTGTCGCCAAAGCGGGTCGGGGCCAGGCCGGCTGCGGTGATGCGGCCGCGGCTGGTCTGGCTGCGCCCACCGATCAGAAACATCTTGACCGAGGCCTGGGCCTCGTACTGGCTTCCGTCGTGGGTCCAGCGCATTTCACCGTTGGCCTGGTAGTTCAGGTGCTTGACCTCGGCCTCGACCGCATAGCTCAGGCGGATCGGCGGGGGCACCTTGACGCTCAGGGTGTGGTGTTCGGCGGCAGCCGGGCTGACCTCGGGTGCCTTGGCCACCGGGGCCGACGCCGGCCCGATCACCGGCTGGGGCTGCGGCTGCGGCTGGGGCGGGTCCGTGGCGTCCGGGCTGGCGCTCAAGGCCGGGGCATCGCTGGGGGATTCGGGCAAAGCAGAGGTCGGGTCCGGCTGGCTGTCGTTGACCGCTTGGCGGGGAGCCTGGGGCGCCCGGATGCTTCGCGCCGGGCGCCGAATCACCCGTGTCGGATGGGTCACGGCCCCCGCGGCCGTGACCGGGGCCGACACTTCCACCCGCCGGGTGCTGAACACGGGCAGGGGCAGGGCGGCCACCCGCGTGCCCGGGCCTTCGCCCGCCGGCAGCAGGCTGCGGCCCTGCCACAGCAGCGCGGCGTGCACGGCCAGCACCAGCACGGTCAGGCCGACCAGGGCCCGGCGTGAGGGGCCGCTGCGTTCGGGCCGCTGCCGTGCATGGGCTTGAAGGCCGGCCTGTTCCTGTTCCGTGCGCACTAGAATCCGCTGCTTTCCTTGGCTTGAACCGATTGAACCACGCGCCCTGTGCCGGCGCGGTGGGTGCTCGCAAAAAGGCCCTCAGCCCCGCCAACCCCTACGCCGGAGACCCGCGAACCATGAAACTTGCCACCTACAAAGACGGATCGCGTGATGGCCAACTGGTCGTCGTGTCGCGTGACCTGAGCAACGCGCATTATGCGACCGGCATCGCCACGCGATTGCAGCAGGTGCTGGACGACTGGAACTTCCTGGCCCCGCAGTTGCAGGACCTGTACGAGCAGCTCAACCAGGGCAAGACCCGCCACGCCTTCCCCTTCGACCCGGCGCAGTGCATGGCCCCGCTGCCGCGCGCCTACCAGTGGGCCGATGGCTCGGCCTACCTCAACCACGTTGAGCTGGTGCGCAAGGCGCGCCAGGCCGAGGTGCCGGCCACCTTCTACACCGACCCCTTGATGTACCAGGGCGGCAGCGATGACTTCATCGGCCCCTGCGACGATGTGGTGGTGCCCAGCGAAGACTTCGGCATCGATTTCGAGGCCGAGATCGCCGTGGTGACCGGCGACGTGCCCATGGGCACGCCGGCCGACCGCGCGCTGGACGGCATCCGCCTGGTGATGCTGGCCAACGACGTGTCGCTGCGCAACCTGATCCCGGCCGAGCTGGCCAAGGGCTTCGGCTTCTTCCAGAGCAAGCCCGCCACGGCCTTCAGCCCGGTGGCCATCACCCTCGACGAACTGGGCGAGGCCTGGGATCAGGGCCGTGTGCACCTGACGCTGGAGTCGACCTGGAACGGCCGCAAGGTGGGCCAGTGCGAGGCCGGCCCCGAGATGACTTTCCACTTCGGCCAGCTGATCGCCCACATCTGCAAGACCCGCAACGTGCGCGCCGGCACGATCGTGGGCAGCGGCACGGTGAGCAACCAGGGCGTGACCGACGCCCAGGGCCGCACCGAGTGGCCCAAGGGCTACAGCTGCATTGCCGAGAAGCGCTGCATCGAGACGATTCAGAACGGCCAGCCCAGCACGGGGTTCATGAAGTATGGGGACACCATTCGGATTGAGATGAAGGGGCGCAATGGGGGGAGTTTGTTTGGGGCTATTGACCAGAAGGTGGTGGAGGCGGGGGGCTGACTTGGCGGCTGTGCGCTGGGGTAGTGGCCAACCTGGGGCTGGTGGCTTTTCCACTTGTTGTGGGTTCTTTGTTGCCGCTGCGCTCTGGTGGTTCTGCTCTTTGTTTGAAGGCGGAGGCCGGGATTGCGCCCCGGCGGGCGCCTCACTTTTTTTGTCTCGCCAAAGAAAGTAAGCAAAGAAAGGCGACCCGACGTGCACGCCCTGCTGCGCAGGGTCCGCTGCGCTGCTCAACTTGGGCGGGGTCTCGCTAAACTCGCTGCGCTCAGACAGACGCGAG
>Ga0208888_100968_pt1 | contig 11187 bp, 10 predicted proteins | sample LakWasM115_HOW13_2_FD_183929 | JGI IMG/M metagenome (GOLD analysis project Ga0208888, IMG submission 183929) | Freshwater sediment methanotrophic microbial communities from Lake Washington under simulated oxygen tension - Sediment Metagenome... | ecosystem: Environmental > Aquatic > Freshwater >...
GGGCTCGGCCAGCGACAAAGCGCTGCTTCGCCCCCACATCTTCAGCAGCCAGGTCAAGAAACGGCTGGAGAAGCGGTTTAAAGACCCCGCAGACCCCTTGCGCTTGGTCATCGTGCGCGACATGTGGCTCACGGGCTTCGATGCCCCCTGCGTCCACACCCTGTACGTGGACAAGCCCATGAAGGGCCACAACCTGATGCAGGCAATCGCCCGGGTCAACCGCGTGTTCAAGGACAAGCAAGGCGGCCTGGTGGTGGACTACATCGGCATTGGCAACGAGCTCAAGGCCGCCATGAAGGAGTACACGGCCAGCAAGGGACGTGGCAAGCCCACAGTCGATGCCAATGAGGCGTACAGCGTCCTGGAAGAAAAACTGGACATCCTGCGCGCCATGCTGCACGACTTTGACTACAGCGGCTTTATGGCCGGCGGCCACAAAACCCTGGCTGGTGCTGCCAATCACATCCTGGGCATCAAGGACGGCAAGAAGCGGTTTGCCGACATTGCACTTGCCATGAGCAAAGCATTCACCCTGTGCTGCACGCTCGACGAAGCCAAGGTGGTCAGGGAAGAAGTTGCATTCCTGCAAGGCGTGAAGGTCATCCTGACCAAGAAGGAGCTGACCGCCAAGAAGAAGACCGACGAACAGCGCGAACTTGCCATCCGGCAGATCATCAACTCGGCCGTGGTGTCAGACAGCGTGGTGGACATCTTTGACGCGGTGGGCCTAGACAAGCCCAACATCGGCCTACTCGATGACGACTTCCTTGCTCAGGTCAAAAACCTGCCGGAGCGCAACCTGGCGGTGGAACTGCTGGAGCGTCTGCTGGAGGGGGAAATCAAAAGTCGCTTCGCCAGCAATGTGGTCCAAGACCGCAAATTTTCGGAAATGTTGTCCAACGTCATCCAGCGATACCAAAACCGGGCCATTGAAACGGCGCAGGTCATGGAAGAGCTGATCGAGATGGCAAAGAAATTCCGGGAGGCTGCGACCCGGGGCGAAACACTGGGCCTGACCGAGGACGAAGTTCGCTTCTATGACGCCCTCGCCACCAACGAGTCGGCCGTGCGCGAACTGACCGACGAGACCCTCAAGAAGATCGCCCACGAGCTGACCGAGAACCTGCGTCAGAACTTGACCGTGGATTGGTCAGAACGCGAAAGCGTGCGTGCCAAGCTGCGGTTAATGGTCAAGCGCATATTGCGAAAGTACAAGTACCCCCCTGATCTGCAGGATGCGGCCGTGGAGCTGGTATTGGAGCAGGCTCAGGCACTTGGCGAAGATTGGACGACCTAACCTGCCTTACGACTTGCAGGCCATGTTCATCTACCCAGATCTAGCCGGACACCTTCAGTTTCTGAAAGTACAACCGCGCCGCATACTCAGTCAGACCTTTCTCTCGAATGAGACATAGCTGCGCTTGCCGCTCTGACCGGAACTTCTGTCCATCCAGCTCAACATCGCCACTCGACCTCTTGTAAGAGGTCACCCCGACTGGTCTTGTTACCGCCTCCTCTATGGACATCCCTTGAGCGTAAATCCTGTTTTTCAACGTACTGCATCCGATACTGAAGGCCCTCGCAATCGCCTTCAGTGAGGGATACCACACACCCAGAACAGTGAAGCCTTTCCCGTGGGTCTTTTCCACCAACTCCTGATTTGTGAGCCACAAAAAATTGCTCGGCCCCCAGGGCTTGGCGTCATCCGCGCGTGCCAAGGATAGAGTCGGATCATTGAAACCAACATCCGCCTTGAAAGCGTCGTAATTTTCCCGCCAAACCGGCTCCACCGCACCCGGGTGGCGCTTATTTAACGCAAGCCATCTTCTGAACAAATTCGTGCCAACATCTGGATGACGACTGTGTACTCTCGCCCGATCAGGAATCGGCAATCCCTTTCGTAGTTTATTTAATGCTACGTGGTGCGCAATGCCACGATTGCTTGCGCCTACGTGGGCAGCCTCTTGAAGTGATCGGCACCGACGACCATCGACAGTGGTTGGCTTTCCCCGAGAACCACCAAGACCTCCTGGTTGGGCGACATTGAGCCCGTTCTCCCCGAGAGCACCCAATTCAGCAACCCAATAGATTTCCCTTTGACGCAGTGCCTCGGCATCAGTGATGCCTTCTTCTACGGCAACAGCCAGGAAGCCCACGTCACCATCTTCACGTATGGCCCTCGCCAGCTTCGCCTTGGAGCCGCGCCTGGCAGCACTGAGATGAAACGACCATCGCTGATCCACCCCACACACGGTCAAGCCGACATAGACCTGCCCGGTCGATTTCCGTATTACCTTGTAGATCAGTCCTGGCCTCCAGATCGAGATGTCCTTAGGGATAGATAGGGCATGGTCGATCCCCCATCCTGACTTCAATCTGCTCCAGATCAGCGCCCGTTCGTCGTAGCGGCCAATGGTTCGCAGCAATGCAGTCACGCTTGAAAAGTGCATTCCAGCTTGATCCGGGAGTTCTTCACCTAAGTAGGTAAAGCCTTTTCGCCGACCACCTCCATAGAAGGTAATCCACTCGCCTGCGTTGAGGACGCAGGCGTTGTCCAAAGAAACGCTGTCAAGGCCACCACGCAATCGTAGACCTCGTACTCGCTGCCAGTATGTACGGTACGAAACTGCAGCGACTGCAGCAACGTCGTCATAGTAGCCCTGCAGGTCAATCCGCGTGTTCTCAACCATCACCCAAGTTTTTCTTGCAATGGTTAAACGCGTTTGAATCTTTGTAGACGTATTGGTCTCTTCCGTAGACGTTAAATTGAAATTAGACGGAAATAGCCATTTCATGGCACTTCATTTCGGCACATTGCCAGACATTACGTATCCCGGCGTCGATCAATTGTTTGGTTGCTCGGCCGTCAACGCCCCAAAAGGGCTTTTGCTATCAGTGGGCACATAAAAATCGCGCCAATCGACACGTTGACGATGGCAATCGCTGGATCATTGAGGTTCATTGCGATACCCAAAATACTCCAAAAAAGACCCAAGATGGCTAGCGGAGCCAGCCATATCCACCGCCATTTGGACATTAAAAGCTCTTGTTTCGATTTGCGCTCCAGCGCAGCAATATCTCTTTCCAAAAGAAGTTGTTCCTTGCGCTTCTTGAGCGTGTCCAATTCAGTCATCCGTGTCCTCTGAGTAATTTGTAAAGCGAGCGTGTTGTGATCGCATCTAAATGGGCACAGTGATGGATGCACCCGATTTTGGCGAGGGAGCCGGCTGTGGGATGCGACAGACTGCCGCATCATACTCGTGCGGTCTAACTTTTGAGTTGTTGCGGTGACGTGTCAAGCGATGCTTGTGGATGGCTGTGCGTGTGGCCTCGTGTCTGTTTATATAGAAGGACGTTTGTCCTGTGTGTATCCAAAGCCTATCGGGCCATGCGCAGTCTGTGAAGGAGAAGGTTGTATCGGCGCGGATGCGGTGGTAATCAGCCACAACCGCTCCCGGACGTGCTATGGACCCCGCCGTGGGGGCTGGTGGTCCGCGGGTGACCTTGACACCCCTATGCAGGATGCGGTCTGTTGCTGGAGCTAGGCGCCGTTTTTCCTTGCGTGCCAGGATGAGTGTTTATGGGGCCACCGGCCACTGCGCCAGAGGCCCGGGTCGATAATCTACTCTTTATGTTGTGCTTGTGCGCAGCACACAAGTAGGTAGTGAGGATCTGATTTTGGCAAAGCGTGATGACGTAGTCCCGGAGAACTTTGTGCTGCACTTGCAGGCGCACATCGCGGGATTCGGTGCAGAGAGCATTGAAGACCAGTGCATGTTGGCGAAAATGCTTTGGCAATCTGGTTCAAAGTTGCGGGCGCACCGGGAATTTGCTGGTGCCATGTCCTTCAGCCACAAGGAACTGGATGAGGCGTTCGGCAAGGGGAAGTTCAAAACAGTCAATGAACGTACCGGCATGTTCATCGTGTCCACGAACTGGCAGTCTGGGTTGAACCCGGGGCGATTGACTCCGCAAACCAAAGCGTACTGGCTTTCGGATGAGGCGAGAAATGCGCGCTGGACCTATATCTTGCGCGACAAACCACCAGCGACCCGACTCCTCATGACCAGCGGTGCCGCAATGAGGACATTGCCCAAGGCCGTTGCCTCCAAAGACGGGCGGGGCGTTACGACAGTCGCTTGGAAAGAAGCCCAGACACAGAATTGTGTGAAAGTCGATTTGGATCGATTGCAATTCTTGCGTCAGGCGCTCAATGGTTATATCAAGCACCCCCATTTGCGTGCAGATTGGCGCTCGGGCAAAGATGGCATCGACAGAAACGACGATTTCCCGACTACCGCCATGCTGGAACGTCTTTTGGAAGCGACTGCGCAGGTCATTGACTTATCGATGACCGACGTGGCCGGCGTGGGCTACTGCCCGCAGTGGTACACCGAATCGGCTAGTGGAAGGCTGTATGCCAAAGGCATCAATCTACAAACGGCCCCGTCATTGGTAAAGCAGGCAGCGCTTGCCGGGCTTTGGGAATACGACTTCTCGAATTGCCACTTCAGTATCCTTTACCAAATGGCCGAACAGCACGGCTACAAGTGCCATGCGATCATGGGTTACCTTGCCGATAAGACTGCGATCCGGCAAGCTATCGCTGCGGAGGTTGGAATTCTGCCAAGCCAGGTGAAGGGATGCCTCTTGATGCTGCTCTATGGAGCCAAGGTCAGCACATGGCATAAAAACTCGATACCTAGAGCTATAGGGGAGGATGCAGCGAAGCGACTCTTTGCTGCTCCCTTGTTTACAAGCATAAGTGACGACGTTGCGCAGGCCAGAAGGGCTGTCCTTGCGGAGGCAAAACGCACCCCTAGGGGAGAGGTGGTCAATGCATTTGGCAAGACCCTGGTGGGCAAGGTCAAGCCCGCAGAGGAGTTGGCGCACCTACTGCAAGGTGTCGAGGCAAAGGCGCTCCAAACCGCGCTGTTTGAGTACCCCAATGAACTCGTCTTGCTGCAACATGACGGCTTTGTCGCAACCTCCCAGCTGAGCGCGTCCAGCATTTCGGCCAAGGTAGCGGTGGCCACCGGGTATGGGTTGCCGCTGGAAGAAAAGAAAGTCTGGATCGACTTCACCTCTCAGTTTATGAAGAACGCATTCCAACTTGAAAGTGATAGATTTCTCAATCCCGACAATGAGTTAGCCGAAAGTGTTGTCAGTTAATAGTACCCTGGTGGTTGGCTGGTCCTCCTACTCAGTAAGTCTTTACAAAACGGTAGCCGATATGGCACGATCCCCCATCCAGCGCCGTAATGTCCTTTGTGTGAGGATGATCTTCCGGATTAGGCGGTTCTGGTGTTAACAACAATAAGAAGGTAGGCAGGTGTCAATATGGGACGGAAGAAAACACTCACAGCAGTTCAGCTGGAAGAAATCTTGGCAATGGCGCTGGCCGTCACCGATACACCCCTCCCGGAGCTGGTCTTTGACGATACCCTGCTTGATTACGACTGGGATTTGGCGACGCCAACGTCACCTGCAGTCTCTGGAGATCCAGTGTTGCCGGGTGGCGCCAAACTACCTGCATGCGGCACGCACCCGATCTGTATTCGGATTCCGGTCTCGACACTCCGGGCATACAAAGCCAAGGCAGCTCGCACTGGTGCCAGCTATCAAACCCTGATGATCCGTGCGCTACGGGCTGGCTCTAGTGTCTAGGTATAAGCAAAGTGGGGTGTGGCGTAGGGCATGGTGCCTTTAAACGATCGCGTTCTGGTGCAAATGTATATACGCCCTTGAGATATTGCTTGTTGCCGTCTGTTGTGCCTTGACTGCAAAGGGTCGGGCGTGGACCCTTTTGACATGTGCTCGCGATAATGGATCAACAGAAATCAGTCTTTTCAGATGGATCAACCCACAGTCGCCTTCTACTCAGCAAACGCTCAAACTGTCGCCGCACGGTATGAGTCAGTTATCAGTAGCCTGTCGAGTCACTTCTCAACGGCATTCCGGCCGCACTCAAAGCTGCTGGATATTGGGTTTGGTTCCGGTCGCGATTTGGCTGTGTTGGTTGAACAGGGGCATGACTGCTACGGCGTGGACCCCACCAAAGAACTGATTGCAGAGGCTCAGACATACCACCCAGAGCTCGTCGGCCGATTGGTGCAGGGAGCGCTTCCCGAGCTTGTGCCGCCCTTTGGCGGGGCGTTTGACGGGGTTCTCTGTTCTGCAGTGTTGATGCACATCCCGTCTGACGAACTTCCTATGGCTGCAAAATCGATTACAAACTGTTTGCGCCCGCAAGGCCGCCTCCTGTACTCAGTTCCCTGTAAACGACTGGATCTGGTAGTTGGTGACCGGGATGCGAATAGTCGCCTGTTCGTACCGGATCAGCACGATCGAATTCAGCGCATCTTTGGAGACCTTGGCATGAGTTTGGTGTCTAGTTGGACCAACGAGGACAGCATGGGCCGTGATGCGGTGGAATGGAAGTCGGTGTTGATGGAGCTTGGGCCGCAGTAGCCTTCCGGTGTCATGGACCTCATCCCATTCCTTTCCAATACCCCGACCGTCGAAGACTGCTGGCGAGGTGTCGTGCTGTACGGGCGCAATACCGCCAGCTATAAGTTCGCACTGGCCTCAGCCCTACTTGAGATGCGTCCGCAGGCTGGACGGTTGATCAAGCTGGATGAGCTGGCCCCGGCTTTCGCACTGAGCATTGCCCGGCATCTTTCGACCTCACCCAAGCAGATCACCACCGCCAAGGGAAAGTTCATTGATGCCTGCCTGACCTATAACCAAGTCCAGAATCTTGATGCTCTGGTGGACGCAACCGTCGCGCATGGCTTCGCCAATGTCATAGATGCATTCCATGTGGTGTCGTCTGCTCCGGTAGCACATCAGTTCTTTGTTGACGAGCGCAGGGAGAACAAAGGCATTCGGGTCACCGACGAGTTCAGTCGCCTTATGGCTGGTCACCAGGTGGGCAACCTTGACCTGGAGGTGGATTCACGCTGGCGGCTGGTCGAGACTGCATGGAACTTGGGCATCTCGGCCAACCTGCTCACGATCCACCATGATCACGGGGTTGGAGAGATGTTCACGCTGGACCAGACATTGCGTCGAAAGACCGTTACAAGCAGCAGGGGCGCACTGAACGGGTATCAGAAGGGCCGTTGCTTCTACTGCCATGCTGATCTGACCCTATCAGGCCATGCCATGAACACTGACGTGGATCACTTCTTCCCACACAAGCTGAAGCAGTTGGGGCTGGGTGTGAACTTTGACGGGGTATGGAACTTGGTTCTGTCCTGTAGCACTTGCAATAGAGGGCCGAAGGGTAAGTTCGACCGCATTCCGTCAGGGCGGTTGCTGCAACGTCTGCACAACCGCAATGAGTACCTGATCGGAAGTCACCACCCATTGCGGGAAACCTTGATGCAGCAAACGGGTGTGACTCCCGTTGATAGGTCGGCCTACATCTCCGGCATTTATCAAAAGGTTCAACTCAATCCCGGTCTGGCATGGGACACTGATCAGGTCGAATCTGACTTGTTCTAGCAGACAGACGTGTTACATGGAACGATACAGGCAATAGCCTTTTGTGGAAGCGAGACGGTAAAGATATGACCCCTATCCAACGAGCTAGAGAATTCATCCGAACCAAAGTTCAAGCCCCCGCACTTCAAAACCCCGACTTACCTGAAGAGTTCAAAGCCAAAGTCAAAAACTCAAACATTTGGCTCGAAAAATTCACGCGAGTCGGAGACCTGATTGTTTACCTTAAGCGTTTCCAACTTGGAACAAACGATCCCACGTACCAGGCGATGCATGGTCACGGCCTCAAAACATTTGAAGACATTGCGGTCGATTTTGAGAATGAGTTCACACTATGGGCTAACGACTGTACGCGGCCAACAGACTTCATCGTTGGTAAGAAGTACGGTGCTCACGAGATTCTTATCTTCGTCCGCAATTACGATACCCGTTCAGGTGGCATGTTTGTTCTTGAGTCTGGAGGCAAACCTGGATGTGTCGTCATTAAGGCAACGCTTGCTGGGGGGCATTACCCGAATGAATGGCTGGAAATTCCTAACCGTCTTAAGTATTACCTAAAGAGTAAAGCGAACAAAGATACCAGCGAGGTGAATTTCGGCGAGCACTATAAGCCGAATGCTGCCATTCTCGAAACCCCAGATATACCGATCCTGACCTTTGTCAGAGACGTAGAAGGCGATGCATTTACCTATCAGGGCGTGTTTAAGTACGTCACCATCGTGCGTGAAAGTGATGGGTCAAAGTGGTTTGAACTCAGGCGTGACCCTAATGAGGGCGGAATCATAGAAGATGGCGCGTTCAAGGCGAGAGTGTTTGCAGAAGAAACGAAGGCATCACGCCAGTCGTCGCGTGAGCAGCGCCTTACTCGTCTTGCTGCTGCACCAAAGAGGCCGGTCAGAACTTTGGTGCTCACCACTGAATTCAGGCGTAACCCTGATGTTGTTGCAGAAGTTCTTGAGCGAGCCGGCGGGACGTGTGAGTCCTGCCACGAGCCAGCGCCATTTGCCCGGCGGTCTGACGGCACCCCCTACCTCGAAGTGCATCACCGCTTGCCTCTGGCTCAGGAAGGGGAGGACACCATCGAGAATGCAATTGCACAGTGCCCGAATTGCCACAGGATGGCGCACTTCGGTTGATATGTTACTTTAGGGATACCTCGTTGGAAGGCACCATCCATTGCGGGAGACCTTGATGCAGCAAACGGGTATGAACCTTGCTGATAGGTCTGTCTACATTGCTGGTGTGTATCAGCAGGTGCAACTCAATCCCGGCCTGGCTTGGGACACTGAGCAAGTCATGTCTGATCTGTTCTAGTGTGAACCCGTTGCCACCGGGAGCGTTGAATTGCGTTCACCCAAATCATCCTAACCTCATGTCAAAACCATTCAAAACATCACTTAGAGCGGTTGGTGAAGCTCTTACCCTCAATCAAAGGTTATTCATGCCCAACCATCCTGAGTTAAGCTGCCAGAAAAAGTAGGGAGTCGAAAATGCGGATCAACTATGTATTGATTGATTATGAGAATGTTCAACCTGAGGCGCTGAGTCGATTAGATGCAGAACATTTCAAAGTAATGATGTTTGTCGGGGCGAGTCAGGCAAAAGTCACATTTGAAACTGCCTCTGCATTGCAAAAGATGGGGAGTAACGCCGAGTACATAAAGATTTCTGGCAATGGACCAAACGCGCTAGACTTTCATATTGCGTTTTACATAGGGCAGATCGCAAGCCTTGACCCAACCGGATACTTTCACATCGTTTCAAAAGATGCTGGCTTCGATCCTCTGATACAGCACCTCAAGGCTAGGAAGATTTTTGCGGCGAGGTCACGCGACATTGCGGAAATTCCTTTGGTTAAAGCCACCAGCGCAAAGACGACACCAGACAAAGTGACTGTTGCAGTTGCAAACTTGATCCAAAGGGGCGCTTCAAGGCCGAGAACAGTGAAAACACTGTTGAGCACCCTCAGTGCCATCTTCTTGAAGCAAGTGTCTGAGGAGGAGTTGAATTCCTTGCTTCAGGAATTGCAGAGTAGCGGTTATGTAACAGTGAGCGGAACTAAGGTTTTGTATTCGCTGTCAGCATCCCCACAAAAGTCACCTGAATCCTAGCCAGTCCATCAACAACATCGCCGTCGTTCAACCCAACGCAATGACGATGCAAAACCTCAGTCTTTGGCGCGGTGTGGTTCAGGAAGCGACGTAGGACTGCATCCTCAAGTCCTAGCTTCTTACCGACAGTCGCCACCAGCTCCGTAGATCATGCAGCATGAACTTGAGCGAACCCAGCGGCATGGCCATGCTGTGAATGTGTTCAGGAGAAACACCTTTGAACAGTTGATCATCATGCTTCAACCCCAAACACCGTCACTCCAGAGTCTCCCGCATCTTCGGTGTGATGGATAGGCTGTGAAGTTTCCCGTTCTTGGTCACAGGAATGCTCAGGACGCAGCCAGAGAGGTCAATTTGCTGGCGGGTTAACTCCCTACATACATTGTGTCGCAAACCCATTTAGAGCATCAGGAGTGGGAAGTCGCTTTGCTGTGTCATTCAAGCTGAGTCGTCTCGTCTGAATTGCCACCACTTTGCCACCAATCTTCCAAGCCCTGATCCCTATCATGAAAGTTGACCGTCACGAAAAGCGTGACTGCAAATTTCAACAAAGGGAACACATGACTACCACGACCACTTCACCATCCGCACCTGCTTCTTTGGTCCAATTGATCACAGAACGCCAGACGGCACTCAACATCACCGACGCTGAACTTGCCACAGCCCTGGGGTACGACAAGGGCGTTGTTGTGACGCTGATCAAGGCCGGCACCGTCAAACTCCCTTTGACCAAGATCCCCGCGCTTGCCGACTCCCTGGAGCTGGACGCTACCAGTCTCCTAGTGATGGCATTGAAGGAGACTTCCCCTGAACTGTTGGAGCTGATCGAAACAGTCTGGGGTCCACGCGAACTGACTCCCGAGGAAGGGCGTTTGATCCAAGCATGCCGCAAGATAACGGCTGGACGAAAGGTGGCTCCAGTCGTTTTCGCCGACACGGTTGTCGCCCTGGTTACGGTTTAGCGATTGCTGTCGTGCCTTTCACCAACATCAGTTCACGTCCCCTATTCAAAGGTGGGGCGGACTAGCTCTGTTACATGAACGACGTGGGGTCTTGAAGCTGGTCGGCAACGGTCGAAATTTCTGAGACAAGTTCGGCGAGGTCACCGTAGGACAGTTGCTCTCGCCTTGTCTGAAAGCCCGCGTTTGTTAGCCACAATGGGATGGTATCGCTGTCGGCATGTTGGTTTCCGCGGATTGATCCACCCCAATGCTTGATCGTGTTTGCCATGTTGTACGCGCTTTCCGCAGGAGTCTTGTCTCCTGGGACGAAGACTGCCTCATCATTCAATTCACGCCTCATCTGATTCATCACGTCGATGAAAATTTGAAGGTTGAGTAAACAGGACTCCCATCGCGATATGGCACGAAAGTAAGCGCGACTCGCAGGGCTTCCGGGTTTACTCACTTCTAGAAATTGCAGCGTCAAGCCCCTTGCCTCGTGATAGTCATGAAACGCTATCTGTGCCCGAAAAATTTGATTGAGTGCATATTGCCGAAATCTCCCTTGAAACTGGGATCGAAGGATAGAGTTCAAAAAATGATTCGCCAGCCAGTGTTCCGCTTGTGGA
>Ga0208888_100971_pt1 | contig 11170 bp, 7 predicted proteins | sample LakWasM115_HOW13_2_FD_183929 | JGI IMG/M metagenome (GOLD analysis project Ga0208888, IMG submission 183929) | Freshwater sediment methanotrophic microbial communities from Lake Washington under simulated oxygen tension - Sediment Metagenome... | ecosystem: Environmental > Aquatic > Freshwater >...
CGTGCCAGTTTGACGACCTCGCGGAAGTTGCCGACAAAGCCCTGCCAGTCATTGGTCTTGCGCTGTGCGCGCCAGGCGTGCTCGCAGCGGGCGCCGGCCAGGCTTTGGGCTTCCACCAGGTCCTGCGGCAGGCGGTTGACCTGCGCCCATTGGCGGCGCATCTCGGCCAGGCTGGCCTGGTCGGCCTCGGACAGGTCGGCGTCTGCTGCGGCTTCAAACAGCGCGGGCAGCTTGGGGTCGGTCAGGGTCTGGTGCATCAGCACCTCCAGCTCGGCCATGGCGGCGGCGCGGGCTTCGTTGCCCTTGCTGGGCATCATGGCGGCCTGGTCCCAGCCGGCGATGGACGCCAGGTGGCTGAAGTTGTGCAGGCGTTTGAAGGTGGCGTGCAGGGGGGCGAGGGTGGGTGCAGTCATGGGGTTGCTCATGTTTCAGATCGGGCGCGTGGGGACGCTGCGGTTACAGATGTTGCTGTGCAGGGCACTGTGCACGGCCCAGCCACCAATGGCGTGGCGGCTGGCTTCGACCAGATTGCGCCAGGTGGCGGTGTCGGTGCGCATGACCTCAATGGCCGGTTGCTCGGCCACCGGTATGTCGGCCAGCATGCGGGCGCGCGTGATGGGAACGAATTGCTCGGGCTTGTCGTAGAAGCCCATGGCACCGGGCCCGCGGGGCAGCGACGACAACACCTCCATGCCCTTGACCACGCGGCCCACGACCGTGATGTTGAGGTCCAGCGCGCGCGGCCCCTGGCCGTTGATCGCGTACAGGCTGGTGCCATTGCTGCTGTCGGGCGCGGTGCTGCGGGCCGCGCCCACCACGCCGTAGCAGTGCGCAATCCAGGCCTTGTTGGTGGCGGGGTCGGCGGCCACCGGCAGGCCGTCCACAAAGCCGCTGACCGGCGCCCAGCCATCGGCGTCCTTGAGGCGGGTCAAGGGCAGGCCCTGGTACGCAATCGAGAATTCGGCGGGCAGCTTGGCCAGCGCGGTGCCCAGCGGCTTGGCCTTGTCTTTGTCCTTTTCTTCATCCACCGGGTCGGCCCATTGCGTCACGTAGTTGTCCTGCACCCGCACCACGGCCGAGCCGGTGTAGTAGCCCTCGCGCGCCAGCGTGCGGATGTTGGCCACGTGCTGCGGTGCAAAACGGGCTGCAAGCTCCAGAATGACTTGCTGGCCGTTGATCTCCATGACCAGCGTGTTCTCGGGGTCCAGGCGGCGCCAGTCGCCGGGCGCGGATTGTTTGATGATGTCGGCCTGGCTGATGCGCGGTGGTTGCGTGGCGAATGCCATGGGGCACACAGCCAGGGCCAACAGGGCCATCGCCATCGGAGTAAAGGTGTGCGTTTTCACAGGCGCTATTCCTTCAACGGGGCCTTGCCCATCTGCCACAGCAGGAAGCTGTAGATGTCGGCCGACATCGCGTTGCGCTGGGTCACCGTGCTGCCCATGCCGTGGCCGGCCTGCATGTCCAGGCGCAACAGAATCGGCTTCTTGCTGCTGGTGGCAACCTGCAGGCGCGCGGCGGCCTTGCCGGCATGCCAGGCGTCCACGCGCGGGTCATTCATGCCCTGCACGATCAGCACGGCCGGGTAGGCCACACCGTCCTGAATGTGGTGGTAGGTGCTCATCTCCAGCAGGGCCGGAAATTCCTGGGGGTTGGCGAAGCTGCCAAATTCCGAGATGTTGGTGATGCCATTGGCACTGTCTTCGGCCCGCACGGCATCCATCACGCCCACATCAAAAATGGCGGCGGCAAACAGCTCCGGTGCCGTGGTGACCGTGCGCCCGACAAAAATGCCTCCGGCGCTGGTACCCATCACGCCCAGCGTCTTGGGCGAGGCATAGCCCTGCGCAATCAGGTACTGTGCGCAGGCAACGCCGTCCTTCCAGGTGTTGGACTTGGTCGCTTTCTGGCCCGCGCGGTACCAGGCGTCGCCATGCACGCCGCTGCCGCGGACGTTGGCCAGGGCCATCACGCCACCCTGTTCAATCCACGCCATGCGCGGCGCGGAAAAACCGGCGGTTTCCGAAAAGCCGTAGGCACCATAGGCGTTCAGCAGCGTCGGGTTGTTGCCGTCGCGCTTGAGGCCCTTCTTGTAGAGCAGGGTCATGGGCACCAGCACGCCGTCGTGGCTGGGCACTTCCACGTTGACCACTTCCACCTCGGGCAAGCCGGGCAGTGCCGGATTCACCCGCAGGCCGGTGTCCGTCGAAACACCGTTCTTGAGGGTGAAGGTCAGCGGCATCTGCGTCCAGCCGCTCAGGGTGTACAGCACGTCGGAGTAGGCGTGGGCCAGGTCTTCTGCCAGGTGCGCAGCACCGTTGAACGGCATGGCCACCGCCTCGCCCTGCGGCAGGCCCGCCGTGTAGCGGCGCAGCACGATGTCGGTCCCCTGGCGCACGGCACCCACGATGGCATCACGCGTCACGGAAAAATCTTCCAGCACACCGTCTGCGGGCGAGGCAGCCACCTCCACGGCGTTCTGCAACTGCGGCTTGCGCAGGTCCAGCCGCAGCAGGTGCTTGCGTGGCGCATTGGCATGGGTCATGAAGTACAGGTCATTGCCGCGCAGCGCAATGTCGGTGATCTTGTCCTCGTAGCCCGAAATTTTGGTCCAGCGGATGCCGGCCTTGCCCAGGTCTGCGGCACGCGCCACAAACAGCAGGCCTTCGGGCAGGGTGGTATCGGTGGTGCGGGCAATCATCCAGGGGCTGCCCGGCGTGAACAGGATGGACGCCACGTCCAGTCGGGCAAGCCCCAGATTTTTGGTCACGGTGGGGCCAAACACTGGCACCGCACGGCTGGCTGCACGGCCCACGGTGTGCCACAGCACACGGGTGTCCATAAAAGTCTCGGACTCGGGCTCACCCGGCGTGGGCTCTTTGAGCTGGTTGAAGGTCAGCGAGCGGCTGTCGGGCAGCCAGCTGACGGCCATTTCATGCACACGCGCAAACACGACTGCCGTGTCCTTGCCGGCGGCCACATCCAGAATGTGCAGCGATGCGTCTTCCGAGCCACCGGCCGACAGGCCGTAGGCCACGTACTTGCCGTCCCACGACGGGCGGAAGTAGTTGATGGCATGTGGAACGCCGGTGCGCCCGGATTGCACCTCCGGGTCGACCAGAATGCGCTCGGCGCCGCGCAGGCCCACACGCATGGCCAGCTTGAACTGGCGCTCGCCTTTGGGCCGGGTCAGGTAATAAACCTTGTCGCCCGGCATGCGGGTGAGGTCCTTGATGGCATCGCCGCTGGCGGCAGTCAGCTCGGTGATGCGGCGCTCCAGGCCGTCGCGCACGGCGATGCGGTCGAGTGCGGCGCGGGCGTAATCGCCCTGGCCCTTGAACCACTCCAGCACCGCGGGGTCGCGCAGGTTCTCCATGTAGCGGTAGGGGTCTTTGAGCGTTACACCGTGCAGTGTCTCGCTGACTTCCTTGACGGGTGCCACCGGTTGGGTGGTCATTTCGGCTGCAAGGCACATGGTGGCTGCGGATAGCAGCCATGCACTCAGTGCAGCCCGGGATACGGTTGGGTAAAACCTGGGCATGGATATCTTTCAATGAGCAAGGGCGCCAGCATATACGGCCTTGGACAGATGCGCCGGCTGGCCATGTGATCTGCAAGGCTATCTGCTTCATCAAGGAGTCGCTGATGCGGGCCTTTTGGCACTGCCTGTAGTGGGCTATAGTGTCCCCACGTTGACGCGGGCCGATGCGTCCGACGCACACATCAAGTTGCCAGCATAGGTGACCAGAACCATGGGGGCGGCAATGCATTTCACTTCTCAGCACGATTCGGTGCAGACCGCGACTGCATGCGCTTTGGCGCGTGATGGGGTTGTGCGTGTGCAGTGGGTGAATGTATTTTTGTCTGGCCGGATGAGATGGAGTTGCCAGGATATCCAGCGGTCGACATCACGCTAGGGTTCTCGTTATGGCTGTTGCATCCATGCAATCAATCAAAGTAGCAAAAGAATTCGGTATCTGGCTTCACGAAAAAACGAATGAGAAAGTGATGCCTGGTGCAATCCGAGTGCGAACCGGTGTGTCAATTCTTCAGCTTTCGCTCGATCTTGCTGATGCAATTCTTGTCTTATTGGAAGCGAGTCTTCCTGGTCCCGCGCTGACATTGGCCCGTCCCCTTTTTGAAGGTTATGTCCGCGGCGTTTGGCTACTGGAGTTCGCGTCAATCGACGATTTGGAAAAATTCAATAGTGGTAAATGTCCGCTGTTTCATGAACTTTTAAATGCTATTGGTACTGATGAAGTTACTGGTGGCGCCTGGATACATGCCAATAAGAAAGTAAATTGGGGTTCCTTTAATGATTTGACGCATGGAGGGAGCGAACACGTGAAACGTAGAAGCACTCACGATGCTGTAGAGGCAAACTACCCAGAATCAGAATTGGTAAATCTGATTCAACTTGGCATTGAAGTTCGGATTCGAATCGGTGCTGCGCTTCTCGCCCTTATGAACGACGAAACGGCGATGGAGCAATTGAACGAAAAAGCAAGAACTCTCCGCACTGCAAACATGGCGTGCGTTCGGACGGGCAGAATGCGTTGAGATTTATTGGTTAGTCCGCTTGCGGCACGCCGCACAGCTCTACGTTGAGCCATTAAAAAAAGCTATGAGAATTTTCTGATGATTCACACGAAGAACCGACGCGTTAATACAGCTCCTACGCCACGATCTCTGGTCATAGAAAGGTATGACGACCCCCAATATCGTGCTGTCGCAGCATGCGTGATCGTTTTTTTGCGGTCTCGTTAGACCTCAGGATGCCTCGCGCGCCACTCCTCTGGCCCTCTGTCCTCACCCCTGCCGGAGAGACTGCAGCAGTGAGGGATTTGTACGCGCACTTAGCAGGGCTCCAGTACGGCGTTCAAGCTTGGGAGGCTGCGCTCCTGCTGTACTTAACTGCCAAAAACCCTCCACCGTCCATCTCCCGTCCGGTAGCGAATCGCTGGCGTTTCGTGGCATGCAACGAATGCGCGCTTGAGCTCTATCACCTTCGAGCTCGCCTTGAAAAGGTCCAGTCCGTCAAGCTACGCAACTGCCCATCGCTCCGGATGTGGATAGATATGTCAAAAATACGAGGCGCCCGCAAACGGCTGGACGAGTACTTCCCCGATATTGAGGCTCTTCGTCACGCAACTGCGCACAAGGGTGAGAACGAAGCGCATCCGGAAGTACACGCGCCAGATGGAAAGTACGCGTTGTCCGGTTTTCGTGAGCCTGACCGATTCAGCGCCCCGTACCAGGGGCAAATGCGCTACCTCGACATTACACACGAGTCGCTCAAGCGCATCACCGAAGTGGTAACGGAGTTCTTCGGCGCTTTCGAATTTGCCGCGCGCGAGTTGGAAAATCAAGGTCACCTTGAATGAGGGCCTCGCTGAGATCGAATTCCAACAGTTGGACAACTGTCCCGATTGGAATCGGGAACGCCAGTTCGTATCCTATCGAAGCCACCGCCCCCTAATTCAAGCTTCGAAGCGCCGTGCGGTTTTTCACTGGTTTTACGAGTCAAAACAGCCGCAAGCCCCCGCAGAATGTGCTCAAGTAGCTCCTAAATAAATAGCATCCCGTCTAACCTACTGCAGATCAAACCGCACCCCCTGCGCTAGCGGCAACTCGTGCGAGTAGTTGACCGTGTTGGTGGCTCGGCGCATGTAGGCCTTCCACGCATCCGACCCCGATTCCCGTCCACCACCGGTCTGCTTCTCCCCACCAAATGCGCCGCCAATCTCCGCGCCAGACGTGCCGATGTTGACGTTGGCAATGCCGCAGTCCGACCCCGCTGTCGACATGAACAGCTCGGCCTCGCGCACGTCGGTGGTGAAGATGGACGACGACAGGCCTTGCGGCACATCGTTGTTCATGGCCATGGCCTGCGATAGCTCGTGGTACTGCATCACATACAGAATGGGCGCAAAGGTCTCGTGCCGCACCACCGCGGTTTGCGCCGGCATTTGCACCAGGGCCGGACGCACGTAGAAGGCATTGGGAAAACGCTCTTGCAGCACCCGTTCCCCGCCTGCGACCACGCCGCCCTGGTCCCTGGCCTGTTGCAGGGCGGCTTGCATCGCGTCAAACGCGGCGCTGTCGATCAGCGGGCCGACCAGGGTGTCGTCTTCCAGTGGCGAGCCAATGGTGAAGCTGGCAAAGGCGCGGGTCAGGCGCACCACCAGCTCGGCATGCACAGCCGCATGCACGATCAGGCGCCGCGCCGTGGTGCAGCGCTGGCCCGCCGTGCCGACGGCCGCAAAGGCCACGGCGCGCACGGTCATGTCCAGGTCGGCCGACGGGGCCACGATGATGGCGTTGTTGCCGCCCAGCTCCAGCAGGCTGCGGCCAAAGCGCGCTGCCACACGCGGAGCCACGGCCTGGCCCATGCGGGTGCTGCCGGTGGCCGACAGCAGCGCCACCTGCGGCTGCTCCACCAGTGCCTGCCCCACATCGGCGTGGCCCATCAGCAGTTGCGACAGATGTTCGGTGCGCCCGGCGCCAAAGCGCTGGCAGGCGCGCTCAAACACGGCCTGCACGGCCAGTGCGCACAGCGGCGTCTTCTCGGACGGCTTCCAGACCACGGTGTCACCGCAGACCAGCGCCAGCGCCGCGTTCCACGCCCACACGGCCACCGGAAAATTGAAGGCGGTGATGACGCCCACCACGCCCAGCGGGTGCCAGGTTTCCATCATGCGGTGGCCGGGCCGCTCGGACGCAATCGTCAGGCCGTACAGCTGGCGCGACAGGCCCACGGCAAAGTCGCAGATGTCTATCATCTCCTGCACTTCGCCGAGTCCTTCGGACAACACCTTGCCGGCCTCCAGCGACACCAGCGTGCCCAGCGCCGTCTTGTGCACGCGCAGTTCGTCACCCAGCAGGCGCACCAGTTCGCCGCGCTGCGGCGCGGGCACCATGCGCCAGCTGTGGTGCGCGGCATGCGCGTGGGCCACCACGGCCGCAACGTGGCCCGGGGGCGTGGCATGCACATGGCCCAGCACTGCGCCGTCGATGGGCGAGTGCGAGCTCAGGTCGCCACCGGTGTAGCGGTCGGCGGCAACGCCCAGGGAGTCAAGCAGGGTGTTGATGTAGGGGGTTTGAATTTGCATGGGGGCTCCGCAAAAAAATCAACCGATGGACTCAACCTGGCGCGACTGCTGGTAGGCGCTGCCAAACCGGTTCGCCAGGAACGCTGGCAACTCTACCTGTTCCTGGCGGATGAAGCCAGCCTGGGGCAGTTGGCCCTCGCGGAACAGGTCTACCGCGGCGCAGATGCCCGCCGCCGTGGTGATCTGGATGGCGCTCAGGGGCGCCTGGGTGTTGCGGTCGGCAAAGATCTTGCGGGCAAACACCTCCTGCACCAGCTGGCCGTTGCGCTCGCCGCTCACCGTCACAAACACCAGCACCACGTCCTGCATGGTTAGCGGGATGGAGTTGCGCAGAATGCTTTTCAGATTCTCCTGGTCGAACTGCATGCCCAGCTCCTGCAGCAGCATCTTCATGATGTTGCGGTGGCCGGGGTAGCGCACGGTCTTGTAGTCCAGCGTCTGCACTTTGCCCTTGAGTGTTTCGCACAGCGTGCCCAGGCCGCCCGAGGTGTTGAAGGCCTCGTACTCGGTGCCGTCCAGCGAGAAATGTTCCATGCCTTCGAGCGGCAGCACCTCGATGATTTCTCCATCGCGAATGGCTTCGCAGGGGTGGCAGTATTCGTTGATCAGGCCGTCCACGCTCCAGGTCAGGTTGTACTTGAGCGAGTTGGTGGGAAAGGCGGGCAGGGCGCCGACGCGCATCTTGACTTCCTGCAAGTGGGTGAACTGCTGGCTCAGGTGGTGGGCCACGATGCCGATGAAGCCGGGTGCCAGTCCGCACTGGGGCATGAAGGCGGTTTTGGCACCTTCGGCCATGCGCATGATCTCGCGCGTGGCCCCCACGTCTTCGGTCAGGTCAAAGTAGTGGCAGCCGGCGTCCAGGGCCTGGGCCGCGGCCATGGTGGCCAGGTGGTAGGGCAGGGCGTTGATGACGGCGTCATAGCCTTTGAGTGCGGCGCGCAGTGCGGTGGCGTCCGACGTGTCAATCAGCGCCGTCTCCAGCGGCAGGTATTCCAGCTTGCGCAAGGCATCCGCGCTGCGGTCCACCACCTTGACCTGGTAGTCGTCCGAGCCCGACAACAGCGCCGCAATCGTCTGGCCGATATGGCCCGCACCCATCAGAACAACACGCATGAAAATCTCCTGCTTATAACTATGAATAGCGGAAGTCTAGGTGCGGTGCCGGACGAAAAAAGCCAACTGATTGACGAAATATTAGCCATTGCAGACGTTTCGTCATAACATGCTGACGAAACGTATCAAGCACCACCATGAGCACCCGCACCAAACCACCCGGAGTCACGAAACCCGCCAAGCCATCAGCGGTGAAAGCGCTCGCGCCCAGGCAGCTGCCAACCGCTGTGGAACGCAGCAGCGTGTTGCGCGATCAGCTGGACCGCGATCTGCTGGTTCTGCTGCAGGCCAACGCCCGCGCATCCACCGCCGACCTGGCGCGCCAACTGGGAACCGCGCGCACCACCGTGCTGGCCCGGGTGGGCCGCATGCAGCGCGAAGGTGTCATCGCCGGCTACACGGTGCGCCTGGGCCAGGACGTGCGCGACCTGGGCCTGCAGGCCTTTATCGGCATCACAGTGCAACCCAAGGCCGGCCGCGAAGTGGTGCGCCAGATCTCGCGCATGCCAGAAGTGCGACAGCTCTGCGCCGTGAGCGGCGAGTTTGACTACGTGGTGCTGCTACGCGCCGAGTCGGCCGTGCGCATGAACACGCTGCTGGACGAAATGGGCAATTTTGATGGCGTGGTGAAAACCACCACCTCGGTGGCGCTGGAGTGGAAGATAGACCGGACGTGAGCCGGTCAAAACCGGGATTTACAATGCACGTATCAGCCCGGCATACCGCCGGCCTGTAAACGCTAGGGGTGCTGGCCGTCGCAAGACAGTCGGCTGAGATAACACCCTGGAACTTGATCAAGGTAATACTTGCGCAGGGAAGCGTGATGAAAATGCCTCTGGCCCTTTTTGCGGGCCCCTTGGCCTATCTGCACTCCCCTGCCGTCGACTAAGGATTCTCGATGGCAAACCGTCTTCATTTCAAACTGACCCCCAGTGCTGCGGCGCTGGCTTTGCTGTTCGCAGTGCCTGCGTGGGCGCAAACCCAGGCCCAAAGCCTGCAGGGCGTGACCGTCACCGGCAAGGCCGCACCGGTGCTGGACATTGACCGCGCCGATGTGGGCGGCCTGGGCCAGACGCTGGCCAAGACGCCACAAAGCGTGACGGTGCTGGGCGCTGATTTGCTGGCGGCCACCGCCTCCAGCAGCCTGTCTCAGGCCATCAAGCTCGATGCCTCGCTGGCCGACAGCTACAACACCACCGGCTACATCGAAGGCCTGTCGGTGCGTGGTTTTCTGCTGGACCAAAGCAACAACTTTCTGCGCAACGGCTTGCCGGTGTCCAACTACGCACCGATTGCGCTGGAGAACAAGGAGCGCATTGAGGTGTTGAAGGGTGTGGCCGGTCTGCAGTCTGGCGTGTCCGCACCCGGCGGCCTGGTCAACTTCATCACCAAGACGCCGCAGCGGGACGCCTTCACCACCGCCTCCATCGGGGCCGACGGCAATGGCGGCAGCAAGGTGCATCTGGACAGCAACACCGCGTGGGGTGCCGTCGGCGTGCGCGTCAACCTGGCCGCCGAGGACTTGCACACGGCGTTCGACCGTGCCGACGGCAAGCGTGAATTCGCCAGCGTGGCGCTGGCGACATCGGTATCACCTGCAACCAAAATTTCTGCCGACCTGGAATACCACCACAAGAAGCAGCCCTCGGTGCCGGGCCTGGGCTTGCTCGATGCGAATGGCGACGGCGTGGCCGACACACTGCCGGCCAGCAACTATTCGCGCCTGAACCTGAATAACCAGAGCTGGTCGCAGCCTTTTGAAGCCACCAGCACCAATGCCCAGTTGGCTGTTGACCACCAGGTGAATGCCTACTGGCAGGCCCATCTGGGGCTGGGCACGCAGCGCACGGTCGTTCAGGACCGGCTGGCCTTTCCCGATGGCTGCAGCACCGCGGCCAACTATGTCTATCCCGGACTGTGCGGCAATGGCGATGTGGACATCTACGACTACCGCAGCGAAGGCGAAGAGCGCAGCACCTGGGCGTGGGACGCCAAGCTGCAGGGCAAAGCGGGCGCATGGGGCGTGGTGCACCGCCTGAGCATGGGCCTGAGCGGGCGCAGCACGCGCTCCGACCTGGCGCCCAAGCAGGCCTACAACTTTGTTGGTACCACCAACATCAACTCGCCCGTTCTGTTCCCGGGTGACGGCACTGCCAACGACCTCAACACCAACAGCCGCGAACGCGCAGTTGACGCCTATGGATCGGTCGTGAGCGACCTGTCGAAGACCGTGCAGAGCTTTGTCGGTTTTCGCACCTCCCGGTTGAGTCGCAGCAGCGAGCGCAGCGATGGCTCACGCGCCATTGCCTTCGACCAGACGGTGACCACGCCCTGGGCCGGCCTGTCGTGGTCGCCCGTGGCCAGCACCATGCTGTACGCATCCTGGGGCCAGGGTGCCGAAATGGAGGCGGTGCCCAACCGGCCCACCATGTTTGTCAATGCGGGTGACGTGCTGCCCGCGCTCAAGAGCGAGCAGACCGAACTGGGCATGAAGTGGCAGGCCAACCCCCGCCTGCTGCTGTCGGCAGCGGCCTTCAGCATTGATAAGCCCTATGCCGATGACCAGGCCACTGCCAGTGGCATACCGCTGCGCATTGTGGGTGGCAAGACCGCGCGCCACCGTGGCCTGGAACTGGCCGCCGTGGGGCAGGTGAGCACCAAGTTGTCGCTGCAAGCCAGCCTGACCCTGATTGATGCCAAGTACACATCGGCCATCGACCCGGCGCTGGTCGGTCAGCTGGTTACCAACGTGCCCAAGGCCAAGGCCTCGCTGTTTGCCGACTACAAGATCGCCATGCTGCCCGGCTTGTCGGTCAGTGGCCTGATCACGCATGAGAGCGGAAAAAACGTCACGGCTGACGGCGCTGTGACTCTGCCTGCGGCCTGGCAACTGGACGCTGGCCTGCGCTACCAGAACCGCATGATCGGCAAATCCACGCAGTGGA
>Ga0208888_100972_pt1 | contig 11168 bp, 9 predicted proteins | sample LakWasM115_HOW13_2_FD_183929 | JGI IMG/M metagenome (GOLD analysis project Ga0208888, IMG submission 183929) | Freshwater sediment methanotrophic microbial communities from Lake Washington under simulated oxygen tension - Sediment Metagenome... | ecosystem: Environmental > Aquatic > Freshwater >...
GATTCAATCGCCCCCAGACCCGGTAGCCACCGGGTTGCACATCCACTTGATGAAAGACCTGCGATGAACCATGCAATTGCCCCACTGGATCGCCCCGATGGCGGTGCAAACCTTGCGATGATGACCCGTGCGCTCGCGTTGGCTGCGGCCGCGATGGTGCCGATGATGGTTGCCATATTTATCGTGACGGGCATCGGTCAGGACCCGTTGCAGTTCATGCACACGCCGCAGGACTATGCAGCGATTTTGCTGAAGAACCCGATGGTGCTGCGCGCGACCATTGGACTGGACAACGTTTTCATCGTTTTGTATTCGACGATGTTCCTCACCCTGGGCACAACGCTGTGGCAGCGCAGTCGCTCGCGCCCCTTGCTGGCGGCAGGACTGGTCTTGATGGCGGCGTTGGGTCTGCTGGACCTGCTGGAGAACATGCACTTTTTGACGATGATCGGGACCGCGGTGGAGGGCATGGAAATCTCTCAGACCCAGATCGCACTTCAGGTGTGGGAGTCTCTGGTGAAGTTCCACGTCAGCTATCTGGGCCTGTTCCTGCTGGGCTTTGCATTGCCCACGGACACGTCCGTGGAGAAAGTATTGGCTTTCATCCTGCGCTGGGTGCAACTGCCGGTCGGCATGTTGATCTACCTGGTGCCCGCCCAGTGGGCGCGCCCATTGGTGTTTGGCCGGTTCACGTTTTTCGTGGTTGCGCTGCTGTTGATCTGGGCGATCTTTGGGCAGCGCAAATTCGACTCAAGTGCACCGGCGTGATGCCCAAGTACGAGGCGACCATGTGCCGTGGCAGGCATGCATCCAGCGCCGGCTCGTGGGCGGCAAAGCGCAGGTAGCGCTCGGCGGCCGGCAGCGTGAGCATTTCAAATTCCCGGCGCATTTTGTGCACATACAGGCCTTCGGCCAGGCGGCGCAACAACAGCATCAGCGAGGGATGTTCCAGCGAGAGCGCATCGACCCGCTTGAAGTCCAATTCGATCAGCTCGCAGGCCTCCATGGTCTCGATGAATACGGCCGACGGGCCTTGTGCCAGCAGGTCGGCCAAGGAGCCTGAAAACTCTCCGGTACGGCAAAACCGCCGTGTGGCTTCCTTGCCCTGGTGGTCGACATAGTATTCACGCAGCATTCCGCTCTTGACGAAAAAAATCCGTGTCGCCACGTCACCAGCGCGCAACACGAGTTGACCTGCTGCGACTGAGCGCGCGGACGTGATGACGGCGAGATCGGACCATGCCTGGGGGCTCAGTGGATGGATGCGGTCCAGGTAGTGGCGCAGAGAGTGCATGGCGGACGGTGCTATTGCCGCTGAGTCTATGCAACCGGAGCCGAAGCAAAGCCGTACAGGCGTTCGGGCACCAAGCGCTTGAGCATGGTTTTGTCGCTCACGCTCTCCACAATGGCGAACCCGGGTTGCCCGGTATCGTGGCGCACCGTCCTGGCAACCGGGTGCCCCGCGCTGTCGGTGATGGATGCAACGAGGGGCGCGCGGGCGTTGGCGGTGCGCTCGACCACGACGCCCAACTCGCCCGAGGCGAGCTTCACAAAATCCCCCGGCGGATAGATCCCGAATTCCTTGATCAGGGCGGTAGACAGCGGGCCCCCCTTGTCGTCACGGTACAACTGGGTAATGGCGTCCTTCGGGGCCACCGCGGCGCGCAAGGTGCGCGGTGTGATCTTGGCCATGAAGACGTCGGCAACCCGCAGGACAGCAGCCATCTGCGAGATATCGGTCAGGTGTGCCGGGTAGCCGGTGCCGTCGGCGCGCTCGTGGTGTTGTGCCACCGCAGTGAGCCAGCCGGCATCGGTGATGCCGTTTTTTTCCAGTAATTCGACCGCCTGATGTGGATGAATTTCCAGAACGACACGCTGCTTGTCCCGCATCGGGTGGTCCTGCCCGGCCATCTGGCCCTGGAGGTCGAGAATCGTCATGTTCATGGTGAGTGCCGCCTTGACCAGACTCATGGTGGATTCTTGCGGCCAACCCAGGTGACGCGACAGCAGAATGCACACCATGGCGGTCAGCACGGCATGGGTGTAGCCGTAGTAGAAGTTTTGCGCGTGGTCCTGGCGCACTGAGCGGTAGATGGCGATATCGGGATTGATGTCAAATATCTCCACCAGATGCGATGCAAATGCATGCACGCGCGCCGGGAAATCGGGCTCACTTGCCGGATCGGTCACCAAAGCCTTGAGCGCGTCCGTCGTCTGATCCCACAGTTCAAAGACGCTGGTCACCTTGCCCATGGTTTTGATCGGGTCGCCACCGGAGATCAACAGCCTTTCTGCTGCAGCGGCCATCGATGCGGCCCTGACCTCTTCTTCATCCACGAAGGCACCACGCAGCAGCAAGGCATCCAGCATGTGCTGGTCGATGACCAGATGCCCCTTGGACAACAACAATTGGCAGTTTTCATCGCGAACATTCCAGGGCAAAGCTACGCCAAGACGGACCTTGGAACGGGGAAGCCTGAGCAGTTTCATGAAAAGATTGACCTTTGCAGGACTCACGCAGTGACACCAGTCTCGCCGCGACAGCGCAGACCCCAGACTCCAGTTTAGTCACATCGCTATATTTTGAATAGCATTTCCGGGATCACGGTTCAGCCCGGCGCCCACTGGTCGGGTAGCACTGTTCAACCCAGTGCTCAAACTGCTGGCACATGGTCTGGTCGGATTGACTGTTGTCGGCGATCAGTTCGGCGCCGTGGATCTGTCGTTTGGCAGCAAGGTCGCCCACCTGCGGACCGAGATGGGCGATGGCGTTTTCTCGTTTGCCCCGGAGACCGGCGTGGTGCACACCGACCCTGCGGGGCGGGTGACACGCGTCGCATAGCCAGCGGCAAATGGCCCCTGGCGGGGCACACGGCATGTGGAAACCCACAGTTGCCCAGCGTGCGTTGACCCTCTAGACTGCCCCCCAGTCAAATTCAACCGGGCCAACACCATGACCGCATCCCCATCTGCCAAGAAGCGTCCGCTCTATCGCTCCCTCTATTTCCAGGTGCTGACCGCTGTGGCCCTGGGTGTGCTGCTGGGGCACTTCTACCCGCAAATAGGTGCCGACATGAAACCGCTGGGCGATGGCTTCATCAAGCTGATCAAGATGATCATTGCCCCCATCATCTTTTGCACGGTGGTGATCGGTATTGCCGGCATGGAAGACATGAAGAAGGTCGGAAAAACCGGTGGCCTGGCCCTGCTGTATTTCGAAGTGGTTAGCTCCCTGGCGCTGATTGTGGGCCTGGTCACCGTGAACCTGCTGGCGCCCGGCAGCGGCATGAATGTCGATGCGTCCACGCTGGACACCAAAAGCATTGCGGCCTACACCGCCCCCGGCAAGATGGTGGGCACGGTCGACTTTTTGCTCAACGTGATTCCAACCTCGGTGGTCGATGCGTTTGCCAAGGGCGAGATCCTGCAGGTGCTGCTGTTCTCCGTGCTGTTTGGCTTTGCGCTGCACAAGTTCGGCGGGCGCGGAACCATGGTGTTCGATTTCATCGAAAAGACCTCGCACGTGCTGTTTGACATTGTCGGCATCATCATGAAGGTGGCCCCCATCGGCGCCTTTGGTGCGATGGCCTTCACCATCGGCAAGTACGGCGTCGGCTCGCTGTTTTCGCTGGGCAAGCTCATGGGCACCTTCTATCTGACCTGCCTGATCTTTGTTTTTGTCGTGTTGGGTCTCATCGCCAGGGTGCATGGTTTCAGTATCTGGAAGTTCGTCAAATACATCAAGGAAGAACTGCTGATTGTGCTGGGCACGTCTTCCAGCGAATCCGTGCTGCCGCGCATGATGGAGAAGATGGAAAACCTGGGTGCCAAAAAGACCTGTGTCGGCCTGGTCATTCCCACCGGCTATTCCTTCAATCTGGACGGCACATCGATTTACCTGACCATGGCGGCAGTCTTCATTGCCCAGGCCACCAACACGCCCATGACGCTGATGCAAGAGGTTACGTTGCTGGCGGTGCTGCTGCTCACCTCGAAGGGTGCGGCCGGCATTACCGGCAGCGGTTTCATTGTGCTGGCCGCAACCCTGTCGGCGGTGGGTACGGTGCCGGTGGCGGGCCTGGCGTTGATTCTGGGTATTGACCGCTTCATGTCCGAAGCGCGCGCGCTGACCAACCTGGTGGGCAATGGCGTGGCCACCATCGTGGTTGCCAAGTGGACCGGCGAACTCGACACCGAACGTTTGCAGGCCGGTTTGAACAACGAGACCTGGGTCGAGGCCGATGCGCCGGAAGTGCTGCTCGACCAAAAAGTGGTGCACATGGCCGTTGGCAAACGCTAGGCAAGCGGCCCCGCAGTAGGCGCTACTGCAGCGTGGCCGGGTAGCGCTGTTCAACCCAGTGCTCAAACTGCTGGCACATGGCCTGGTCAGACACGCCGTTATCTGCGATCAGTTCGGCGCCGTGGACGATGCGGATGGTGGCATCCAGACCAGGCGCAGTCGCTGGCGGGTAGCTGCGCTTCACGGCCGCGGCCATCTTGGCTTGCGCTTCGGCCCAGGCCTCATCAACGGTCTGGTTGCAACTGTCGGCCAGGTACTTGGCGTTGAAGGGCTCGCCCGTCAGGCTCAGCAGCGTGTCGTTGTGGCTGATGCTGTTGCCGCGTGCCCAGTAATGTTCGGCCAGTGCCGGGCCAATGGCCGGGTTGTCGGTCAGGTAGCCATAGGTGCGCTCAAAATAGGCGCGCGTCTGGTACACCGCCATATTGGCCAGCAGGTAGCCGTGGTAGGCCGCAGCGGACTCCTGGTTCAGCAGGTGGGGGATGGCCAGCAAGGGCCGCGGGCCAACGGCAACACCGTTGATGCGCAGCTCACAGTCGCGTGCCAGCGCCATTACGCGCTCTGGTGTAAGTTGCTCATCGCTTAGGCGATACAACGCGCGCTCAAAGTAGGGCACCACCAGAATACCGCGTTCACCCCATGCTGCAAACGGCTGGGTACTCTCGATGCGGGCGTGAATCAGTGCATCGGGAATGGGTTCGCCCTCGGCATTCCGCGCATAGCGTTTGAGCCAGTCGGCATCGTCGAGCAGGCTGTCGCAAAACATCGACTGTGTTTCGGCATAGGCCATGGAGGTGGGAGCAAACTCCTGCGAAAAACAGGGCGAGTTCAGGGTCACATTGGCAAAGTGTGCGGCATGGCCGCCTTCGTGGAACAGTGTGTTGATGGCGCGCGCACCACTGCCAACCTGGTTGGGCTGGGCATTGGCGGTGAAGTTGATCTGTGCGGCCACCCACTTGCCCTGTGCATCCACAAAGCCGGGAATCGGGCCGTGGCAAAAACCGTTCTGGTACTTGCCCTTGCGCTCCAGCAGATCGAGTTGCATGGTGGCGCCACGGTAGGCAATGCCCAGGCGGCGAAAACTCTCCACCCAGCGCTGCAGGCCTTTGCCGAAGGACAGGTAGGGGTCGACCTGGCGGGTCACGTCGCCGCTGACGTAAAAGCGCAGGTTCCACGGCTGGATGGCGCCGGCGCCATGGGCCTGCTCCAGGTCGCGCAACGCGCGCGCATTGGCCGCGTTGGTGCGGGCTTCAAAGTCGTCCAGTATGGAGAACAGGTGGTCAGCCGTCATCTGTTCGTTCTTCTGCACCTTGTAGTCGAAGTAGTTGTCGTAACCCTGCGCGCGGGCAAAGGCATTGCGCTTTTTCACAATGTCCAGAAAACCGTTGGCCAGCACCCAGTGCTCCAGACCGAGCAGTGCGTCGTGCGAACTCTTGCGCGCCGCCTCGTTGCGGTTGGTGCCCATGTTGGTGGCCAGCCCGCTCAGTGTGGCGTCCTCCAGTTGGCCCGCCTCGTTGATATGGCGCAGCACCAGGTCACGCCGTTTGGCAAACAGGTCGGACTCCAGCTGGATCAACTCCCCCATCAACTGGCGCGCCGCATCGCTGTCGATGATGTTGCATTCAAACAGCGCCAACCAGCCTTTGAGGCCATGGCGCAAGGCGGCCGCGGCCGCGTCGGCATCGGTGTCGCCCAGGCTGGCCAGCGCCATGCGCACCGCAGCCAGGCGTGCGGGATCGGAAATGAAGTTCTTGTAGGCTTCTTCGGCCCGGGCAAAACCCGCGTCGTCATCCGAGACGGCCATATAGGTGTCCCAGAACAGGTCTTCCTTGGTCTTGTGAACGGTGAGGTACTCGGTGTTGAGGGTGTCAAACAACGCGCGTGCAGTCTGCATTTTTGGGGTCTCCTTGTGGGGTGGCCGATTCTCGCACCAAGGCGATGTCCGCGAGCGGACCAAGGCGATACGTGGTCCGCCCAGCTGACCCAGGCGGGCCACACGGTGGCCTGCGGCGCAACACAGTGGTTTGATCACCCGGATTGAATCCCAAGGTTTATGGGCCCCCGAGCGTGCGTCCTTGCGTTTTCTCAATGGGCAGACAGCCTGGTCAAAGTCTCATCGGCGGTAACAATATTGCTGGCTTCACATGAAGGAGGTTGATATGGCGAGCGTCGAAGACAGTGAAAAATGGGCAGCGATGCAAACGGACTGGCAGTCAGTCAACCAGGAAGCGCGCACCGCACGGAATAGAGTGACGCACGCTTTTGTGAAATTCGCTGCGGGTGAAGGTTCTGGCCCAACAACGGCTCAGCTTGATCTGGCGGAAAAGCTCGAACAAGCAGCCGACGAGAAGCGACTGGCCATGGACGAGTTTGTGAATCGGGTTTTCGGCTGAACTCTTGTGTCGCTATCCTTCGCTTGCCCTATCGATCTCTCTCAGCTACGGGTACACGTTTTTACTTATTCGGATCACCTTGTTTGTCGGGCATTGCTGGCACGACCGGCACTGTCGCCACGCTTTCGCGCAGGATGCCGGCTAGAGCCTGGCGCCCACTGTGCCTAGCGCTGCTCCGCCAGCAGCGGGTGCACCGCGTCCCCGTCGCCGGGATGGCAGCCCGGGGCAATGGGATCCCAGCCGTGGTGGATCACCACCTGCTGTGCGGTGTAGCACAACTCGATGTGCGTGGCCTCCGGCAGCCTGGCGTGCACAAAGGACGCGATCGACTCGGGCATGCTGACCCGGAACTGCGACTCTGCCAAATCTTCTGGCGGGTGGTCGTCGCTGTGCAGCCAGGGCAGCAGGGCAGCCAGCGCCATCAGCGGCTTCCAGCCCACGTTCAAGGTGCTGGGCGCATAGCCTTCGGCGCGCAGCCAATGCTGCGCCTGGCCTCGCGCATCGTCGCCGGTGGCCGGCTGGCCCCAGGCGCTGGCCATCAGCTCGGCCAGCCACTGGTTGCAGTTCTGGTAGCGCTGGCTAAAGGCGTAGGCATTGGCGCTGTAGGTACCGCCCAGCAATTGCAGGGACTGGTGGTCATCCAGCGCGGCTTGCTCCAGTGCCTGTGCCGGCGCATCCGGCAGCAAGATGATGGACACGTAACCCTCGGCCGGGTCGTTGGCGCCCAGCACAAAGCCCGACATGCCCTGGTCAAAAATGCGTGGGCGTTGTTCGTCACAGGCGTAGTACAGCTGGCGTACCGACCACGGCGTGTTGGGGCTGGCCCTGAGGCTCACACCGGCATGCGAATAGCGCTGGTCGAGGCGCTGCAGAGCCAGACCGGAGCGGGCCACCAGTGCCATGCTGTGGCCCGAGCGCTCCAGCTCGTCCTTGACCATGGCGGCCACCTGGATCAGCCGGTCCTGCACCGCTGCGTCGGGTTCGGGTTGGCTCTGGCAATAGCGCAGCGCCCCGGCCCAGCTGCCGTGCGCCAACACAGTGCAGGCAAGCCCCACCAGACCCCTTCGCGCGGCGCTGTGCAGCACCGTCAGTCTCTGCGCCAAAGCCCTGCGCGCCGCTCAGACTCCAACCGGCCGGCTCTCCAGCTCGCGGAACCATGCGTCGTCCAGTACCAGGAAGAAGGGGCTGGCGCTGCCGGTTGCGGTCACGGTGGCAAAGGCCAGCCCGTATGGCCGATGCTCGGCCGCAACGATCTGGCCAACCGCCAACTGCCCGCGCTCGGCGGCCTGGCGTGGCAGCAGCAGGAAAAATTCGGATGCGGGGGTGTGGGGTGCCGGCGCAACGGCCTGCAAGCGCAGGCGCAGCATGTCGGGCTGCTGGGCCAGCGCGGTCATGTCCACGATGGTGTATTGGCCCTGCGCCACACGGTCTTTGGTGGACGAGCTGTTGCTGGACTTCTCGATGGAGGTCGATGAGCTGCCAATCGACGTGGACGCGGCGCTGGACGCCGATGAAGTGCTGTCAGCCAGCGCAGGCACAGCGGCCAGGCACAAAGCCAGTGCGCGGGCCCAGGGCAGGGCGGTGTTGAAAAGTTGCTGCATGGGGTACCTGCCAATGGTTGGATAAACGGAGTAGGTGCGAGGATAGCCCAGACGCTTCAGTCAGGCCTGGTTGGGCGACCCGCATGGGGTCTTCTTGATTTTTGTCAGGGGCGCAGCGCGGCAAATACGCACTAATCATCGTTCCGTCCCAACCCACCCACCGCGATACCACCTATGGGAATACGTTCGTCACTCTGCTACGAAATCAGCCGCCGGTTGCTGCCGCCCCCGGCCCAACGGACGGTGGACTATCAGGCCTACACGGATTGGCGCATGCGTTCGCTGTCGAACAGCTGGGCGGCTTTTTCCGACCGCGATGTGTTGAACAAGGATGTGCTCGACTTTGGTTGCGGCGACGGCGCATTGAGCCTTTACCTGGCAACGCACAAGAGCCCACGGCGGATCATTGGCGTTGACCTGAACCCGTCTGCCATTGAGCGCGCAAAGGCCACCCAATCAACCACGGCCATCGCACCCGGGGTCACCGTCGATTTCGAGGTCGGGTCGGAGACCGGACTGCCCGTGCCGGACGGATCCATCGACACCATTGTGGCGTTTGACTGTCTGGAACACGTGATGTCGCCTCTGCCCATTTTTCAGGACTGGCACCGCGTGTTGCGGCCAGGCGGCAAGTGCCTGATCGAATGGTTTCCCTATAAGGGCCCCTGGGGGCCCCACATGGAAGCGCTGATCCCCATTCCGTGGGCGCAACTGCTGTTTGGCGAGAAGGCCATGTTTCGCGCTGCCGAGCGAATCTACGATCTGCCGACGTTCATTCCCAGGCATTGGGATCTGGACGCAGCCGGCAAGAAAAAACCCAACAAGTGGCGGGCCTGGTCATCCTTCACGGAGCAGGGGTACATCAACAAACTCGACCTCGCTGGCTTTCGCTCGCTGGTCCAGCAGTCGGGGTTGCGCATCGAGCGTCTGGACCAGCACTCGTTCCGCGGATCGCCCCTGCGCGAAGGCATTGGCAGAACCCTGATGAAGACGCCGCTGATTGGAGAGCACTTTCTCTCGTTCGTGGCCATTGAACTGGTGCGCCCGTAGGCCGGAACAAGCCCAACCGGGCCTGCCATGCGCGTTTCGGCGGCCCTCTAGAATTTGGCCTCCCGGTTTATCTTTGAAAGCGCGCCCATGCAGTTCCCCTTTTCCATGCCCCCCCAATGGCTGCGCCGTGCCCGCTGGTTACTGGGGAGTCTGCTGGTTGTTTGGGTGCTGGCGTGGCTGGGTGTGCCGCCGGTGGTCAAGAAGCTGATCGAGGAAAAAGGCAGCGCGGCCTTGGGCCGCACCGTCACCATTGGCGGGGTGGCCTTCAGGCCCTGGTCACTGGAGTTGACCGTGTCGGACATTGCAGTGGCCACGGCCGACGGTAAAGGCAGGCAGCTGACCATTGCACGCCTGTATGCCGACGCTGAACTGGAGTCGGTGCTGCGCCTGGCACCGGTGCTGGATGCCATCACCGTGGAGACACCTACGCTGCACATCACCCACCGGGGAGACGGTCACTACGACTTTGATGACATTCTGGAAACCCTGAGCAGGGCCCCCGCGTCAGCATCTGCGCCGCTGCCCTTCGCGCTGTACAACCTGACCATCAATGGCGGTGCCGTGGACTTTGATGACCACCTGCCGGGCGGCGAGCGCCACCACACCGTGCGCGCGCTGCATGTGGCAGTGCCGTTTGTGAGCACGCTGGATTCCAAGCGCGAGGTCAAGGTGGTGCCACGCCTGGCCTTCGAACTCAATGGCAGCACATTTGATACGGCGGCCGAAGGCACGCCCTTTGCCCACAGCCAAAAGGGCGACGCCACGCTCAAGATCACCCGCCTGGACCTGGCCCCGTATCTGCCCTACCTGCCCGCAAGCTTGCCGCTGCGCCTTCAGGGCGCCGTGGTGGATGCCGACCTGCGCCTGGGGTTTGAGGATGGTGCCAAGCTCAAGGTCAGCCTGGCGGGCAAGCTCACGGTGTCGAACCTGGCGCTGGCCGATACCTCGGGCGCCCCGGTGCTGGGAGTGGAATCGATCGTGGCCGAACTGGCGGATGTGCGCCCGCTGGAGCGCATCGTCAAGCTGGCGTCGCTGGAGATCATTGCGCCCACATTGCAGGCGTGGCGTGACCGCACCGGGCACATCAACCTGGAGCTTGCCAGCCCCAATGGTCCCGCGGATGCTACAAAAAACGTAGCTGCTTCCGCACATTCCACGGGGGCTTCAGGCACAAAAGACTCCAAAACTGCGCCAGATTCCAATTCCAGTGCCTGGACCCTGACGCTGGATCGCCTGGCCCTGCACCGCGGTGACGTGGTGTGGACCGATGAGCGCACCCGGCCCCAGGCCCGCCTGACGCTGGCGGCGCTGGAGCTCCAGGCCCAGGCGGTGCGCTGGCCCTTGACCACTTCGCCCATCACCTTTGAAGGCTCGGCCAGCGTCCCGTCGCGGGGCAAGGCCGCGCGCCTGGCCTTCAAGGGCGAGGGCAGCCAGGCCCGGGCCACCGTGCACGCATCGGTGGGCGACGCCGAGCTGGCCCAGGCCGCCCCCTACCTGGCGCAGTTTCTGGAGCCTGGTGTGGCGGGAGTGCTGGACGGCGAGCTGGACGCCACCTGGCAAAGCGACACGCTGCAGTTGGCCGTGCCCCGCCTGGCCGTGCGCGACTTTGCGCTGAAGGCTGACAAGCCGGTGGCCGCAAGCGCCACCAACGCCGAGCGCGCCGCCAGCGAGATGCCCCAGTTCAAGCTGCTGGAAGTCACCGACGCGCAATTTGACCTGAGCGCCAGGACCGGCAGCGTCGGCAAGGTCGCCGTACGATCCCCCAGCGCCATGGCGCATCGCAATGCGCAGGGGCAGTGGGTGGTGCAGCGCTGGATGAAAACCGCG
>Ga0208888_100982_pt1 | contig 11126 bp, 12 predicted proteins | sample LakWasM115_HOW13_2_FD_183929 | JGI IMG/M metagenome (GOLD analysis project Ga0208888, IMG submission 183929) | Freshwater sediment methanotrophic microbial communities from Lake Washington under simulated oxygen tension - Sediment Metagenome... | ecosystem: Environmental > Aquatic > Freshwater >...
TGCTCAGCAACGAGACGCCACTCACCGGCCGCTTTGAGCGCTCGCACGCCGATGTGGATATGGAAGGCGTGCTGCGCGAGATTGACGATGCGCGCGCGGAGGATGCGGCGCGCAGGCTGCGCATGCAGACGGCAACGCAGGCATAGAAACGGTGGCCTGGAGGCACCGCAGGCTCCGGGTAGCCCGTGGCGTCTGCGTCAGTGGGTAATTGCCACCAGCACGCTGCAATGTGCATGGGCGATCAGCGCCTTGGATACCGAAGTTTTCCACCAGCGGGCGGCCCAGCCGTCCAGGTGTTTGTGGCCGACCACGATCAGGTCGGCTTCGATTTTTTTGGCATACGCGGTGATTTCGTCTACCGTGTCCCCGGTCAGCAAGGCTCCCTTGGCCTGGTAGCCCGAAGCCTGCAGGCGGCGCAGGCCGTCGTCCAGCACGTTTTGCATGGCTGCCCTCTCGCGTTCCATCATGGCGCTGTCGTACACGCCGCCTTCCAGGGAGACCAGACCGACATTCACGGGCAACACCGCCACCAGTGCCAGCTCCGCCTGCGACCACTGCGCCAGCTCCCGGCAATCCAGCAGCGCCTTTTGGCCGCTGGGTGAACCGTCATAGGCTAACAAGATACGTTTGTACATGGTGTCCTCCTGAGGTGATGGGGAGCGCAAGGTTTGCAATGCAAGCATAGGCTGCCTTGGCCATTTGGACAACCACTAGCATCTGAACGCATCCTTTGCAGCGCCAGGGTTTTGGCCGGCATGGGTCACAATGCCTGACTTCCAGGCACTTGGCGCCCCCCTCCACCCCGAGAAAAACGACCATGACCCAGCACTCCACCGCCAGCATCACCCACCCTGTTGCCACCAAATGGCCGGCCCGGCACCCCGAGCGGCTGCAGCTCTACTCGCTGCCCACGCCCAACGGCGTCAAGGTGTCGATCCTGCTGGAAGAACTGGGCCTGCCCTATGAGGCCCATCTGGTGAGCTTTGAGACCAACGACCAGATGTCGCCCGAGTTTCTGGCGCTCAACCCCAACAACAAGATTCCCGCCATCCTGGACCCCAACGGCCCGGGCGGAAAACCACTGGCGCTGTTCGAGTCGGGCGCCATTCTGTTGTACCTGGCCGAGAAGACCGGCCGGTTCATCCCGCAGGACGCTGCCGCACGCTACGAGACCATCCAGTGGTTGATGTGGCAGATGGGCGGTGTCGGGCCGATGTTTGGCCAGTTGGGTTTCTTCCATTTCTTTGCGGGCAAGGACTACGAAGACAAGCGACCGCGCGACCGCTACGTGGCCGAGAGCAAACGCCTGCTGGGCGTGCTGGACCAGCGCCTGGCCACCCGCACCTGGATCATGGGCGACGACTACACCATTGCCGACATCGCCGTCTTCCCCTGGGTGCGCAACCTGATCGACCGCTACGCAGCCGGTGATCTGGTGGGCATACAGGACTTTGCGCATGTAACGCGCGCGCTGGCGGCGTTTGTAGCGCGGCCTGCCGTGGTGCGCGGGCTGGCGATTCCACACAACTTTCTGTGACGCCCGCTTGCCTCACCTTGCATGCTCCTGATTTAATAGCACCTTCCGCATATGCGCACGATAGTGGCGCGGCACAAAGAGTACCCATGACCAAAGCACCCATCGTTTCCGCAGTTGTCGCCGGTATCGTCGTTGCCCTGGCGTTTGCACTCAATCCCTCGCCCGAGCAACACCGGGCCAAGATCAAGACGTCTATCGCAGAGCGCAACCAGCTGGCCGGCATGCTGGGCATTGGCGCACTGACGGCCTTTGCATCAACCTACCACCCCCTGGGCGTGGCGTCCTACACCACGGTGAACAACCGGACCGTATCCGTGGGGGTCTTTGGCATGGTCTTCTTCATTCAACCGTCGCAGTAGCCATGAGCTGGCATCTTCAGCGCATCGTCACCACGCCGCACGGCGTGTACCAACCGCCCCCGTTTCGATTGGAAGCCGCTTTGTTTGCGCTGGCGCTGCTCTTCGTCGCGGTCAGTTTTTTGTTGAGCAGGATTTCGCCGGTCTATGCGTTGTGCTATCTGGCGCTTCTGGTCGTCCCGTTCATTTTCCGTGTGCGGGGGTACCGCAAGTTCGGCGCGCTAGGGCAGCCGACCGTTGCCATCGTTGGCAGCACCCTTGTCTTTGCGCGCCCAGCGGATTCGCGTGGCGCGCTGAACTTTGAAATCGCCGATCTGCAGCAAATGCTGGTCTACGGTCGCGCCGGCCGGCGCACCTACCGGTTCGTGCTGCGCGATGGCCGTTGCGTTGAAACGGTGCCGCTGTGGGGACCGCGCGTCGAGGCGTGCGCGCTGCAGTGGCTGCAGACTGCATTGCCACAGTGCGTCACAGTGGCGGAGCCGCAAACCCTGTTTGCATCGATCCGCGGCGACGCCCCCTGATGCGTCCCCGTACAACACGGAAATGCGCAATCTGGTTGAATCCTGATCCATGTCGATGACCACACCCAGGGACGATGCCAGGCTGTGGCGCTCCACCTTTTTTGCAGGCGCCCGCGACAGCATTCCCATGCTGGTGGGCGCCGCACCCTTTGGCATCATTTTTGGCGCCCTGGTCGGCACGGCCCAACTGGCCCCCTGGCAGGGGCAGCTGATGTCCCTCAGCGTGTTTGCCGGCTCCAGCCAGTTCATTGCCGTTGGGCTGATGGCCGGGCTGGCCGGCACCCTGGTGATCTGGCTGGCCACGTTCATCGTGAACCTGCGCCACATGCTGTACGCCGCGGCGCTGTTACCGCATGTGCAGCATTTGCCGGCGCGCTGGCGCTGGACACTGGGATTTTTGCTGACCGACGAGACCTTTGCCGTGGTGGAGAGCTATTACCGCAAGCACCCCCATGCACCTCTGGGGCACTGGTATTTTTTGGGCTCGGGCCTGGCCATGTATGCCAACTGGCAGTTTTGGACCGTGGTCGGGCTGTTGTTTGGCGCGGTGTTTCCGCAGTTGCAGACGCTGGGGCTGGACTTTGCGATGGTGGTGACCTTCATCACCATCGTCGTGCCGCAACTGGCGCGCGTACCCCATCTGGCCGCGGCGCTGGCGGCGGGTAGTACGGCGTATGCACTCAAAGACCTGCCGTTCAAGCTGGGCCTGATGGCCGCCGTGGTGGTGGGCGTTGCCGTGGGCGTGTGCCTGACCCGGCTGCATGCGACCGAAGCAGCCACGAGGGGTGCACCATGAGCGCCACCATCGCCATCATCGGCATGGCCGTTATCACGTTCTTCATCAAGGCACTGGTCTTTATTCTGGGGGACCGCGTGGCGTTTTCAGCCACCCTGCGCCAGGCGCTGGGCTTTGTTCCGGTGACCGTGCTCACTGCCATCATCGTGCCCATGGTGCTGGCGCCGCATGGCCAGGGCCTGGAGTGGAGCTGGCGCAACCCGCAACTGGTGGCGGCGGCTTTTTCCGTGCTGGTGTGCGCCGTGACACGGCACCAGTTGCTGACCATCATGCTCGGGCTGGCGGTGTTTTTTGGCTGGCAGTTTTCGCTGGGGTAGTGACAGCGCGCGGCGGCATTGGCTACACTGCGCCAGACATTTCGACAGGGACACCATGCACTCTTTGTTTCACCTGGCCTACCATGTGCGCGACCTGGACGCGGCGCGCCATTTCTACGGCACCCTGCTGGGCTGCCGCGAAGGCCGCAGCACCGACACCTGGGTCGATTTTGATTTCTTCGGCCACCAGATCTCCCTGCACCTGGGCACCCCGTTTGCCACAACCAACACCGGCAAGGTCGGCGACCACATGGTTCCCATGCCGCACCTGGGCGTCATTCTGCAAATGGCCGACTGGCAGGCGCTGGCCGATCGCCTGGCTGCACAGAGGATTGCGTTCGTGCTGCCACCCGGCATTCGCTTTGCCGGTGAGGCGGGTGAGCAGGCCACCATGTTTTTTCTGGACCCGTCGGGCAATCCGATCGAGATCAAGGGGTTTGCCAGCCTGGGCGGCGTGTTTGCAGCGTAGCCCTGCGCGGGGTCTGGCTGGGTGCCATACTCATGGCCTTACTTGTTCTATTGAGGAGAATGAACCATGTCGCCAGACACCACAGAGGTCGCGCGCGTCGTCCACGCATTCGCTGATTGCTGGAACACACACGACATGAATGCTTTCGCTGAGCTGTTCGCACCCGATGCCGAGTTCGTCAACGTCGTGGGACTGTGGTGGAAGGGACGCGCGGAGATCAAAGGCGCCCACGAATTCACGCACCAGACCCTGTTCAAGAGCAGCCGGTTGACCCTCGAAGAAGTTGACATCCGTTTCCCCGTGCAGCAGCTTGCACTTGCGCGATGCCGCTGGAAACTCACCGGACACGTCACCCCGGAAGGAGCGCCGCTCCCGCAGCGCAACGGCGTACTGCTAAACGTTCTGCGCAAGGAAGGCGGCAAATGGCTCATCGTTGATTCGCAGAACACCGACATCATTGAAGGGGTCGTGTCCCGGCCACAGTAGCAGCGCTCGAACGCGACGAGTCACCCGACCCCATGCACCAGCGCAACATCCGGAAGATCAGACCATGGGCCGGTGCCGCACTGCTCGCCACCGCCGCGACTGCGGGCTGTTCCGACACCACCTACCTGCTGCACGCGGCCAAGGGCCATCTGGACATCCTGCAGGCGGCGCGGCCCGTGGACGATTGGCTGGGCGAGGATGGCACCCCTGCGGCGCTGAAGCAACGCCTGTTGCTGGCACAGGACATCCGCCGCTTTGCGGTCAGCACGCTGCAACTCCCCGACAACGCCAGCTACCACCGCTATGCCCAGCTTGCCCGCCACTCCGTGGTGTGGAACGTGGTGGCTGCGCCGGCCTACTCCTTGACACTCAAGACTTGGTGCTTTCCGGTGACGGGCTGTGTGGGGTATCGCGGCTATTTTGACGAGCATGAAGCGCAACTGGAGGCCGACACGCTGCGCGCGCAGGGGCTGGAGGCCAGTGTGTACGGGGTGCCGGCTTACTCCACCCTCGGGTGGACCAACTGGCTGGGTGGTGACCCCCTGCTCAGCACCTTCATTCACTACCCGCAGGGCGAACTGGCACGCATGATTTTTCATGAGCTGGCGCACCAGGTACTGTACGTCAAAGACGACACGGCGTTCAACGAATCGTTTGCCACCACCGTGGAGCGGCTCGGCAGCACCGCCTGGCTGGCCAGCCAGGCCAGCCCCGTGGCGCAAGCGGAATACGCAGTCTTCGACACACGGCGCCAGGCGTTTCGGGCGCTGGCGGCCCGCACGCGCCAGAAGCTCATGGCGATCTATGCGCCCAACAGTAGCCCGTCGCCCGACCCGCTTCAGCTAGAGGCCTTGAAGTCTGCCGCTTACGCAGAGTTTCGCCAGTCCTACGCGCAACTCAAGGAGAGCTGGGGCGGCTATGCCCGTTACGACGCCTGGGTGGCCAAGGCCAACAACGCGGCCTTTGGGGCGCTCGCCTCCTATGACGATTGGGTCGCGGCGTTTGAAGTCGTGTACAGCCGTCACCCTGGCGACTGGGCGGCTTTTTACGCCGCCGTCAAGCAGCTGGCAGATCTGCCACGCGCTGAGAGAACCTTGCGCTTGCAGCAGCTGAATCGGGCGCACCCTGGCGGCGCTCCATCCGGGCCAGCATCCAGTGGGCCCGCGCCGGCCGGCTGAATGCTATAAATTTTATAGCTGCTTGCGCACATCTCACGGGGGCTTTCGGCCATTTTTCCTCTGAAAACATCGAACTTCTACCGACCCGCATGACGCAGGGGAAAAGCCGTGTCAAAGCCCGGCCATTTCCCTGGCCTGACGGATGATGAAGTCCACCGCAAACTGCGCCATCAGGGAGTAGCTTCTGCCCTGGAGCGAAACGATGGCCATATCGGCTGACGCGGGTGGCAGGTCCGCCACGTCGAGACGGGCCAGGCGCCCGGCGGCGACATCCTGAACAGAACCGGCGTCAGGGCAGGCGATCACCGTGTCGGTACCCATCGCCAGGGATTTCAACAAATTCAGGTCGTCGCACTCCACAGCCAGGGGCAGGCGCTTGCCCGCTTCCAGCCCCATGCGTGCGCCCATTCCCATCAGGACGACCTCGGGCACACGCACACTGGCAATTCCGAATGGAAGAAGCGAAGCACCGGTGAGCGCAGTCCGGGACAGCAAGGGGTGACCGGATCGGACATAGAAGCCTGCAGAAAGCTGGCCAGCCCGTGTGATCGACAAGTCCGCTGCGGCCGCCACATTGCGGACATCGGCCATGTAGAAGTCCAACTCCTCGGCGCGCAGATGGGCGGCCAGGTAATCCGCATTGTTCACTTCGACCCGGACACACACCCCCGGGTGGCGTGTGCGGATCTCCGTCAGCAGCGCCGGCACCATGGTGGCTGCGGGAAAGGGTCCGACGCCAAAGGCCAGATCACCAATCAGGCGCTCGCGGTACAGGCTGATGTCGCGCTCCAGGCAGTGGTTTTCGAACAGCAGCTTGCGCGCGCGCTCCACCACAAACGCCCCCGCATCGGTGCAGCGTACCTCCAGCGAACCACGGTCAAACAGCGGCAGGCCCAGTTCTTGTTCTGCGGCTTGAATGCTGCGACTGAAGGCCGACTGGGTCAAATGGCACTGGACCGCCGCCCGACCGAAATTGCGCGAATCCGCCAGGGTCACCAGGTGCTTGAGGCGCTTCAGGTCCATGGATCGACTCCTTCCTGTCAATTATGTATGCGGTGCATCAATTTTCAACCTAATATGCATTGGACGAATTTCATGCCGGCCTTAACAATCACGCACCGCAACCACGGGTGTGCCGACCAGCCCGGACAACGAGGAGACACCACACATGAAAAAGCGAAATATCGCGATCCTGGCAGCACTGATCACCCTGGCAACGGGCTGCAGCAAAACGACCGGCATTGGCGGGGTGGCGGGCGATGCCACACCCGACACAGTCAAGGCCAATGCGCAGGTGGCCACAGAGCTGAAGCTGGATGACCCGCAGGACTTTGAAGACGCCAAGCGCGGCTTCATGGCCAAGCCCACCGGCAAGATTGTTCAGGCCGACGGCACCGTACTCAAGGACTTCGAGGCTTATAACTTCCTCGACGGCAAGGCCCCCGACACGGTCAACCCCAGCCTGTGGCGCCATGCGCAGCTCAATGCCAACATTGGCTTGTTCAAGGTGACCGATGGGGTTTACCAGTTGCGCGGCTTTGACATAGCGAACATGACCCTGATTGAGGGCAAAACCGGCTGGATCGTGGTGGACCCGCTGACCGCGCGCGAGACCTCCAGCGCCGCACTGGCTTTTGCGCGCCAGCACCTGGGCAACAAGCCCGTATCTGCCGTCATCTTGACCCATGCCCATGCGGACCACTTCGGTGGGGTATTGGGTGTTGTAACGCCCAGGGAAGTGGCCGAGCGCAAGCTCCCCGTCGTGGCCTCCGCCGGTTTTCTGGAAGAGGCCACCAGTGAAAATATCCTCGTGGGCACCGGCATGGCACGCCGCTCCGTCTACCAATTTGGGCGTGACCTGCCACGCTCGGCCAAGGGCAACGTGGACACCGGTCTGGGCAAGGACGTGGCCTACGGCGCCATCGGCATCATGGCCCCCAACTGGCTGATCGACAAGCCCACGCAGCAGATGCAGCTGGACGGCGTCGACTTCGTCTTCCACAACGTACCCGGCGCCGAGTGCCCGGCGGAGTTGACCTTCAGCATTCCGGCCAAGAAACTCTATGACGGAGCCGAGAACCTGTCCCAGACCATGCACAACCTGCTGCCCGTGCGCGGGGCCAAGGCGCGCGATGCACTGCGCTGGTCCAACTACATGGACCAGGCGCTCGAACAAACCCAGGATGCCGATATCTACATCGGCTCGCACAACTGGCCGGTCTGGGGCAATGCCAACATCAAGAGATTTGTGACCATGCACCGCGACGTCTACAAGTACACGCACGACCAGACCGTGCGCCTGATCAATGCCGGCTACACGCCGCGCGAGATTGCCGACACGGTCAAACTGCCCAAATCGCTGTCCGAGTTTTTCGGTGTGCGCGGCTACTATGGCGATATCCGCCACAACGTGAAGGCGGTCTACCAGTTCTACATTGGCGCCTATGACGGCAACCCGGCCAACCTGAACCCCCTGCCGCCACAGGAGTCGGCCAAACATTACCTGGAGCTCATTGGCGGTGCGGACAAGGCCGTGGCCGCGGCCCAAACTGCGTACGACAAGGGCGACTACCGCTGGGCCGCCGAACTGCTGAACCACGCCGTGTTTGGCGACCCGTCCAGCAAAGCCGCCAAGGAGCTGCTGGCCAGGACCTATGAGCAGATGGGCTACATGGCAGAAGCCGCCACCTGGCGCAATTCCTACCTGACCGGCGCCCAGGAATTGCGCAATGGCCCGCCCACCAAGGGCGTATCCAGGGCCATGATGACGGAAATGCTGCTGCAAACGCCCATGGAGCGTTTCCTGGAAGCCATGGCCGCCAGCCTGGATGGTCCCGCAGCAGAAGGCAAGACCCTCAAGATCAACCTGGTGCTCACCGATCTGAAAGAGTCCTACGTGCTGTGGATCGAGAACGCGGTGCTGCATTTCAAGAGCGGTGAGCCCACCGCCGACGCCAATGCCACGTTGACGCTGACCAAGGACATTTTCGTGAAGATGATTGCCGGCACCGCTGGCGTCAAGGACACGCTGCTCAGCGACGATCTCAAGGTCAGTGGCAGCAAGATTGATCTGGTACGCTTCTTCAGCTTGATTGACAAGGCACCTGGCACTTTCGCCATTGTTACCAAATAGTATGCACAGGACACCCGCATGAACCCGAAACCCTGGCTCGCCACCTACGCCGAAAACGGCATTCCGGCAGACATCAACGCCGACGCCTTCCCGTCCGTCACCCACATGCTGGACGCGGCGATGCTGCGCTTTGCCGACCAGCCCGCATTCCGCTCTTTCGGGCAGACGCTGACGTATGCCGACGTGGACCGCCTGTCCGGCGCATTTGCCGCCTGGCTGCAGCACACCCTGGGCGTCAAACCCGGCGACCGCGTGGCCGTGATGCTGCCCAACCTGCTGGCGTTCCCCATTGCGTGCATCGGCATCATGCGCGCCGGTGCGGTGCAGGTGAACGTGAACCCGCTGTACACGCCGCGCGAGCTGGAGCACCAGCTCAACGACTCCGGCAGTGAAATCATTGTGGTGTTCAACGGCTCCACGCCCACGCTGGCCGAGATCATCGGCAAGACCGGCATCAAGACCGTGGTCACCGTGGCGCCTGGCGACGGTACGGCAGCGCCCCTGCCCGCCCCGCCGGTCGATGCCCGCTTGTCGTCGGCCAGCATTGCCTTCGCCCAGGCCCTGGCCGCCGGCGCCGCCCTGCAGCGCACACCGGTCGACACCCAGGGCAGTGATCTGCTGTTCCTGCAGTACACCGGCGGCACCACCGGCCTGTCCAAGGGCGCGGCGCTGACGCACCGCAATCTGGTGGCCAATACCGAGCAGTTCAAGGCCTTCATGCCCAGCGCGCTGCGTCCGGGCCAGGAGGTGGTGGTGACGGCCATTCCGCTGTACCACATCTTCGCGCTGATGGTGAATTTCATCACCTACTTCTCGGTGGGAGCGGACAACTGGCTGGTGGCCAATCCGCGCGACATGGACGGCTTTGTCGAGGTCCTCAAAAAGTCCCACTTGACGGTCTTCACCGGCGTCAACACGCTGTTTGCCGGCCTGGTCATGCACCCCAAAATCCGGGAAGTCGACTTCTCCCATCTGCGTCTGACCGCTGGCGGCGGCGCTGCCGTGATCGGTGCCACGTCCGACAAGTGGAAGGACATTGCAGGGCAGTTCATCCGCGAAGGCTACGGACTGTCCGAGACCTCGCCGGTGCTGTCATTCAATCCTTCCTCCGTCAATCAGTTCACGGGAACCACCGGCCTGCCCCTGCCAGGCACCGACATCAAACTGATGGACGATGACGGGGTTGAAGTGGCGCTCGGACAGTCGGGTGAAGTCTGCGCCAAGGGCCCGCAAGTGATGGGTGGCTACTGGCAGCAACCCGAAGCCAACGCGGCAGCGTTTACGCCCGACGGCTACTTCCGCACCGGGGATGTGGGCGTGTTTGACGCCAGGGGTTTCCTGAAAATTGTCGACCGCAAGAAGGACATGGTCATCGTCTCGGGCTTCAATGTATTCCCCAACGAGGTGGAGGCCGTGGCCAGCGGTTGCCCCGGTGTGGCCGAGTGCGCCTGCATTGGCGGCCCCGATGAGAAGACCGGTGAGGCGATCAAGCTGTTCGTGGTCAAGGCGCCGGGCGCAACGATCACCGAGGGCGACGTCATTGCGCATTGCCGCAAGGAATTGACCGCCTACAAGGTACCCAAGACCGTCCAGTTCCTGGAGGCCCTTCCCAAATCGACCGTGGGGAAAATCCTGCGGCGTGAGCTGCGCACGGCCGGCTGACTGCGTATCCGGCAACGGAGTTGGCGCGGGTTGACTCCACTATCATGACCGGGCGGCACGTGTCCGTTGCCAACAAGGAACCCTGATGTTTAAGGTGAGCACCCCGCCCCGGCTCTTTGCGAGCATCAGCCTCTTGATGATCATTGCGATGGTCGTGGGTACCGGCTTGATCCAGGCGCCCTTTTTCCGCCAATCCATCATTGACCGCGAAGCGGCCATGGTGCGCGACATGGCCATGGCCCTGGCCATGGAACATGGCGTGTCCTCCGCCGATCTGCGCAATTACACCGATGCCGACGCCCGAAAGCGCTTCGACGAGAGTTTCGGCACGCTGAGCAACCTGCCCGACACGGCCCGCATCAAGGTCTTCAACCGCGACAACACCATCGTCTGGTCCGATGATCCCACCCTGGTGGGGTCCAAGCGCAGCAACCACCAGGACCGACTGGAACTTGCGCAGGCCGGCACGGTGCAAGCCGTGTTCAACGCGTCCGGACATGATTTCGACATGGGTGATCACGCATCCCATCCGTCGGGGATGATTGAATGCTACGTCCCCATTTTCCTGGGCGGCGCAAAGTCCCCTCCGGGGGAAGTCATCGGAGTTCTATCGCTGTACCGCGATGCGCACGATTTGAACCGCACGATTCAGCAAGGTCTGTACCTTCTGT
>Ga0208888_100988_pt1 | contig 11083 bp, 9 predicted proteins | sample LakWasM115_HOW13_2_FD_183929 | JGI IMG/M metagenome (GOLD analysis project Ga0208888, IMG submission 183929) | Freshwater sediment methanotrophic microbial communities from Lake Washington under simulated oxygen tension - Sediment Metagenome... | ecosystem: Environmental > Aquatic > Freshwater >...
TCTTCCGCCGCTGTTTGCAGCGGACGATGCGATGGTATTGATGCCCTATGCCGATGCCGCGCTGCTCGTTGTCGAGGATGGAAAGAATACGTCCGAAGAGCTTCAACATTCCATGTACATTCTGGAACAGACTAACCTGCTTGGCTTGGTTCTGAACAAGTCGAGGCAGCCGCTGCCAACATACCAGTATGGATATGCAAACTAAGTTAGTCGAAAAAAAAGAAAGGAACCGTAACAGGCCCCATTAATCTAAAGAATACGTTGGTCGCTGATACTATTCGTGTTTATCGGAGTGGCTCTGGATGTCTAATATCCTGCCACAAGACACGAAAGACCTAAAGCCCCATTGGAACTAATTCTTATGCTACCCACAATATATGCTGACCTGTACGACATACACTACCTGACTGAGAAAATTTATGAGTAAAATGACTGGCCAGCTAAAGCATTCAACTCCACGTCCGCTAAAAGCATGTATGTTAGCGTATACTTTCTATGAGAACGATGGCCGAGTGATGAGATATGCCGAGACACTGGCACAGGAAGGATGGGATGTCGAGGCAATCGTTCTCAGGAGGGAACTACAACCGGCAGAGGAAGTTGTCAACGGGGTTAGGGTTTTGCGTGTTCAGCGGCGAGTAAAGAACGAGAGTGGAAAGTACAGTTACCTCTCACGGATTTTAAAGTTCTTTTTCCGCTCTATGTTCGAGCTTACACGCCGACACTTGAAAGAACCATACGACATCATCCATGTGCATTCTGTCCCGGATTTCGAAGTTTTTGCCGCTTTTATCCCTAAGTTAAAAGGAGCAAAAATCATACTCGATATACACGACATCGTCCCGGAGTTCTACGCAGCGAAGTTCAATGTAAGGCAGGACTCATTGGTCTTTTCGGCTCTCAAACTCGTAGAGAAGCTATCGGCTTCCTTCGCTAACCATGTGATAATAGCCAATGATCTCTGGCTCGACAAGATAACGGCCCGATCAACGACGAGAAACAAGTGCTCCTCCTTCATAAACTATCCAGATCTCTCAGTATTCTATCCTGGCCTTAGGACAAGAAAACCCGATGGGAAATTCATCATGGTCTATCCAGGCACATTGAACTGGCATCAGGGCCTAGATATAGCGGTCAAAGCTTTTGCCCTTGCGAAGGAAGATGCTCCTGATATCGAGTTCCACATTTATGGTGAGGGTAGCGCAAAATCAGAGATACAGCGACTCGTTGAGGAACTGCAATTGATTAACAATGTGATCATAAGGTCTCCCTTGCCGCTTCGGGAAATTGCTTCTGTAATGGCAAACGCAGACCTTGGCGTAGTACCGAAGAGAAACGACTCTTTTGGCGGCGATGCCTTCAGCACCAAGATACTTGAGTTCATGGCTCTCGGTATTCCGGTTGTTGTCGCTGACACAAGAATAGATAAGTACTATTTCAACGAGTCCCTAGTGAGGTTCTTCAAGTCAGGTGATGAGAGGGATTTATCACATGTGATGGTTGATGCGTACAATGACCGAAAACTGAATAATCAGCTCGCTTCTCGGGCACTTGAATATGCCCACCAGCATAGTTGGGAAAGAAAGAGAAGTGACTATCTGACCATTGTAGAGAGGCTTGTGAATGATCGTAAATAATCGTTACCACCGGTCGATGCGACTCGACAGATTACTCACCCTGCATTTCTTTGGCTCTGTAATCGGGACATCCCGTCAAGCCAGCGACCTCAAGATCCCTATTCTCATGTATCACAGTATCGCGAGGGATGTGGAAGACAATGTACACCCCTATTACCGCACAGTTACAACACCAGAAACCTTCAAAATGCATCTAGAGTTCTTGAATCAAGCGGGCTACGAGGTGCTAACGCTTTCCGAGGCTGTTCGTTTATTGCAGGGGGTATCTGATCAGGTAATTCACCCGCCTCTCATGGCTTCCGAGTTGCGGAAGTCTACTGATTCCTTACGTCGTCCGGTTGTAATCACCTTTGACGACGGCTTTCAAGATTTCTATACCACAGCTTTTCCGATACTTGAGAGATTTGGTTTTAAAGCTACTGTCTTTTTATCCAGTGGTTTCATCGACAAAACCTTTCTTAATGGACGAGAATGTCTTAGAGGAGGGGAAATAAGGGAACTTGCAGAGAAGGGTATTGAGTTCGGTTCTCATACGATTAATCATCCCCAGCTCAAGAGACTTTCAAATGATGAAATTGTTCATGAACTGGCTGGTTCTAAAGCAAGCATTGAAGATATAACAGGCTCAAAAGTATCTTTGTTTTCATACCCCTATAGCTTTCCAGAAGAGGATGTAGCGTTTGTCAGAAAACTTGGTGATCTCCTAATTGAGCAGGGTTATTCTGCTGGAGTAACAACAATTATTGGTTTGTCAAGAGGTGGCGATACCCCGCTTTTTCTGAGACGTTTGCCCATGAATGATTGTGACGATGGGCTATTCTTAAGAGCAAAACTGAACGGGGACTATGACTGGTTGCAGAAGGGCCAGCTGGCTTATAAAAGATTGCGAGCGATGTACATGAATTCGATTGCATTATGATCATACAATTTTAGTTCTTGATTTCATTATATAAACAGTTTCACTATAGGCTTTAACTTATGAAGAAGATAAAAAGCGCTTTAGAAGTCCATTCACCGTTCCTTGAAATTAGGTACATCATTATCACGCCGGTACGAGATGAGGTACGACACATAGAGGAAACAATTGCATCCGTAATCAGTCAGACTGTTCTTCCTTTTCAATGGATTATTGTGGATGATGGCTCAACGGACGGAACAAGTGAAATCCTGGATAGTTATGCGGCCCGAACTAATTGGATAAATGTGATTCACAAGGAAGACAGGGGGTGCCGTGCCGCCGGTGGGGGTGTGATAGAAGCCTTCTATGCCGGGTACTCTGTCTTGAGTGACCAAAGTTGGGACTTTATTGTTAAGCTGGATGGCGATCTGTCGTTTGCTCCGGATTACTTCGAACAGTGCTATAAAATCTTTGAAGCCGAACAGAAGTTAGGTATTGGCGGCGGAACGGTCTGTCAGTTGGCAAATGGTCAGTTGAAAGTGGACTCCGTGGGAGATCCTCTATTCCATGTCAGGGGTGCAACCAAAATTTACCGCCGCAGTTGTTGGGAAAAGATCAACCCACTGATCAAAGCACCGGGCTGGGATACCATAGACGAAGTCAAGGCGAATCTGCACGGCTGGACCACACGGACTTTCACTGATCTCAAACTGATCCAGCATAAGCCTACTGGTGGAGCGGACGGTAGTTGGCGCAATTGGTTCAAGAATGGGCGGGCCAACTATATCACTGGTTACCATCCGGTGTTCATGTTACTAAAGTGTGTCAAGCGAGCCTTACATAAACCTATCCTACTTGAATCAATGGCTTTGTTGGCAGGTTTCTGTTCGGGCTATATTTTAAGGATACCCCAGGTACAGGATAATGAAGCCATTCGCTACTTGCGGCGGCAGCAGATTCTACGCCTTTTGCTGCAGCCCAGCATATATGGATAACCTCAAACCAATTGCCCATTATGGAGCACAAATGACATCTGTCGACCTTTCTATCATTATTGTCAACTGGAACTCTAAAGACTATCTCCGGAATTGCATCGCGACGATTATGGACAATATCTTTGGCATCAAGTACGAAATCATCGTGGTCGATTCTGCCTCTTTCGATGGCTGCGGGGAAATGCTACAACAATTCTACCCACAAGTTCACTTTATCCAAAGTGATTCCAACGTGGGATTCGCTCGCGCCAATAATCTCGGCGCAATTTACGCACATGGCAACGTGCTGTTGTTTTTGAATCCCGACACAGAGGTGCTGGGACATGCTATCGAAAACCTTTACTGCCGCTATCAGAAGCTATACCGCCCTGGAATAGTCGGCTGTCGCTTACTCAATAGCGATGGAACGCTGCAGACAAGTTGTGTACAGCCGTTCCCCACTATATTGAACCAGATTCTTGATGCCGAGATTCTGCAGCGTTGGTTCCCGAGGATCGGTTTATGGATGTCTGCTGCGACATTTGAAGGTGTAATCACACCGGTGCAAGTCGAGGTGGTTTCGGGTGCCTGTATGATGATTGAGCGGAAGGTGTTCGACCATGTGGGGGAGTTTAGCTCCGACTACTTCATGTACGCCGAAGACATTGATCTGTGCTATAAAATCACCGCGGCAGGGTTTACGAACTACTACGTACCCGAAGTAGAGATTGTCCACCACGGCGGAGGAAGTACCCAGTACACACGAAGCTGCTTTTCTAATGTCATGATACGCGAGTCGGTGAGCCGACTGTTGCGGAAAACCCGCGGTAATGTATACAGCTTGACCTATCGACTGGCTCTTAGTAATGCCGCAGTCGTTAGGTTGGCGCTACTAGTGCTTTACTTCCCCTCTGTGTTGATTAATCACAGGACACGCGAATGGGGCGTAACCTTTAATAAGTGGGTTGCCATACTCCGCTGGGGAATCGGGCTGGAGAAATGGGTTCAACAATATGATCAGCGTGAAGAGTTGTTGCCGAACAGAACAAATAATAAGGAAAAATAATGTGTGGGATCTGTGGAAAACTAAATTTTGATCGACATGAACCTGTTGATCAAGTAATCCTTCATCAGATGATGAAGATGCTTCATCATCGAGGACCGGATGGTCAGGGGGTTTTTCTTGGAGAATCGGTTGGCTTAGGCCATCGTCGTCTGTCTATCATTGACTTGGATTCCGGCGCGCAGCCAATGAGCAATGAGGACGAATCGATTTGGATTGTCTTTAATGGAGAGATTTACAACTTCCGGGAACTCAGGCTAGAACTTCTGATCAAAGGTCACATTTTCAAGAGCCATTCGGACACGGAAGTAATTATCCATTTATACGAAGAATACGGGCTGGATTGTGTGAGACATTTGCGCGGCATGTTTGCTTTCGCGATTTGGGATGCGCCTCATCAGCGATTGCTGCTAGCTCGGGATCGGGTCGGTATCAAACCACTTTATTATTACCATTCACAGAAAAGCCTACTCTTCGCATCGGAGATTAAAGCTTTGCTGACTTTGTCTGAAGTTCCTCGTCTGCTTGACGAAGAAGCGATAGACACATTCTGGAGCTACCAGTTTCTCCCCGGTTCCAGCACCATGTTTCGGGATATTCTGAAGCTTCTCCCCGGACATATTCTCGTAGTCGACAGGAATAAGCCGCCCGTAATTCATCAATACTGGGATCTTAAATTTAGGCCACGCTCTGAGCATATCACTCTGGAAAGTGCCGCAGAGGAGTTAACCCAGTTGCTACACGAGACAATCCGCCAACACATGATTGCGGATGCTCCGGTTGGCTTATTACTGAGCGGTGGAATGGATTCCTCTGCACTCTTGAGTTTTGCAGCTCAAGAGAGCAATAAGGCGGTGAGTACCTTTACTATCGGCTTCGATGGGCAGGGAATAGTGGACGAGCGGCCCTTCGCTCGGATGATCGCTCAACGATTCGGCACTCAACATTTCGAAGCGACTGTTTCGTGTGAGCAGTTTTGGGATTTTCTGCCCAAGCTTCTTTGGCAACTCGAAGAACCCATTTGCGAGGCACCGGCCGTCGCCCTTCACTTCATCTCGAAGGAAGCTCATGGACATGTGAAAGTCTTGCTTTCCGGTGAAGGTGGTGATGAGGCCTTTGGGGGTTACCCGAATTATTCCAACATGCTTGTCCTTGAGCGACTCCGATCCCTTTGTGGTCCCTGGCAGGCGTTGGTAGGCAAGACGATGCATGTCATCGGCAGGATGCTCGGCAATCATCGGCTGGCTCACTACGGGAATCTTTTACCATTAAGACTTGAGGAACACTACTGGAGCCGTGTTGGAAATCCGTTCGCACACCAAGATTTCGACGGAAGGATGCTTTACACGCCACGGTATGCAGAACAATTTGACAGACGGAGGGGAACGAAGATCGCGCAGCGGTACTACGCGAATGTCATCGGGCAGGGCGCACTTAACAAAATGCTATATTTCGACTCGAAGACCTGGCTTCCGGACGATCTTCTAGTGAAAGCGGACAAGATCACCATGGGTAACTCCTTGGAACTCCGGGTTCCGTTGCTCGATCACAAAGTCCTTGAATTTGCAGCCGCCTTACCTTTGGAATTTAAGGTCAAAGGCCGGGAAACCAAACGGGTGTTGAGGGCGGCATTTGCTACTGCCCTGCCTAAGGAAGTGTTGCAGCGGAAGAAAGCGGGGTTTCCGGTCCCTTATGCGGATTGGCTCGCTCACGACCTAAGACCCCGAACCCAGGAACTGTTACTGGATCCCCAATCATTCATACTTAATTATTTTGATCGTAGGCAGGTAGAACACCTACTTGATGCACACGCAAAAGAACAAACCCACCAAAGGTCGGTCTTCTCGCTAATTGTCTTGGAGCTTTGGCATCAACAGTTCATGCGAATGCCTCGTCCTCTGTAATCCCTATCCCGTTAGCCTAGGATATCATAACCATTATGAGAGTAGTCATTGTTACGGGCATTCAGCCCCACCACAAAAATCTCTGTGCCGTTATCACGCGTGCGTTCAATGTTGTTGGAATCATTCATCCGCTTCTGACACCTTCTCGCCCTTTAGCGCGTGTAAGCCGGTTCTTGCGACAAGCCGATGCCCACGGATGGCAACTGACAACCCTGCATTCCATCGGGAAGTTGGCGTCCTGTTGCAGAGGTCTTTCGGGTTGGACCGGTCGGACCTCGTCCATACCGATTGGATTTTCTGAAGGGGCTGCGGCCTATGACCGCATCCCTCGCTCATTGATCCAGTTCGATTGCGACATTCGGGATCCCCGGTCACATGACCTCCTACGTTCTTTGCGCCCTGATGTGACGTTGTGTCTTGGTGGCCCTGTCTATCCAAAACCGTTTATCGATGCCTCACCCTTAACGCTCAACTTCCACAGCGGAATTTCACCCATTTACAATGGCACGGCCAGCATTCAGTTTGCTTTTGCCAATGGCCATCCGCATTTGTGCGGGGGAACCCTTATGCTGATGTCTGTTAATGTTGATGGTGGCCGCATCCTCGGTCATTACCTTCCGTCGATCGAGGCGGGTGATTCGCCCGATTCTCTATTCAGCAAAACCGTCGGTGGCGCCGCGGTGATGTACTCGCGGATACTTGAGTACCTGCAGTCTGGCAAGGGAACAATTGAGTATATCCCGCAGCCTCCGCCTATGTTTTATACTAGCGGCTTCCAGTTAGGGTGGTACCATAGCGCAATGATTACGCAAAACCTCCGCTCGGACATCGCGGGGCGCTTTCAACGCATGGAATCTCTAGTTGAATACTGGCGTGAACCTAGCAGGATGGCGGCGAAAACGTCTTTACAGTCTACGCTAGATAATCTCCTTTGGAACGTCCGTTAGAGGCATAGCATATGAGTTTCAAATCAGCGATTAAGAAATGCCTCAGCACCGTTTGCGAAAGTCGCATATTGCTGCCACTGATCCGCCGTTCGGCTATGAATGACGTTAACATCATATATTACCATTACATTGGGGATCCAGTGCCCCATTACCAGGCGTTTGGCAATGGCTGTACAATCTCTGAGTTTGCGCAAGATCTGGAGTACTTGAGCCGAATCTTCGAATTTGCATCGTTGAGTGAGGTTTTAGCCCGTGCACCTGGCAAAGGGAATCCCAAACGCCCCACTTTGGCGGTTACCTTTGATGATGGCTTTGATCTTAGTAATCAGGGGGTCATGGAAATCATGGAAGACTACAACATCAAAGCGACGACCTTTGTAGTTACGTCATGCATCGATAACCGCAGGATGATGTGGCGACATATGCTTAGCGCAATTCAGAGCCTTACGCCTGAGTCCATCTGGCGCTCGCAATATAACGAGTTGGCGCTCAGCAGCGGGTTCGACCCTATTAAAAATGGCGAGGGTTTACTGAAAGTCTCCAGCCGATGGGAAATGAATCACAAAGACGAGTGGGCTGCACAGCTTTGGGAACGATGCGAATTGCCACCGATAAGCGAGTACCTAGCGGAGCGACAACCCTATTTTGGATGGTCAGGCTTGGAGCAATGGATTGCCTCGGGACATTCAGTCGGCTTTCACACTCACACGCATCCTTATTGTTCGCGGCTTCAACAGGCAGACCTCGAGAGCGAACTCATAGAACCCGCGATTACTCTTAAGCAACGATTGAATATAGAAGAACTCGCTCTTTCGTACCCCTTTGGGGATCGGCTACGACCGGACATGGAACAGAAGCTATTTGAGCAAAGGCAGTTCAAGGCTCTCTTTGGTATCGACGGGTTCAGCCGAAAAGATGTATCGAATGAAAAACTGGAGCGTGTAGGCGTTGAAGGAGGACACACCGGTTGGAGTATTTTTCGCGGCCATGTCGCCGCACGACTACAGAAAAGATAATATTGCGCCCTAATTGTCTTTATTTATACAGACTTAGCGATCTAAACCGAGCTAGCGTTTCGGCTCAGATTACGTTACATCGTAAATCACTAGCGCGGATTGAACGAGAACAGTAAGGGCCATTCCGTCATTATTTCCAACTATAATGTGAATTAAGAGCTAACGCGTAAATAATTCCAAAAAAACATGGCGGCGGCCAACTTGCCGAATACATGCACCATCAGACCGCTGTATGATCGAACCTTAGCCGCGCATTCAATGCCTGTTTGTTGTTCAATCCAGCCGAATAAAGTTTCAATCGGCTGCCTGATACGAGAAACGGCAGTCGATAACCATTGATCCTGGGGCTCTAAATACCTTTGGCCTTTTTGTTTTTTGACCGGCGTTAATACCGTCAGATTTTGAGTTTCTCTCACTTCTTTTGCATCTGATCGGTGATAGGCTTTATCGCCATAGAGCTCATTGTGATTTAATTCAGGCCTAATCTGATCAAATACTGTTCCATCATGGCAACTTGCTCCGGTTACACCAATGTATTCAGGATTCGGCAACGTGCCCGTTTGACGACGCCCGACGATATGAACCCGAACACCGTAATAGTACAGTTTCTTGGTTGAACAATAGCCCGCATCCGCTAACTCCCTTGCAACGCGTGCTTTAAACCGGTGACCTTGCTTGGCTAGCGCCACAGGAAAAGAATCCATCAACCAGACTTGCCCTTGATTTTTTTCTTCTTGCTCTTGCTGAATGATTTCCAGCAATGGCGCGAAAACATCAGCTACCTTATTCAGTCGCTGAACAAAGGCTGTGTAACTGGGTAGCCTTGGAAACCAATGCCGCAAATGGCGATCGGCATAACCATAGATCTTTTTTAGCTCTCTATTTTTATCAATGACACCGAATAGATAGATCGCTATGACTTCTTCATCTGTAAAACTCAAGTCTACGTAATTCGACATTCGCTGACTATAAACCCAAAGGTTATCCTGATAGTGCTTGCATACATACAGGTAAATTGTTATTAATTGTTCTTGCCAGTTCATCGCTTACTTAGAGGATTGGGGGGAGTCGTGTCTTTCCCAATATTCTAGCCCAACCGGTGATCTGGCTTCTATTTAGCTCTTAATTCACATTTTATTGAGAAGACATACATGACATGGGTTGTCGCCGGAAAGCATTTATTTTGTGCGCGTGCAATATCGGATATTCAAGTTACACTTGAATATCCTGATGGGAAAAAACTGTACTATGATTCAGTGCAAAAAACTCATGCTATCGGATCTAAGATTGTAATTTTATTCGCAGGTTCAATTCGACTCGCATTTTCGATTATTGAAAAACTGAAAACAGAGCTTCCTCGAAGACTCGATGAACGGTTGTACTCAGAGCCAGATGTGGTTATAAAAAAAATAACCAGATACATTAAATATTATTATAAAAATCTAAAAGCTTTCGAAAAAGAGCATGTCGAATTTCTTATACTAATATCTCCGGTTAGGACTCTTACTGAGTTTGGTATGTGGAAGATGGTATCTCCAGCTTTTGGTCTAATTGAGCGCAAAGAGGCCTTTGAGATGCTTGAGATAGGCTCAGGATCAATTGTCAGAGAATATAGAGATATTGTTCAGCGCAACTCCGTAGGAGTTTATGTCATTGATAATGGGCCAGATAGATTACCCGATGTCCTAGTACCAGTAGGAAAACAGGCATTAAAATTTGTCTTTGCGGAAGCACTTGAATATCAAAATGCCGGAATAAGCAAAGCTATGAATATCACATTGCTAACCCATGATGAAATATTTATCCGCGAACTACCTGAAAAACCAGAAGGCGAATTTCCACATGTCGCCACGTCTTGGGAAGAGTTATCAAAACTATTAGGGAAAAAAGGTATAAAAATTGCGGAATGTCATGCTCTCGCATGAAAGGCTAGTCCGGTAGGGCGCGCATTGCGCCCCCTACTTAATGGAACGCTGTAAGGCGGATTCGCGTTAGCAATACGCCATGATCGGGATGATCTAAGTTGATCCTCGCTCGGACCTTCCAATCGGGGATTTTTACGCGGGTTCCCAAGCTCCTGCTTGGGAACCCAGTGAGCAAAGCTCTAGCTTTGCGGGACGGGAAGCTGGAGCTTCCTACACTGAATTCCCAAGCGGGAGCTTGGGAACTAGTCAAAACTACTCGCTTAAATCAATTCTGATAAGGCATCCCTGCCCTTATTTTCGTTCAACTTGTGAAACGTCCCTAATCGCCCCTTTAGCAGCCGACGTGGTCATAGCGGCATAGGCCCTGAGCGCAGCGGATACGGTTCTTTTACGGTCAACCGGCTTCCACGCTTGCACGCCTCTCGCTTCCATCCCGGCACGGCGTTGTTCCAGTTCTTCCACTGTGACTGCCAAGTGGATACGGCGGTTGGGAATATCAATCTCGATGGTGTCGCCTTCTTCGACCAATCCAATCGCGCCGCCTTCGGCCGCTTCAGGCGAGGCGTGGCCGATAGAAAGCCCCGAGGTGCCGCCGGAAAAACGTCCATCGGTCAGCAGGGCGCAGGCTTTGCCCAGACCCTTGGACTTCAGGTAACTGGTCGGGTAAAGCATTTCCTGCATGCCCGGCCCGCCCTTGGGGCCTTCGTAACGGATAACCA
>Ga0208888_100991_pt1 | contig 11038 bp, 12 predicted proteins | sample LakWasM115_HOW13_2_FD_183929 | JGI IMG/M metagenome (GOLD analysis project Ga0208888, IMG submission 183929) | Freshwater sediment methanotrophic microbial communities from Lake Washington under simulated oxygen tension - Sediment Metagenome... | ecosystem: Environmental > Aquatic > Freshwater >...
GGCTCTGGCAATCAAGGTGGTCTTTGTCGCGTTGACCTTCACTGGCCATGCCACGATGTGGATGGCGGTGTTTGCCGACATGGGTGCGAGCTTGCTGGTGGTGTTCAATGGTCTTCGCCTGCTGCAATCGAAGAAAGCCCAGTTTCAATGACCGATCCAACGCTCGTCAGCGGTTGGATCAAGCATTGGATGTACGACTGGGGCGGTGCGAACGTTGGTCTGTTTCTCGATGTCAATCGTGCCCTGCCTGAGCAGATGTTGTGGTTGCCGCAGTTTCTGTCCTGGGTAGGCAGTTACTGGGGTGCGCCCGCTGTCGCTGCTTTGCTTTTTTGGTGGCAGCGTAGGCAACCCATCGATTTCGCTGTTCGGATCCGCCAGGCTTTAAGCACATTCCTGGTCGGCGTCACGCTGGCGCTCGCGGTAGCCGCAGTAGCCAAGGAAGCCTTTGCTTTCCCACGTCCGTCCAGCGTGCTGGGGGATGCGCTTTTCCATGTAATGGGGTTGCCGGACAGCCGCTACACCCTACCCAGCGGTCACGCGGTCTATATTGCCGCACTGGTGGCGTCTGTTTGGCCGCTAGTAACCTGGCCAGGCCGGGCGTTTCTGGTCGCGTTTGCACTGGCCGTCGGCTGGTCGCGTGTTGCCCTGGGGATGCACTTCCCGGCCGACATAGTGGCGGGCTTTGCTCTTGGCTGGGCCTGCCTCGTTGCTTCATTAGCCGTGGTGCGGCACCTGAATCTGCGATGGCTGCCTGGAAAGGCCGCTTTATGAGCACGGGCTTTGTTGCTGCTTTGAAGTTTGCTGATCGGGTGGACGCCGGCAATCGTGCGCTGGCTCAGGTGGTGCGTTGGGGGTTGCTTGCCAATGCGATCCTTATTGCAGGCAACGCGATCAGCCGCAAGCTGTTCGGAATTGCGTCATCTTCCATGTATGACCTGCAGCCGCACTTCTTTGCCGCTGCCGTGCTGCTGATGGCCGCCTACACGTTCAAACGGGACGAGCACGTTCGCATCGACATCTTTGCCAACCTCTGGGGTGCGCGCGGCATGGCATGGCTCGACTTGGTGGGCATCGTCCTGGTGTTGCTACCTGTCTGCTTCGTTACGGTCTGGGTTACATGGCCGCAGGTGGTGAATTCCTACCTGACCGGTGAGACCCGCGCCAGCCGGGAGAGTCTGAGCGAATTTCCCGCATGGATCATGAAGAGTATGCTTCCGCTGGGGTTCTTCACGCTGGCCATTCAGGGGATGGCAGAAGCCATCCGGTGCTGTGCGTATTTGGCGGGGGTGGCACAACGTCCACGGGGCGATCAACACCCCGACCGGGCAGCCACATGAGTCCCGACTTGATCGCTCCTTTGATGTTTGCGGCACTTGTGCTGGTATTGCTGGCAGGCTTTCCTGTTTCTTTTTCGCTGGCGGCCGTAGCAGCGACATTTGGAGTGCTGGGGGTTGTCTCTGGCCAGTTCAGTGCCGCTTTTTTGCTGGCGATGCCACTGAGAGTGCAAGGCGTGTTCAACAGCGACACCTTTCTGGCCGTACCGCTGTTCGTGCTCATGGGTCTGATCATGGAACGCACCGGCGTGGCAGAGGACACGCTGTTAGCGCTGGGCCGCCTGTTTGGGCGGCTTCCAGGTGGACTGCTGTACGCGACGATCATTGTGGGGGCGGTGCTGTCCGCTATCACGGGCTTCGTTTCCGCTTCCGTCATGACCATGGGGTTGATTGCACTGCCAGCCATGCTCAACGCAGGCTACGACGCACGACTTGCCACCGGATCCATCGCTGCGTCCGGAACCTTGGCCCAGATGCTCCCGCCCAGCTTGGTGCTCATCGTGCTGGCAGAACAGGTCGAAGTTCCACTGATTGACATCTTCCACGCCACATTGCTTCCGAGCGCAGTTCTGGTGGGCCTGTACCTCATATACGTGCTGCTCATCACAGGCTTCTGCCCAAGGCTTGCGCCGCCCATGGCCTCGGGCCGCCACCAGAATCGCGGGCAGGTATGGCTCAAGGCAGCCGCTGCGTCCGGCGTGCCTACGGGTCTCATTCTTGCCATCCTGGCGTCCATCTACTTCGGCGTAGCAACGCCCACCGAGGGTGGGGCGATCGGCGTATGCGGAGCCTTGTTGATCGGTGCCGCCAAACGAAAACTCGGTCAGGGCCGATTAGGCCAAGCGCTGACCAACACGGGCGTACTGTGCTCAAGTGTCATATTCCTGTTGCTGGGTGCATCCTTTTTTACGCTGGTGTTCCGTGGGTTTGACGGGCAAACGTGGGTCGAATCCCTATTCAGGCAACTGCCTGCGGGGCCTATGGCCTTCCTTGTCTGCGTCAGCATGGGTATTTTTTTGATCGGATTCTTCCTGGACTTCTTTGAGATCGCATTCATCGTCATTCCACTCGTTGCACCGGTGGCGCGTAATTTGGGCGTGGACATGGTCTGGTTCACCGTCCTTATTGCTGTCGTCCTGCAGACTTCATTCATGCATCCGCCGTTCGGAATCGCGCTGTACAACCTAAGGAGTGTTGCACCGGCCAGTATTCGCACTTCCCAGATTTACCTTGGCGCGATCCCCTTCTTGGGAATCCAAATGCTGATGGTTGGCATCCTGGTTTTCTTTCCAGGACTGGCGTCCGTTCAACAGGATCCACAAAGACATCTTTCAGACCAAGAAATCGAGGAAGCATTGCGCCTGCCAACCTCTGAGGCTCCACAGGCCTCAGACAACATCGAACCCACCAAAAATTGATGAATTATTCAAATAGCAAAACTGGCTGGTACTCCCTGGCATTTGTAGTCCTTGCCAGCGACCAGGCACTCAAGCGCCAGATCGACGTGACCACTCCGCTGGGCTGGTCTGTGGAGGTGACTTGGTTTTTCAACCTAGTGCACGTACTCAACCCAGGGGCTGCCTTCAGCTTTCTGGCTGGAGCGGGTGGTTGGCAGCGCTGGTTCTTCCTGGCTATCGCATTGATTGCTTCGGTTTGGCTCGGATGGATGCTTTCAAAGCCCTTGCGTCGCCTCGAAGAACTGGCCTACAGCCTGATTCTCGGCGGTGCTCTCGGCAATGCGTTCGACCGGGTTTTTCGGGGGCACGTGATTGACTATCTTGATTTCCACGTCGGTGGTTGGCACTGGCCAGCGTTTAATTTTGCAGACATGGCAATTTTTGCGGGGGCATTTGCATTGATAGTCGCCTCAATTCGCCCCGTCGCTTCACGCTCGGCGCAAGAGGTCATTTGATCTTTTCTGAGCATTCAGCGAATTGCTGGGAGAATCGCCGATATTTGCACCTGCATTCAAGTACACCCAAATGGATCAAGTTCCTGTTCTTGTATCGCTGGCGATCGGACTATTTGTTGCGACCAACATAGATGATATTTTCGTGCTGCTCGGGTTCTACGCAGACCCGAAATTCAAGTCTCGTCAGATTGTCTTGGGGCAATACCTTGGCATCACTGTGCTCTTCAGCGTAAGCATCGTTGCCTCTTTGATAGCCCTTGTTGTTGCTCGCACTTATGTTGGCATCCTCGGATTGATCCCAATTGCCATGGGGCTAAAGCAGCTTTGGGAACTGCACCAAGGCAGTGACGCAGACGATGATGAATTGGAAAGCAAAACGCTGACGAGCGGGCGAAACAATATCTTGGCTGTCTCTGCCATCACGATTGCGAACGGGGGTGACAACATCAGTATTTACATCCCGTTCTTCGCAACGCGTTCAATCTTGGAAATTGCACTGGTCGGCATGGTATTTGCCGTCATGACTGCCATGTGGCTTTTCATTTCTCATTGGTTGGTCAACCACCGAGCAATCGGTGAACCTGTTCGTCGCTACGGCTACCGAGTTGTGCCCTACGTTTTCGTCGCGCTGGGCATATTTATCATTTGTGACGCAGGGACGTTGGGATTGTTAAGGAGTGCATAGGCCATCCATTGAGATCGCTTGCTGCAGCAGCGGACAGAAGCAGCGCCAGTACGAGGGAAGAACAGGATTGTTTCATTGGATTGACCTTTGTTGGAGCGATTGTTGTGGACGTCGGCACCTGGCCAACTGCCGGTGCTCCCATATTGAATTGAGCTTCCAGATAGCCGTCGTAGAAACAGCTCTTGCAGTCGATTTGAACGACTCTTAACTGGAAGATCCATTGCTATACGCTAGACCCGGTGATGGCCATAACCGACCCACGAGACAGTTGCCCTATAGCGGTCGGTGGGCTATTTGAAACGGATTGCCAGTCGCTCCAGGTTCCATGACTGCGGTGGTCACCTCCCACACTTATGGGGTGAACACGGAACCTTTGCCTGTCAGAATTGCGAGAGGAGAAGCTTGGCATCCTAGTGGGAATAGCAGCGTATAGTCAGTCGTAAACAATACACTTTCTAGCTGAGCAGCGAACCGCCGCAGCATGATTCAGACACCTGAAAACGAAGGAGAGTTCAATGGAAACCACCCGGCACGATCTCAGCCATTTGTTCCGACAACTTGGGATGTCCGGTGATCCCCAAGATATTGACACATTCATTTCAGGGCATCGACTTCAACCCGGCGTACCACTGTGGCAAGCCCCATTCTGGAGTCTAGTGCAGGCAACATTTTTGTCTGCTGCCATTGCGGACGATTCCGATTGGTCTGAAGCCGTCGACGAGCTCGCGGTACGACTGAGCTGATTCAATTTTCGGACCTAACACTGATGCGCAATGTTGGGTTGCGCTTGCGGCACTCAATCGAACAGTAAGCAATCAAAATTGGAAGCACGTCAATTGGATGATTCGTTGAAAACCACTCCCGATAGCAGCTCACCCGGACGCCATAAACTCATCGAAAGATGGAAAAGCGATGCACATGGCACCTACCAAAGTTGGTTCCTGTGGGACGAGAGACTGAAGAACTTCCGCTCAATTCGACGAGGATTGCAAGTCGTTGTTCAGGAGATTCGCGAAAACCGATTCGGCACCGCATATCGCGGCTCCTCCCTGGAGACGGTGGTGCACTCCATTGCCGAACAACGCCAAATATTCAAAGGGGCCGACCACGCCTTCCTCTGGAAACCCAAACTCCGAATTCCGGATATTTACGAGAACCGCGACAATCAAGTCGCATTCGGACGATTCTTGGACATCTGTCTTTGTTGTAAGGAAGAAGCCGAGTTGGTGCAGGCGGTTAGAGAGTTGGACGGCAAGAATATCAAGGGACTGGGGCCGGCATGCGCGAACCTGCTGTATTTCTTGCATCCCACAGTGATTCCCCCGTCCAATACTGCGATCGTCAAGGGCTATAACCTCCTGACGGGAGCCAATGTCAAGCTCGGTCGCTGGCCGGATTACTTGGCTTTGCGCCAGGGCATGCTTTCATTGACAGCGAAGCATCGCGCGCTCCTTTCCAACGACCTGGGCGCAGTTGCAGGGCTGTTATTCGATATTGGTTCCGGGCGCTACGTGATTCCGCAAGCCAGCGATGGCGAGGCTGGGTGGCAGGCCGCCCTGGCTCAGATCCATGCCGAAAGCGAAGCGTCAAAGAAGGCACTCGCTGTCGCTCAAGAGAACGACCACACCCATACGGAGATTCAGGGCTGGCTTCGCGACCTGGGGAAGGCGCTTGGGTATGACATTTGGATAGCGAGCAACGACAAGAATCGCTTGTATTTTGGAGCCCGTCTTAGTGAAGGGTGTTTGGATAGCCTCCCAAACCCCATCCGCTCCAGTAATGCGGTTGATACAGTTTCATTGATCGATGTCCTCTGGATATCCAAGGAGTCCGGCAAGATTGTGGCCGCCTTTGAGGTTGAACACAGTACCAGCATCTACTCGGGCATCGTGCGCATGCTCGATTTGGCCTTGGGCGTTCCAGAACATGCCGGTGCTGCATTCTTCCTGGTAGCCCCGGACGTTCGCGAACAGGATGTGCGAGCCCAGTTTGCACGACCAGCGTTTTCGCGTGTATCGGAGCTGGACGTCCGCTACCTGGGGTACAGCCAACTGAAACAACACAAGGAAGCAATCGGCCGCTTTGGTAGCGGCTTAAAAGGAGTTGTCGCGATATCAGCCGGCCTATCGCAATAGGTTGCAAACAATCAGCCCAAGGCTGGCTGGTCAATTGCCTTGCCAATTCCACTGACAAATTGAACATCGCGGTGAAATGTTCACTTCAATCGAAATCATGAATCGAATGCAGAATCAATGTCGATTCATTCTGCGGTACTTGATCTTCTCAGGCATCTTGTGCTTCTGGGCGTCGGCTACACCGCATTCAGTGAGTGGTGAAATACTGCTGTGACTCGCAGTTGGGCCAATACAGTTTCATGTCGCAATTGTGGGAAATTGGTCTTTCTCCATTGGCCCAATGTATCGTCATACCGAGCACCGTAGCCCACGAACTCAACACACCCATAGGCAATTGCTGTTCTGAACCAAACACTTTGTCAGCCCGGCATTGCCACAAGCATGCCGAACTTCATCGGATTGCGCGCCAGATTACTTCCCGTCGCGAGGGTGGTAGTGCTTGGAGCGATCTTGCGCGGCATGTTTTTTCACGGCCGGTGCACTGGTTGATGCTTGTGGTGCGTTGGCGTTTGCGTCCTTCTCTGCAGGCACCGCAGCCGTAGCGGCGGGTTTTTCATCCTTGGCATCGGCTGCTTGCGCGGTGATAGAAGTAGTAGCCACCAAGGCCAGAAAAAGTGCTGAGATCGCAGCTTGTGTCTTCATGATGTTCTCCAATATAGCGTGATGAAACTGAACAGTCTGTTGTATTCAGACAGTATGAAGTTTGCGCTTTGGTTGGCATCAGAATCATGACGTTGGCATTACAAATATGTCAGCCCACACGCATGGTTTCGGCGGCGACACATTTCAGCGCGACATCTGCGCACGCCAATAGGCATCAAACCCCGTTCGCGGCATCCCGAACCATTTGATTCACACACCATTGCGCGTAAAAGCCAGCCAGAATTCGCCCGATCAAGCGTGTGAAAAAAGCAGAAGGAAGCGCATAGTCAATCCACACGCGCAAGACCGTCGCCCGCACTTGGGGCGTCAGTTCAAAGCCCATTCGATAGGACCCGATGACCAGGAGCTTTGGCTCGGTGGTTGTCTGCCAAACTTTGAGAAGCGGAGCGGTGTATTCAACAACTTTCTCCACGACAAAGATTGGAATACCCAAAACACGTCCACGCAGCCGAATTTCAGATCCAACCGCCTTGCCTTCAAGCTGGTCGGTTTCAATCGCCATCGTCGTACCGGCCATCATGAGCGACGGTTTCGACATGTGGCCGGCCAGTCGCTTGTGATCATCGAGCGCTGCAAAGACTTTGACCGCCGGGGACGCGACAGTGGCACTCGCCTCCCGGTGGAATGGGAAATCCATAGCGCTCAGGAACGCAGGCGCAGGGCATTGGTGATAACCGATGCCGAGCTAAAACTCATCGCCAGCGCTGCAATCAATGGGGACAAAAGCCAGCCTGTGAATGGGTAAAGTACTCCGGCTGCAATCGGTACACCCAACGCGTTGTACAGGAAGGCGAACATCAGGTTCTGCTTCATGTTGGCAACCGTGGTAACCGACAAGGAACGCGCAATGGCAATGCCCCGCAAGTCCCCTTTCACCAAGGTGACCTGGGCGCTGTTCATGGCAACGTCGGTTCCCGTTCCCATGGCGACTCCCACGTCGGCCTTGGCCAGGGCGGGTGCATCATTGATGCCATCTCCCGCCATGGCAACAACGCGTCCTTCCCTCTGCAACCTCTCTACCAGAGCGAGTTTGTCTTGGGGTTTGACTTCTCCATAGACCTCGTCAATCCCCAATGCTTGCCCAACAGCTTTGGCCGTCGTCAGCCCATCTCCTGTCGCCATCACGATGCGGATGCCAGCGGCCTTGAGTGTTGCCAAGGCCTCCGGCGTGCTGGCCTTGACAGGATCTGATACGGCCAGCAAACCCATCAGTTGGCCATCGGCCGCCAGGTGCATGACGCTGGCGCCTTTGGCGCGCAGACCTTCCGCCTGAGCCTTCAGTACCGTGACCGAGACGCCCATCTGTTCCATCAGGGTTGAGTTGCCCAACGCCAACTTGCGACCAGAAACCTCACCTCGCACCCCAATGCCAGAACTGGACTCAAAGCTGTCGGGTTTGACCAACACCATTCCCAAATCCCGTGCGGCCCGTACGATGGTCTCAGCCAGCGGGTGCTCGCTGCCCTGATCAAGGCTGGCCGCCATCAACAGCACCTCATCTGCCTTGTACCCGGGAGCCGGGATGGCGATGTCAAAGGTTGGACGTCCCTCGGTAAGGGTACCTGTTTTGTCAATGATCAAAGTGTCGATTTTGCGCAGATTCTCAATGGCTGCCGCATCGCGAAACAACACCCCTTGCGTAGCGCCTCGACCGGTGGCGACCATGATGGACATTGGTGTGGCCAGGCCCAGCGCACAGGGGCAGGCGATGATCAGTACCGCCACCGCGTTGATCAAGCCGTAGACCCAACTGGGGTTCGGTCCAAAGAAGCCCCAACCCAAGAAGGTCAGCAGCGCGATTGCAACGACCGTCACGACAAAGTACCCGGCAACCACGTCAGCCATGCGCTGCATGGGGGCCTTGGAGCGCTGGGCCTGGGCAACCATTTGAACGATCTGCGCCAGTACGGTTGCCGACCCGACCTTTTCGGAGCGCATGACGAGCGCACCGCTGGAATTGATCGTTGCACCAATGACTTTGTCACCGACTCGCTTACTCACCGGCAGTGGCTCTCCCGTCAACATCGACTCATCAATGGCACTACGGCCTTCCGTGACGACGCCGTCTACAGGCACCTTTTCTCCCGGGCGCACCCGCAAAAGGTCACCAACGTGGACTTGCGTCAACGCCACATCTTCTTCCACACCATCAGGTCTGATGCGTCGCGCTGTCTTTGGTGCGAGGCCCAGCAAGGACTTGATGGCGGCGGAGGTCTGCGAGCGAGCCTTGAGCTCCATCACCTGCCCCAGCAGCGTGAGTGAAATGATGACTGCTGCGGCCTCAAAATAGACCGCAACACGACCCATGGCCATGAAGGAAGCTGGAAACACCTGGGGTGCGATGGTTGCCACCACACTGTAGACAAACGCTGCTCCAGTTCCGAGTCCGATGAGAGTCCACATATTGGGACTGCGGTGGATCACCGATTGCCATCCACGGGTGAAAAACGGCCACCCCGCCCAGAGCACAATGGGCGTTGCAAGCGCAAACTCGACCCAGCTTTGAATGCGCATATCCATCCATTGAAGACGATGGCCAAACATGGCAAGCACAAAAACGATAGCGGTCAGGGGCAACGACCACCAGAATCGCCTCTGGAAATCACGAAGTTCCGAATTGTCATCGTCCTCCAGGGAAGGCAATACGGGTTCAAGCGTCATGCCACACTTTGGACAGGTACCAGGGTGGTTCTGGCGAATTTCCGGGTGCATCGGGCAGGTATAGACCGCTCCGTCAGACGCTGGGGCCGCCGCGGGTTCCGCGGGCGCCGGATCGTCAACGATGTACTGTTTGGGGTTGTCGCGGAACTTTGTCTTGCAACGCAGACTGCAAAAATAGAACAGACGCCCGCTGTGCTCCACTTGGTGCTCGGACTGAGTGGTAACCGTCATCCCGCACACGGGGTCTTTTAAAGTGGCGGTTTGGTCCGCCTGTCGACCATTGTGAGAGAGGTGTTGACTGTGAAGCTCCTCGTGCGAGGCGTGCGATGAGTGGTTCATCTTGTTCTCTTCCCTAATGATTCAGCACAATGTCGGTGAAATTGGTGCATAGCCAACACCCAGGTCTGGCACGCACCCTTGAATCAGGAGCAACAACAGCCACCGCGACCACTGGCACTGGACCCGCACCCCGATGCCTTTTCGGGTGATGCGATTTCTGGGCCATCCGACACTTTGGCAGGATAGCCGGCAGCTGCTAACGACTCAAGCAGGGGTGCACTTCCGGTCGGAAAGCTCCCTTGGACGCGAACCCGACCGGTGGACAGGTTCACCTCCACCTCGCTGACGCCGGCAACTGTTTGGAGTGCCTGGGTGACATGTTTGGTGCACGCGCCGCAGCTCATGCCTTCGACTTCAAGATCAACGGTGTTCATTGCAGTGTCCTTCTAGATCAAAATGCCAATGCGAGCAGTTTTGTTTGGGTGTACTCCGCACCTCAGCCAAACCTTACCCTCAGCCCATACGGGGAATAAACCGGGGAGTGCGTTTGGCGTACTCCTGATAGTCATCACCAAATTGGGTGGCCATTTCCGACTCCTCCGTGGTTGACAATCGCGCGTACATGACTAACAGCACGGGAAACATCACAAGCGTCAACAGCGTTGGCCATTGCAGCAAAAATCCCAGCAGGATGAGAACGAACGCCACATATTGTGGATGGCGTATCCGCGCGTACGGCCCCGCTGTCGCCAACGTGTGCCGGCGCTGTGCGTGGTACAGAACATTCCATGCGTTGGAGAGTAAGAAGAAGCCCAAGCCCAGGAAGATGTAACTGGCAATGTGCAGCAAACCAAAGTGCGGATCGCCTTTTTCACCCAGCAGTGTGGACCACAGATGGCCCGAGTTGTGGCTCAGGATATCCAGGCCCGGGTATTTGGTCTGCAACCAGCCCGACATCAAATAAATGGTCAACGGAAAGCCGTACATCTCGACAAACAAGGCCACGATGAAGGCAGAGAATGCGCTAAAGGTTCGCCAATCCCGTGTAGTCGATGGCTTGAAGAAGCTGTAGGCAAACATGATGAAGATGGCCGAGTTCAGGACCACCAGACTCCAAAGCCCATAGGCCGATTGGTCGTGGCTCATGATGTTTCTCCTGGACCGGACTGGTCCGGCTTCTTTGTTGCACTATGGGAGGAGGATTCGCCGTGGTGGTGTCCATGCCCGCCATGGTCGTGGTGCATAAAGACGTGCATCAACGGGCAGGCCAGCAATAGCAGCAGAGGCAGTGCCCCGACAACGTGCGCCAGGTGCTCGGTCAACAAAAAGTAGGCGGCAATCGCTCCAATGACAATCAGGCCGATCGCAT
>Ga0208888_100994_pt1 | contig 11010 bp, 10 predicted proteins | sample LakWasM115_HOW13_2_FD_183929 | JGI IMG/M metagenome (GOLD analysis project Ga0208888, IMG submission 183929) | Freshwater sediment methanotrophic microbial communities from Lake Washington under simulated oxygen tension - Sediment Metagenome... | ecosystem: Environmental > Aquatic > Freshwater >...
GTTACTTGTTCGTGAACCCCGTTTTTGAAGATGCTTCCACCGCCATAGGCCAAGAGTATCTTCGCACCTTTTGGAAGTAAGGAAGTTATTTTTTCGATTTGACCTTTCCCGAAAATCAGGTTGGTTGGATTGTATAATTCGAAGTTTAACATAGCAGTTTGTATTAAAATTAGAGTACAAAACTACAAAAGGAGTTGCGGAAGAGTCGTAAAACTATGTTAAGGAATGCGATAAAATTTAGAAAAGAGGAAAAAGTAATTTTTGGAATACAGTAGATTGCATCTTCCTGTTTTTTTCAAGTCAACAATTACTTCTTATACAAATTATTGTAATCGATAAACTCCCAAACTTTGAAAGGCAATAACGGTTGCACGTTTTTTTTCTTTTTAAGATTTTCCCGAATAAAAGTAGACGAAATCTCTACGATTGGCGCATCGATTTGATGCACTCGGGGATGATTTTTCAAATCCAATTCTGACAATTCCGAACTGATTCTGGGATAAACGTACAAGTCGTAATTCTCTAAAATTACTTCATAGTTTTTCCATTTGTGCAGTGATTTTAAATTGTCCTCGCCCATGATTAAAGCAAATTCGTGCTGCGGGTATTTGTCTTGTAAATGCGCTAACGTATTCACGGTATAATTGGGTTGCGGCAATTTGAATTCGATATCGGAAGGTTTGATTTTAGGAAAATCTTCGGTGGCAATGGCTACCAATTGCATGCGCTTGAAATCTTCGAGCAACGTGTCTTTCTTTTTCAGCGGATTGTGTGGCGTTACGACCATCCAAACTTGTTCTAAATCGGAGTATTCTGCCATGTGATTGGCAATAATCATGTGGCCGACATGAATGGGATTAAACGTCCCGAAATACAATCCGATTTTCATAACCGACTAGTTTTTTAAGAATGATTTTACCAATTGATAGGCTTCTTCTTTGGCCACATCCAAATCGTAATTCTTGATAATTTTGTCAAACTGAGGCGCGGTAGCTAATTCTACCGAAGCTTTGGCAATGCGCATGTTGATTTTATCATCGCTTTCAGTGGAGCGTTTTTTGAGGCGAATTTTCAACTCGTCGATACTAGGCGGCTTTACAAAAACAGCCAATGTTTCTTCTGGAAATTTTGATTTTATGCGCAAACCACCAGCGACATCAATATCGAAAATTACATTTTTGCCCAAAGCCCAAATGCGTTCCACCTCGCTTTTCAACGTTCCGTAGAAATTATCGCGGTAGACTTCTTCCCATTCTAAAAAGTCGGAGGCTTTGATGTGGTTTTTGAAATCGGCTAGCGATATAAAGTAATAATCTTTTCCGTTGACTTCTTCGCCTCGAGGTTCTCGAGAAGTTGCAGAAATTGAAAACTCTAAATTCAAATCGGGTTGTGCTAGCAAATGCCGCACTATGGTTGTTTTTCCGGAACCAGACGGCGCTGAAAAGACTAATAATTTTCCTTTTTTCATGTTGGTTTTTGCTTTGAACACCGCTTTTTAAAGCACGTTGAGAACTTGTTCCTTTATTTTTTCCAATTCGTCTTTCATCATCACAACCAATTTTTGCATCTGGGCGTGATTGGCTTTCGACCCCATGGTGTTGATTTCACGACCCATTTCTTGGGTGATGAAACCTAATTTTCGTCCATTGGCTTCGGTGCCGTTGATGGTTTCAATGAAATAATCCAGATGGTTGGTCAAGCGCACTTTTTCCTCTGTAATGTCTAATTTTTCGAGGTAATAAATCAATTCTTGTTCGAAGCGATTTTCATCTACATTCACTTTCAACTCGGAAATCGCAGTTTGCAAACGGTCTTTGATGGCTTGCACTCTTTCGGGATCTAAAGCCAAGGCGTCGTTCATGTATTGGCGAATGTTTCCGATGCGCAATTGGAATTCTTTTTCTAAAGATTGGCCTTCATCTCTTCGGAAATTGGCAATATTGTCTAGCGCTTCTTTAATTACTTTTTGAATTTCGGTCCAATCATTTTCATCAATCTCATCGCGTTCTGTTTTGAGGGCATCGGGCATGCGAACGGCCATTTTCATCAATTCGGTTTCATCGGCATCGGCAATTACTTCGCGCATTTGTTGGATGTAGGCTTTCACGATAGGCACATTAACTTTAGTGGAGGTTTGTTCTCCAGTCATTTCTATGTATATTGAAAAATCAATTTTACCACGTTCTAGTTTTAAGGCAATTTCGTTGCGCAAACCCAACTCCATTTCGCGGTATACCGACGGCATTCGTACATTCAAATCCATTCCTTTGCTATTCAAAGATTTGACTTCTACAGTAATTTTTTTGGAAGGCAATTGCAAGGTTGCTTTGCCAAAACCGGTCATTGATTGTATCATATTTTTATTCTAAAAAGAGTTCAAAGATAAGGAAAATGGGGATTGGTTAGGATTCGATTTCGTTCTGATTTTTTTGAGTTACTAAATAGACTCCAGAGAAAATCAGCAAAGCCGAAATGGCCTTCACCCAACTCAAAGTATCTTTCCCTAAACCAATTGCGATCACGGTAGCAAAAAAAGGTTGCAGGTAAATGAATACGGCGATGGTCGTTGGTTTTAATTCCCGCATCGACAGCAAGTTGAGCAAGTAGGTAAAAAAGGTAGAAAATAAAACAACAAAGCCAATTTTCCAATACAAATCAGTCGGAATAGTATGCCATGGAATCGCTTGAAATTCATTAAAACCAAAAGGCAAGACCATTAAAAACCCAAAAGTGTAAATCCATTTTACAAAAGTAAACGCATTGTATTTGTCCATTAATTTTTTAACGACGATTAAATAGATTCCATACGTGGTGGCGTTGATAAAAACCAAGAAATTACCCAAACGAGCGTTAGTAGCCGATCCGATGGATTTTCCGTACAAAATCAAAAAAGCGGTTCCCAACAAACCCAAAAGAATCCCGATTATTTTTCTTTTTTGCATTTTTTCTTTCAACAGAAGCGCGGAAAACACCAAAACGATAATGGGTGTAGTGACCATAATGACGGCCGCTGAGATGGGAGAAGTCATGCTCAATCCTTTGAAGAACGCTAACATATTGATGGCAACTCCAAAGGCAGCAGCGGCAATAATTCTGGGAAAGTCCTCCAGGGCTATTTTTTCTTTTGGGCCCCAAAATCCAACGATCCAAAACAAAGTAACTGCTCCACCAACTCGCAATACAATGAATCCAAAAGGCGCAATGTAAAGTGGCATGACATCTTTGGCTATGGTAAAGGTCATGCCGTAGATTAGCGATACTAACGTGGCGCCGATTAGCGCAAGAATTCTTTTTGACATTAGGCTAAAGCTTGAAGTGCTTCGTGAATATTTTTCGGACTGTTCCCAATAAATACTTTGTGGTTAATAATAAACACGGGCCGACTTAAAAAAGTGTAATGTTCTAGCAAGTATTTTTTATAATCCAGTTCGGTTAGACTTTTGTTTTTTAAGTCCAACGATTTATACAATTGCGCTTTCTTGCTGAACAAGGCTTCGTAACTTCCAGAAAGTTGATAGAGTTCTTCCAATTCGGCTTCGGTTATTGGATTTTGTTTAATGTCGTGATAGATTAAGTCAGCGTTTTTCGGTAGGGATTTTATAATTTTCCGACAAGTGTCGCATGAGGCGAGGTAATAAATTTTGTTCATTTGGAATTCTTTTTACAAAGAAAATTCTTTTGCTTTTGAAAATGCCTATTTTTATGAAAAAATAATATGCATCAAGTTTTTGAAATCACGCGCACTAGTAGAAAAGTATTGGCTCAGTTTTTAGAGCAGCATACTTTAGAGCAGCTTAACAAAATTCCCGAAGGCTTCAACAATAATTTAATATGGAATATTGGACATTGCATCGTAGTGCAACAAATGTTGGTTTATAAATTATCAGGTTTGCCTCTATTGGTTTCTGAGGAATTGGTCGAAAAGTATCGCAAAGGTACCAAACCAGAAAGCGAAGTTTCACAAGCAGAAGTGGAAGAACTAAAAGGATTGCTTTTCGAAACCATTAATCAAACGAAAATAGATGTGGCTCGTAAGATTTTTAAAAAGTATGATGAATTTACTTCGATGTCGGGCTTTACAATGCGCAATGTTGAAGACGCGCTGGCATTCAACTATTACCATGAAGCGATGCATATTGGAATGATGATGAGTATTCGAAAATTTATTTAACTAAAAGAAACTCTTCCACCGTTTTATAAGGAACTTCAATGTCGATTGGGCCAGAGGCATAGGAAGCAACTTCATAAGGATTGTAGTGAAAAACCAAGTTTTGTTCTTTAAACAAGATGTTTTTAGGCAGTATAAAAACGGAGTTGGGGAAAAAATAACCTTCGTCGTTTAAGGAGGCGGTAGCAGCGATGTTGAATTTTTTTCGAAAGGCTTGTTCTACCAATTGGGTTACTTTACTAGGGTTAGAAAAAAGCTTACTTATAGGGATACTTTTGCCTGTTTTCGGATTAAGCAGTACCGACCGAATTGCCCCAAGTCCGTGAGCACCGCCCGTGAAAATATAATATTCGATAACTACATTTAGTACCTTCTTAGATTGATAATCTTGCGTTGCTGTAGCGGAAGCTTCCCAGGAAGCTGTTCCAGAAATACCACTTTGTGCCAACTCTTTTTCTACTTGCGCATAGGTAGTAATAAACGAATGAGTGAGTTCCTTGTAATTGCTAACTTCTTTGGGCTTTTCGCCGGCATACACACTGTTTTTAACGGCATTGAAAATAGCTTTATTAATGCTGTCGGAAACAGTATTCTTAGAAGTTGCTTCCAAAACATCTAATTTGATTTTGGCACATCCTTGCGGGGCAGTACAATTGGCGTTAGAGCTTTCGGAATAACTTCTAGGTTCCAATTCCAATTTTGCAGTACACGCTACAAAAATAAATGCTAATGCTAGTAAAGTCCAACTTGTTTTCATGGCCAAAAGTTATTTATTTGTAAAGGTAGTTTTTCATTAAATAATTAAACAATAACTTTGGCAAAAATTCTAAGTTACATGAAATTTAATACGAAAACCATTCATGGTGGACAACATCATGACCCTAGTACTGGAGCTGTAATGCCTCCAGTATATCAAACGTCAACCTTTGCTCAAGTTAGCCCGGGACAACCGGTTAATCCAGATTACGAATACAGTAGAGCGGCCAACCCAACAAGGACAGCATTGGAACAGGCTTTGGCCAGTATTGAAAACGGAACTCGTGGTTTAGCTTTTTCATCCGGATTGGCGGCAACGGACTGCTTGCTGCGTTCCTTCAAAGCTGGTGACGAAGTGATTGCAATGGACGATTTGTATGGAGGAACCTACAGAATGTTCACCAGAATTTACAAAGATTCTGGTATCAAATTTCATTTTGTGGATATGAATGATACGGCAAAGTTTGAATCGTTAATTAACGAAAACACTAAATTAGTTTGGGTGGAAACACCGACTAATCCGTTGATGAAATTAGCCGACATTCAAGAAATTGCTAAAATCACTAAAGCTAAAAAAATCTTGTTTGCGGTGGATAATACTTTTGCAACGCCTTATTTACAATGCCCGTTAGATTTAGGTGCCGATGTGGTGATGCATTCTGCTACAAAATATTTAGGAGGCCATTCTGATGTGATTGCGGGCGCCTTGATTGTGAAAGACGAAGCGTTAGGAGAGCAATTGCATTTTCAACAATTTGCAACTGGAGCTACCTTAGGTCCGATGGATAGTTTTTTAGTTTTAAGAGGAATCAAAACCTTGCATTTGCGTGTGCAAAGACATTGTGAAAATGGTGGAAAGGTAGCGGCATTTTTAAGCAACCATCCCAAAGTAAAAACCGTTTATTATCCAGGATTGCCAAGTCATCCTTTTCATGACATTGCCAAAAAGCAAATGAGTGGTTTTGGCGGAATGGTTTCTTTCACGTTTGCCTCTGGCAAGAAAGAAGATGCTATTTCATTCTTAGAAAAGTTAAGAGTATTTACGCTAGCAGAATCACTGGGAGGCGTAGAGTCGTTAGCGAATCACCCGGCATTAATGACGCACGCATCGATTCCAGAAGATAAAAGAAAAGAAATTGGAATTACAGACGATTTGGTTCGTTTGAGTGTTGGAATCGAAGATGAAGAAGACTTAATAGCCGATTTGACACAAGCGCTTCAATAAAGGAATTCAATAAAAAAACCAATACAAACGTATTGGTTTTTTTTATTTTATAAAAAATTCGGTGATTATTGTATGTAATAGATATATCCTACATTAAACCAAACCAACCAGTCGTTTGCTTTGTTTTCAGTGTAAACAGAAGGATTTGGATTCAAACCGTCAACCCAATTTGAAAAGTAATATTGCAAACGCATGTCGACCATTAAATCTGACAAGGGTGCTATTTTATAACGAGTTCCAACACTACCTACGACAGACCATACGGTACCTCCAGCGTTTTGAGTGGCGTTGTAATATTTGATAGGAGTAGTCGCAGGAGTATTTAATTTTCCTAATGTTGAAGACGCTTTAGGATCGTAAAAACTAAATTGACCTCCCAAACTTACAAAAGGCGCAAAAGCCCCAACGGTTGCTGTAAAATCACGAATACTTAATGGAAAAAACTCTAATTGCATACCAATATTGGTTACTGCAGTACTTCCTCTCATGGCTCTCAATTGATCGTTGAATAGTTTTTTTCTCTTAGGATCAACCCATTCTCCGAAGTGTTTCAAAGTACTTTTGTTGTATGACAATTCACTTCTTAATTTGAAGTGGTCGTTAAAATAGGTCTCAGGAGTGTAACAATTACAATCAGCTTTGTATGAGAAGTTTAGGTAGTGTATTAACCCAATTCCATAACCGGAATTTCCTGCATTTGTGGAAAAATCATGTCTTTCACCATAATCAGATTGAAAGGCAACAGGACCAACAATAACGCCGATTTCATGAGAAAAACCATATTGTGCAAGTGTCTTGTTGGAAAATCCAAATAAAAGTAAGACGGTTATGATAAGATATTTGGGCATTAGGATACGGATTAGTTCAATTATCGACAAATATATAAAAACATCATTCACTTCTAAAATAAAATAAAAAAATACTTATTTATAAACGAGAATTAACACAAATACTTATAAAATAGAGCATTAAAATATGTTTTTTAAGTGTAGTTACGATGAAATAAATAAATCGGTTCAGATTCTAAAAAAAAGTTTACGGATATTTTTATAAAATGTATATTTGTCGCCAATTAACGAAAACGTTTTCTTAAACGGTAATAATCTAACAATCATGTCACAAAGTATCAACACTTTTATTGAATCAGTTTCAAAAAGAAATCCAAACGAGCCTGAATTTATGCAGGCAGTTAAAGAAGTTGCTGAAACTGTAATTCCCTTTATTGAACAAAATAAAAAATACCAAAACAAAATGCTTTTGGAGCGTATGGTGGAAGCCGAACGCATCATCATGTTTCGCGTAACTTGGATCGACGATGCTGGAACAACTCAAGTAAATAGAGGATATAGAATTCAAATGAATTCGGCTATCGGACCGTACAAAGGAGGAATTCGTTTTCATCCATCGGTGAACTTAAGCATCTTGAAATTCTTAGCTTTCGAACAAACATTCAAAAACAGCTTAACTACATTGCCGATGGGTGGTGGAAAAGGTGGAGCTGACTTTGATCCAAAAGGAAAATCAGATATCGAAATCATGCGTTTTTGCCAAGCATTCATGACCGAATTGTCCAAACATATCGGAGCAGATACTGACGTTCCTGCCGGAGATATTGGCGTTGGTGGTCGTGAAGTAGGATACATGTTCGGACAATACAAAAAACTAAGAAATGAATTTACTGGAGTTTTAACAGGTAAAGGAATTTCTTTCGGAGGATCTTTAATTCGTCCAGAAGCTACTGGTTATGGAGATGTTTATTTTGCACAAAGCATGTTAGCAACTAAAGGAGATAGTTTCACAGGAAAAACCGTTGTGATTTCTGGTTCTGGAAACGTAGCGCAATACGCTGCTGAAAAAGCGACGCAATTGGGTGGAAAAGTAGTGACCATGTCAGATTCTGCAGGATACATTTATGATGCTGACGGAATCAATGCAGAGAAGTTAGCTTGCGTTATGGAAATTAAAAACGTAAACTACGGCAGAATTAGCGATTATTTGAACAAATATCCTAACGCAAAATACGTAGCAGGAAAACGCCCTTGGGAAGTAAAATGTGATGTGGCTTTGCCATGTGCGACTCAAAACGAATTGAACGAAGCAGAAGCTAAAATGCTAGTAGCAAATGGTTGTATTTGTGTGGCCGAAGGAGCAAACATGCCTTCTACACCAGAAGCTGTGGAAGTGTTCCAACACGCTAAAATTTTGTTCGCACCGGGAAAAGCCTCTAATGCAGGTGGTGTGGCTACTTCAGGTTTGGAAATGTCTCAAAACTCTTTGAGATTGAGCTGGACATCAGAAGAAGTTGACGAAAGATTAAAAAGAATTATGTTAGACATTCACAGTTCTTGCGTAAAATATGGTTCTGAAGCCAATGGCTATGTTGACTACGTAAAAGGAGCTAACATCGCCGGATTCGTGAAAGTAGCCGACGCTATGTTAGGACAAGGTGTGGTATAATACACTGAAGTAAAATGTAAAAAAGCCTTTATGCTGGTAAAACAGGTAAAGGCTTTTTTTTGTTTGTGATATTAAAAATTAAAATTTTTCGTTTTGTAGTATCTTTGTTTTAAATCTTGATGCATTCTAATGAAACGATATTGGCTACTACTGCTTTCCCTCTTGACCCTTTCGATGGGTTTCTCTCAAAACAATAAGTTATGGAAAGGATACTTCTCCTACAACGAAATTAAAGACCTGTCTCAAAGTACTGAGAAAGTATTTGCAGCGTCAGAAAATGCTTTTTTCTCTCAAGATATTTTATCAGGAACGATTAAGACTACCAATACCATTGACGGACTTTCCGGACAAACCATAACGTCTTTCTATCATAGTCCAACTCTAAAAAAGTCATTAGTTGGCTATGAAAATGGGTTAATGATTGTCATCAATGAAGTAGATGGCAGTATGCTCAATGTGGTAGACATCATCAACAAATCGATTCCTCAAAATGTAAAGAAAATCAACCATTTCATGGAATATAATGGTATCGTTTATGTTTCCTGTGATTTTGGAATTGTGCAATACAATTTAGCAACGCTTCAGTTTGGAGATACTTATTTTATTGGATTCAATGGTAACCTTATCAACATTACACAATCGGCGGTTTTTCAAGGGAAAATATACGCGGCAACAAGATACAACGGAATTTTAGCTGCAGATATCAACAACCCTAATCTTAACGATTACAGCCAGTGGACAACAATAGCCAATTCCGGTTGGTCGGGTATCGAAACGTTTGGCACTAATTTAATCGCAACAACTACAGCCGGAAGCTTGCAAAAATTAGTAGGAACTACTTTTGTTCCAATTACACAACTTCCACAACCAGTTATAGATTTACGATCCAACGGAACTTTTCTGACCATAACAACAAAAAATCACGTCTACACTTACAATACTACGTTGGTTCAAACCACCGATATCAACAGCACTCAAATTCCAGAACCTGCTCTCGAGTTTACTTGCGCCACAGTCATCAACGACCTCGTTTTCATCGGAACCAAAGCCAATGGTCTTTTTAGTAAAAGTTTTACAGCATCTACTTTCGACAATAGTACTCCCGACGGTCCTTTCAAAAACGCCATTTTTGCTATCAATGCGAGTACTAAAAATCTTTGGGCTGTTTATGGAGGTTATAACATTGATTACAATCCTTTTGAATACGACTCTTTTGGTACCGTCAACACCTATGGCATTAGTAAACTTAAAGAAAATGGCTGGTTGAATATTCCGTATTCCGACATACAAACAGCAATTGGCCAACCGGTTAATTCTCTTGTTCGTATAACGGTTAATCCAAATAATGAAAACCAAGTGTATATCAGTTCGTATCATTCAGGGCTATTAAAACTAGAAAATGAAGTGCCCACACTACTTTATGACGAAAACAACAGCGGATTAGATCCTATGGTCGGAACCGATTATGTTCGAACCAACGGAACTGCTTTTGACGATGCTGGAAATTTATGGGTGACCAATGCCCGAGTTGCCAAAGGATTGAAGGTTTTAAAAACAAACGCCCAATGGCAGGAATATACCGTTGATTTTAGCGCCTTGAATTTATTTGAAACTGGAAGAATGGTCATAGATAAAAATGGAACCAAATGGATGACTACCGTAAATGACGGTGTATTGGCTTTCAACGAACGGTACAACAATCGGTTCAAAACGCTAAAAGAAACGTCCGATACCGGAAACCTTCCCATAAACGACGCCCGTGTAGTAGCCATTGACAATAGAGACCAATTGTGGATCGGCACTCGCAAAGGGTTACGCGTATTATCCAGCGTCGATAATTTTTTATCCGATGCACAAATGACTTCGGATGCGATCATTATTTTAGAAGAAAACTTGGCGCAGGAACTGCTTTACGAACAATCCATCACCGATATTTTTGTTGATGGAGCCAATAACAAATGGATTGGTACTGCCGATTCGGGAGTGTTTTTAGTATCTTCAGATGGACAAAAAACCATCTATCATTTTACAACTAACAATTCGCCTTTGCCCAGCAACAATATCAATGATATCGACATTAACGGTTTTACAGGCGAAGTTTTTTTTGCCACCACCAAAGGAATGGTTTCTTTTAAAGGCGTCTCCACGTTAGCAAACGATAATTTGAATAACGTTTTTGTCTATCCAAATCCAGTGCGCCCGGAGTTTAACGGTACCGTAAAAATTAGCGGTTTAATGGATAAAGTGCATGTAAAAATCACCGATATCGAAGGCAATTTAGTCAACGAATCTATCTCAGAAGGAGGAACCATCGAATGGGATACCACCGCTTTCGGAAAATACAAAGTGGCTTCTGGAGTGTACATGATTTTTGTTTCTTCCGAAGACGGAGCCGAAACCAAAG
>Ga0208888_100998_pt1 | contig 10992 bp, 10 predicted proteins | sample LakWasM115_HOW13_2_FD_183929 | JGI IMG/M metagenome (GOLD analysis project Ga0208888, IMG submission 183929) | Freshwater sediment methanotrophic microbial communities from Lake Washington under simulated oxygen tension - Sediment Metagenome... | ecosystem: Environmental > Aquatic > Freshwater >...
CTTTTTGCTGCGCCCGTATGACACGGCCGCTGGCGCCATGAGTGTGGCCCTGTCGTCACCGGCGTCCCTGGCGGTGTCCAACCCGGTCGTGGCCACGCCGGCAGCGGCCAACCAGGGCACGCTGTCCGTCAAGACCATTGCCGCGGCTCCAGCCTCGCCTGCCAGTTGGGCCTTGCAGACCGGCAGCCCGGCCACCTACTACACCAACAACACCAACCTGAATGACACGGTGCAGATCACCTTCACCAGTGCCAACCAGTACAACGTGGTGGACACCACCACCAGCACCACCCTGGCCACGGGCGCCAGCTTCACCCCGGGCCAGCCCATCAGCTGGAATGGCTGGAACCTGACCCTCACCGGCACGCCGCAGACGGGTGACAGCGTCACGGTGAAGCAGCCCACCGCAGGCATCCAGAAGAACGACGGCGGCAACGCCAAGTCCATGCTGGGGCTGTCTTCGCGCAGCGTCACGGCCGACAAGACCCCGATGTCGGACCTGTACGCCGGCCTGATGGCCCAGATCGGTGTTCGGGCGCAAAGCGCCCAATACGCCGCTGATGTGTCAGGCTCAATCGCGGCCAACGCCGAAGCCGCCCGTACCTCGGTCTCGGGCGTCAATCTGGACGAAGAGGCTGCCCACCTGCTTCAATACCAGCAGGCCTACCAGGCTTCGGCCAAGATCGTTTCGACCGCCCAAAGCATTTTTGACACCCTGTTGCAGGTCATGCGCTGACCCAACCCGCTGAGTGGCTGAAAGGCAGACACCATGTCCAACTTCTTCGCCCGCGTCGGCTCCGCCGATGCCTACGCTTCCGCCATCAACAACATTGGCGGGCGCCAGTCGCGCCTGACGCAATTGCAAGGCAATCTGACGGCCGGCAAGCGCGTGCTCAAGCCCAGTGACGACCCCACCGCCGCCGCCCAGGCCGAGCGCGCCATCACCCGCTCGACCCAGGTCACGATCCAGCAACGTGCCCTGTCGCTGCAAAAAGACAATATGTCGCACGCTGAAACCGTGCTCGGCCAGGCCAGCGATGCGATCCAGTCCTTCCGCGAACTGCTGGTGCAGGCCGGCAACGGTGCCAACACCGCCAGCGACCTGGGCACCATCACCTCGCAGCTGACCACGCTGCGCAACCAGCTGCTCACCTACGCCAACACCACCGACGCCAACGGCCAGGCCTTGTTCGGCGGCCTGGGCAGCACCAACACCCCCTTCATCGAGCCCAATGCCACGGCCGGCGTGGTGTTTGCGGGCCTGGGCGGGCAGACCAATGGCACCGACCTGACCATTCCCAACACCATCGATGGCCAGGCCGCCTTTGCCAACGTCACCCCCAGCACCGGCGCCTTTGCCATCAGTGCACAGTCGGCCAACACCGGCACGGCCACGGCCAGCGCCGGCACCATCCTGGTCCCCACCTCGCCCAATGTGCTGGCCGGCAACAGCTACCAGATCAATTTCACCTCCGGCACCACCTACACGGTGACCGACCTGTCGACCAGCCCGCCCACCACCTCCGGCAGCCTGACCATGTCGGGCAGCACCGTGACATTTGGCGGTGCAGGCAATGCCGATCAGCAGATGACCCTGACCGGGACGCCGGCGGCCGGCGACAGCTTCACGGTCAAGCCCAAGGCCTCGATCTTCGACGTCATGGACAGCGCCATCGCCGGTATCAAGCACGCCACCAGCGGCACCAGCGCCCAGGCCTCGGTCAGCGGCTCGCTGGCCTCGCTCGACAATGCCTATGTGGCCGTGCAGGCCGCGCGAGGTCTGGCCGGCGACTACCTGAACCAGGCCGATGTGATCGACTCGAACCAGCAAACCAAGGCGGTGCAGCTGGAAGGGGACCGCTCAAGGGCCGAAGATCTCGATATGCTTCAGGGCATCTCGGATTTCCAGAACCAGACCACGGGCTACCAGGCGGCTCTGAAGTCCTATGCGCAGATCCAGAGCATGTCCTTGTTTGATTTTCTGAAGTAGCACCCCGAATGGTCCAATCCGTCCTCGGCAGCATCACCCTTGGCTACCGCCCCCTGTGGGGCCGCAACCGCGAGCTGGCGGGCGTGCAGCTGCGCGTGGCGCCCGAGCCGGCCATGCCAGTCGATGCGCCACACTTGCTGCGCACCCTCGACGAACTCTGGAGCGCCGACGCCCCGCCCCTGCTGCTGAGCGCAGAAACCCCGGCTCTGCTGGCGGGCCTGCTGGAACACGGCGACGCCCAGTCGCCCCAGATCGAGGTGTCGGGCGACTGGCTGGAGGCCGATGCAGGCCTGCAGACCCGCGTGGTACAGGCCCACCGCCGCGGGCTGCGCGTGATCTGGCGCGGCGATGTGCGCCACATGCCGCCGCCGGCCCCCGACCGCCCCGTGCACCGCTGCCTGTTGAGCCTGCAACCCGAAGACGCCGCCGCCGCCCTGCAAGCCGCGCTGCAACAAAAGCGCCAGCCCAACGCGCCGTCCACGGCCTTTTTGCGCAGCCCGGTGCAACCCGGGCATTACTACGAAAACATCGCCAGCGCCGCCCTGATCGACCATTGCCTGGACCAGAAACACGGCCTGGCCCTGCTGGGCTGGCCCGACGACGATGTGCTGTACGGCCACCGCGGGCGCGAACTGGCCCCGGCGCGCAGCATCATCGAGCGCCTGTTGCGCGCCATCGGGCAAGACCAGTCCATGGACGTCATCGAAGACATCCTGAGCGAAGAACCCATCCTGAGCTACCGCTTCCTGACCCTGACCAACTCGGCCGCTCTGGGCCTGCGCACCGGCATCGACTCGCTGCGCCGGGGTCTGATGATGATGGGCTACACCCAGCTGGAAAAATGGCTGGTCGGCCAGTTGCCCCACGCCGGCACCGACCTCAACCTGCAACCCGTGCGCCAGGGCATGGTGCTGCGGGCCCGCCTGATGGAACACATCCTGGATGCGGGCATCGAAGAAGACCTGCGCCGCGAGGTCTACCTGTGCGGCCTGTTCTCGCAGCTCGACGTGCTGATGAACGAGCCCCTGGGCACCATCTTGCACCGGCTGCCATTGTCCGACCGCATCTACTCGGCCAATGTCACCCAGTCTGGCCCCTACCAGCCGGCGCTCGACCTGGCGCGCGCCATGGACAGCGCCGACACGGCCACCGTGCGCGCCCTGCGCCACGCCCATGAGCTCGACACCGAAGACCTGAACCGCGCCCTGCTGCACACCCTGCTGAGCCAGCACGTGCCGGCCAACGCCGCCACCCGCACCTGAGGCACCAGCGCCTCAGCGGCTCTCGCCCACCACACGCGCAAACACCTTCCAGAACGCCGCGTCCTGCGCGGTGGCAAAGTTGATGCGCATCAGCGTGCCCGGCTTGCGGCTGGCGTGGAACAGCGCCCCCGGCGCCAACAGGTAGCCCTCGTCCAGCATGCGCTGCGCCAGCACGTCGGTGTCCACCCCCGTGTCCACCCAGCCGAACATGCCGGCCGGCTCGGCCACAAAAGTGCAGCCGGCCTGCAGCGCCAGCTTCACCGTGCGGGCCCGGGCCGCATCCAGCCGGGTGCGGATGCGCTCGGCATGGCGGCGCAATTGCCCCTGCTCGATGCACAGGGCCAGCGCCTTCTCCAGCAGCGAAGGCGTGGTCAGCGTGGCCAACAGCTTGGTGTCCAGCAAGCGCTCCACCAGATCCGGCGGCGCGGCCAGAAAACCCACCCGCCAGTTGGGTGCCAGGATCTTGGCAAAGCCGCTCACGTAGATGCTGCGCTGCAAGCCATCGAGCACCGTGAGCCGGGTGGCATGGTCGGGCGCAATGTGGCCGTAGGTGTCGTCTTCGACGATGTGGAAATCATGTTGGGTGGCCAGCTGCAGCACCCGGTGGGCACTGCCCGGGGTCAGGCAGTGGCCGGTCGGGTTGTGGAACACGCTCACGCTCACGAACAGCTTGGGCGCGTGCACCTCGCAGTAGCGCTGCATCACCGCCAGATCGGGGCCATCGGCCAGGCGCGGCACGGGCAGGATGCGCATGCCCAGGGCATCGAGCCGGGCAAACTCGACCGACCAGCCCGGCTCTTCCACCATCACCGGGTCGCCCGCCTTGAGCAGGGTGCGGCTCACGATGTCGAGTGCGTGCGTGGCCCCCACCGTGGTGATGATCTGCTGCGGCTGGGCCCGGATGTTGAGCGCGGCCAGGCGCTGCGCCAGCACCCGGCGCAGCTCGGCGTCGCCCATCGGGTCGCCGTAGCGCAGCGAGCTGTCTTGCAGCGCACGCGTGCTGGTCACCTTGCGCACGGCCGCCGGCATGAAGGTGGTCTCCAGCCAGTCGGGTGGCAGCACGCCCGAGCCCGGCTGGGGCTTGTTCGAGGCCTGGTGAAACATGCCCCGGATCAGCGCCGCCGCATTCACATGCGAGCCCGAGGGCAGAGCCTGCACGCCCTCACCCAACACCCCGGCGGCCACGCTGCGCAGCGGCGTCGGGCCCGGCGGCTCAGGGCTGACCAGATCGCGCACAAAAAAGCCGCGCTGGCGCCGCGCCTCCACCAAACCCTGGGCCAGCAGCTGGTCGTAGGCGGCCACCACGGTGTAGGCACTCACGCCCTGCTGGCGGGCACATTCGCGCACCGAAGGCAGGCGCGCCCCGGGCGCCAGCAGGCGGGCGCGGATGCGTTCGGCAAAGCGCTCGACCAGTTGTTCGGTCAGGGACTGTTGGGCGTGGCGCGTCAGCATGGGCAAAACTGTATTGAAGGTTTGACCAATACAGATTGTAAAAATGTCGAACAAACTGTATTGGGTCTGTGTTGGTCAAAAACTATAAAGTGACCGACATGAGCTGGCAAGAATTTTCCGCATTGCTGCTGCTGGCCACCGCCAGCAGCTTCACCCCCGGGCCCAACACCACGTTGTCGACCGCCCTGGCCGCCAACTTCGGCCTGCGCCGGGCCATGCGCTTCGTGCTGGCCGTTCCGGTGGGCTGGTCGCTGCTGCTGGCACTGTGCTCGGCCGGGGTGGGCGCCGTGATCCTGGCCCTGCCGGCCTTGCGCTGGGCCATCCTGGCCACCGGTGTGGCCTACCTGCTGTGGCTGGCCTCGCGCCTGATGAACAGCCGCCAGCTGACCCAGGCCGACGCCTCGCGCCTGCAGGTCACCTTCGGTCAGGGCGTGATGCTGCAGTTTCTCAACATCAAGGCCTGGATGCTGGCCCTGTCCATCGTGGCGGGCTTCGTGGCCGGCCAGGCGCAGCCGATGCAGCGCTTTTTGCTGATCCTGCCGGTGATGCTGTGCTTTGCCTTCTTCAGCAACCTGGCCTACGCCCTGGTGGGCTCGATGCTGCGGCACTGGCTGGCCCAGGGCCAGCGCCTGCTGGTGTTCAACCGCGTCATGGCCACGGCCCTGGCGGGCACGGCGGCCTGGATGCTCTGGAGCGCGCTGTGAGCAGCCCAAACTCCCAACCTGATCCGGCCCTGCGCCGCGGCCTCTGGCTGGGCGCCCTGGGCGTGGCCATCTTCGCCCTCACCCTGCCCATGACCCGGCTCGCCGTGGGCAGCCCCGAGGCCCCGCTGATGTCCGGCCTGTTCGTGGCCATGGGCCGTGCCGTGGTGGCGGCCGCGCTGTCGGCCCTGTACCTGCTGGCCACCCGGGCACGCTGGCCCACCGCCGCGCAACGCGTACCCCTGCTGCTGACGGCGCTGGGCGTGGTGTTTGGCTTCCCCCTGTTCACCTCGCTGGCCATGCGCCATGTGCAGGCCGTGCACGCCAGCGTGATCGTGGGCCTGCTGCCCCTGGCCACGGCCGCCGTGGGCGCCGTGCTGCACCGGCAGCGGCCCTCGTGGCAGTTCTGGGCCTGGGCCGGCCTGGGCAGCGCCCTGGTGGTGGTGTTCGCGCTCACCCATGCCGGGGGAGCGGGCCTGGGCCTGAGCCCGGCCGACGGCCTGCTGCTGCTGGCCATGGCCTGCGCCGCCGTGGGCTATGCCTATGGCGGGCGGCTGTCGCGCCAGATGCCGGCCGAGCATGTGATCTGCTGGGCCCTGCTGCTGGGCCTGCCCCTGACGCTGCCGCTGGCCTGGGGCAGCCGGCCCGAGCAGGCCCTGCCCACCTCGGCCTGGCTGGCCTTCGGCTACGTGGCCCTGTTTTCGATGTGGCTGGGCTTTTTCGCCTGGTACCGCGGCCTGGCCCTGGGCGGCACGGTGCGCGTGAGCCAGGTGCAGCTGCTGCAACCCTTTTTGTCCATGTTGTTTGCCGTGCCTTTGCTGGGCGAGCGGCTGGACCTGGGCACCGCGCTGTTCGCCGCCGCCGTGGTGCTGACCGTGTTCCTGGGACGCAAGTCGCCGGTGAACGCGCCCACAAACACCGACAATCACGTTTTGAGCTCCCTGCCAACGAAAGGAAACGCCTCATGAGCACCCCCAGCTGGACGCTGTCCACACGCGCCCAAAAGATGAATCCCTCGGCCATCCGTGAAATCCTGAAGGTCACGGAAAAGCCCGGCATCATCAGCTTTGCGGGTGGGCTGCCGTCGCCCAAGACCTTCCCGATCGAGGCCTTTGCCGCCGCCAGCGCCAAGGTCTTGCGCGAAGATGGCGCCGCCGCGCTGCAATACGCCTCCAGCGAAGGCCTGCCCGTGCTGCGCCAGTTCATCGCCGACCACCTGCCCTGGAACGTCGACCCAGACCAGGTGCTGATCACCACCGGCAGCCAGCAGGGCCTGGACCTGGTGGCCAAGATCCTGATCGACACTGGCAGCCGCATCCTGGTCGAAACCCCCACCTACCTGGGTGCCTTGCAAGCCTTCACGCCCATGGAGCCCCGGGTGGCCAACGTCGCCTGCGACGATCAAGGCCCCGACCCCGAAGACCTGGCCCGCCAGGCCCTGGGTGACGGCAGCGCAGCCGACCGCGCCCGCTTTGTCTACCTGCTGCCCAACTTCCAGAACCCCACCGGCCGCACCATGACCGAGGAGCGCCGCGCCGCCCTGGCCGCCAAGGCCGCCGAGATCGGCCTGCCCATCGTCGAAGACAACCCCTACGGCGACCTGTGGTTCGATGCCCCGCCGGCCCTGCCCCTGGCCGCCCGCAATCCTGAGAACACCATCTACCTGGGCTCGTTCTCCAAGGTGCTGGCCCCGGGCCTGCGCCTGGGCTACATCGTGGCCCCGAAGGCCATCTACCCCAAGCTGCTGCAGGCCAAGCAGGCAGCCGACCTGCACACGCCCACCTTCAACCAGCGCATGGTGGCCGAGGTGATCAAGGACGGTTTCCTGGACACCCACGTGCCCAAGATCCGCGCCCTCTACAAGGCCCAGTGCGAAGCCATGCTGGCCGCCCTGGACCGCGAGTTCGCCGGCCTGGGCGTGCAGTGGAACCGCCCGGTGGGGGGCATGTTCCTGTGGTTGCGCCTGCCCGAAGGGCTGGACAGCGTGAAGCTGCTGCCCCTGGCGGTGGAGAACAACGTGGCCTTCGTGCCCGGCGCGCCCTTCTACGCCGACCATGGTGACCCGCGCACGATGCGACTGTCCTTCGTGACCGCCAGCGTCGAGCAGATCAACATCGGCGTCGCCGCCCTCGCCAAGACCCTGCGCCAGGCGCTGGGCTGACGCGACCACCCGGCCAGGGGGCCAGGACCCGAGAAGGCCCTGCCCCATGGCAGGCGCCCTCTCACCCCTGAACCATCGCCCCTATGAGTCAACGCCCTTTCCAACAAGTCGACGTCTTCACCCAAACCGCCGGTTACGGCAACCCGCTGGCCGTGGTGCTGGATGCCAGCGGCCTGGACGACGAAGCCATGCAGCGTTTTGCGCGCTGGACCAATCTGTCCGAGACCACCTTTCTGCTGCCCCCCACCGAGGCGGGCCGCGCCCAGGGGGCCGACTACCAGGTGCGCATCTTCACCCCCGGCGGTGAACTGCCGTTTGCCGGCCACCCCACGCTGGGCAGTTGCCACGCCTGGCTGCGCGCCGGCGGCCAGCCGCGCTCGGCCGCCCACGTGGTGCAGGAATGCCGTGTCGGCCTGGTGCGCATCCGGCGCGAAGGCAGCGGCGCCGAGCAGCGCCTGGCCTTTGCCGCCCCCACGCTGCGCCGCAGCGACCCCAGCCCCACGGTGCTGTCGCAAGTGGCCAAAGCCCTGGGCCTGAAGCCCCAGCAGGTGCTGGCGGCCCAGGTGCTGGACAACGGCCCGGTCTGGATGGGCCTGTTGCTGGACCACCCCCAGACCGTGCTGAGCCTGCAGCCCGACCACCTCGAACTCAAGGCCCTGGGCCAGAAGGTGGGCGTGGTCGCCATCGACCACCCCGAGGTGCGCACCGGCCTGATCGCACGCTCCAACCGCGAAGCCCGGGCCTTTGGCGCCACCCCGCGCAGCAGCCCGGCCCCCGCCGGTGACGCCACCGCCCCCACCCTGGAAGTGCGTGCCTTTGCCGCCCCCATCGGCATCCTGGAAGACCCCGTCACCGGCAGCCTGAACGCCAGCCTGGCCCAGTGGCTGATCGCCGACGGCCATGCCCCGCGCCACTATGTGGCCGCCCAGGGCACTTGCCTGGACCGCGCCGGCCGGGTGCACATCGACTGCGACGACCAGCAACAGGTCTGGGTCGGCGGCGCCAGCGTGACCTGCATCGAAGGCACGGTGGACCTGTGAGCACCCACCGCCCCCCCACCGGGCTGCCCAGCCTGGCCGACATCGAAGCCGCCGCCGAGGTCGTTTACCGGGCCTTCCCCGCCACGCCTCAATATCAGTGGGGCCTGCTGAGCGAACGCCTGGGCACTGCCTGCTGGCTCAAGCACGAGAACCACACCCCCGTGGGCGCCTTCAAGATCCGGGGCGGCCTGACCTACTTCGACCAGCTCGCCCGGCGCGGCGAACTGCCGCGCGAGGTGATCAGCGCCACCCGGGGCAACCACGGGCAGAGCATCGGCTGGGCCGCCCGCGCCCATGGCGTGCCCTGCACCATCGTCGTGCCGCATGGCAACTCGACCGAAAAGAACGCCGCCATGCGCTGCCTGGGGGTGAACCTGATCGAGCACGGTGACGACTTCCAGGCCGCGCGCGAACACGCCATCGCCCTGGCCCAGACCCGCGGGGCCCACATGGTGCCCAGCTTCCACCCTGATCTGCTGCGCGGCGTCAGCACCTATTGGTGGGAGTTCTTGCGCGCCGTGCCCACCCTGGATGTGGTCTATGTGCCCATCGGGCAGGGCTCGGGCGCCTGCTCGGCCATCGCCGCCAAACAGGCCCTGGGCCACCGGGCGCGCATCGTCGGTGTGGTGAGCGCCCACGCCACCACCTATGCCGACTCGCTGGCGGCCGGCCGGGTGGTCGAAGCCCCGGTCAGCACCGTGCTGGCCGACGGCATGGCCTGCCGCGTGGCCGATGCCGCCGCCCTGGCGGTGCTGGGCACCGGCCTGGACCACCTGGTGCAAGTCACGGATGCCGAAGTGGCCCAGGCCATGCGGGACCTGTTCACCGACACCCACAACGTGGCCGAAGGCGCCGGCGCCGCGGCCCTGGCCGCCGCGCTGCAAGAGCGCACCGCCCTGCGCGGCCAGACCGTGGGCCTGGCCCTGTCGGGGGGCAATGTCGATGCCGGGGTCATGGCTGGGGTGTTGGGCAGCGCTTGAAACCAGCGTCAGTCACGCCGAGTCAGCCGGAGATCGGCCGGCCAAGGGCCACCTCCCGAAAAGGGGCTTTGGCCATGTTGCAGTGCAGGGCATGTCACAACAGCCCATCCACTGGCCACAGGAACGCAGGATCGCCCCCTCGAAACTGACCGGGTACCTGCTTCACCCCAGCAACAGCCAGGGCAAAGCGGCCTTCTTCCAGCGGATGGGCTTCAGTCTGGAAAACTGGCCTGCACTGCAGCAGGCCTTGTTGATGCATGCCGAATCAGCCACCCTGATCGACGTGCTTGCCGGGCCGTATGGGGAACGCTACATTCTCAGCGGTCCACTATCGACACCCATCGGACGTGTGCCGCCCCCCTTGCTGACCGCCGTCTGGATGCGTGAACACGGCCAGCACTGGGCCAAACTCATCACGGCTTACCCCAGCTAAGCCCAACAGGAGCCATCCATGTTCAAGGAACACAGTCAGGTTGCCCTGTCCTGCCCACTGCCCCACCTGGACCTGCCTGCAGGCGCTTTGGGGGTGGTGATCCATGTGCATGGCCAGGGCGAGGCCTACGAGGTGGAGTTCTTCGACACCAGCGAGCGCACCCTGGGCGTTGAAACCCTGTCGGCACAACAGTTGAAGCCCATGGCGTTCCCACCCGTGGTGCACACAGCCCACGCGTAGTCCCACCCAGTGCCGTCACCCAGGTGACGGTTTTCCGACGAATCGGTCGCCGCGGCGACTGTGCGGTCTGTGGGCGCTTGACAGAATCCGCCCATGGGAACCCTCTACCTTGTGCGCCATGGCCAGGCCTCGTTTGGTGCCGACGATTACGACCGACTCAGCGAGCTCGGTCACCGCCAGAGCGAACGCCTGGGCGAGTATTTCAAAGGCAAGGGCCTGGAATTCCAGTCCGTCATCACCGGCACCTTGCGCCGCCACCAGGAAACCTTTGCCGGCATCGCCCGCGGCCTGGACTGGCAGGCCCAGCCCGTGCTCTGGCCCGGCCTCAACGAGTACGACAGCGAGGCCGTGATCCAGGCCATCCACCCCATGCCCCTGCCCAAACCGGACACGCCCGAGCTGTACCGGCACCACTTTCGCCTGCTGCGCGACGGCCTGACGCAATGGATGGCCGGGGTGGTCAGCCCGCGCGGCATGCCCAGCTACAACGACTTCGTGCACGGCGTGAGCAGTGCCCTGGACCACGTGCGCCAGAACTGCGAGGGCAATGTGCTGCTGGTCTCCAGCGGTGGGCCCATCTCGACCGCGGTGGGCCACATCCTGGGCACCACGCCTGAGGCCACGATTGAGCTCAACCTGCGCATCCGCAACAGTTCGGTGACCGAATTCAACTTCAACCCCAAGCGGCATTCGTTGGTCACCTACAACACCCTGCCCCACCTGGACCACCCCG
>Ga0208888_100999_pt1 | contig 10972 bp, 8 predicted proteins | sample LakWasM115_HOW13_2_FD_183929 | JGI IMG/M metagenome (GOLD analysis project Ga0208888, IMG submission 183929) | Freshwater sediment methanotrophic microbial communities from Lake Washington under simulated oxygen tension - Sediment Metagenome... | ecosystem: Environmental > Aquatic > Freshwater >...
CCACCTGGCCGCGCTCGCACACCACATCGCCCCGGGCCATGCGCTGCACCCAATCCTCGCGGCTGACCTTGGGCAGGCGGTGCACCAGAAAGTCGAGCAAGGTGGGCCAGGGGCCGGCCGGCACCGCCACGCAACTGGGGCTCACGCCTTGGCGGATAGGCAAAACAGAGGGGCGGTCGGGCTTGTACATGGGCAAACAGGTTCTGGTGGCCTCCAGGTCGGGTTCAGGAGCCCCGGGGCAGGCGGGCGAACTATAAGCGAGCGCGCCCCCCCGGGCAGGGTCCGAGGTCCGCAAGCGGCCAGCAGCCTGGGCCGGAAGCTGCGAGACTTGCCGCATGACCGAATCCAAGTTGCCCGCCGCCTTCAACCGCCTGGCCTGGGCCAACCTGGCCGCCCAGGCCGCAGAACAACTGAGCCTGGCGGCCACGCCCATTGTGGCCGTGACGCTGCTGGGGGCCGGGCCGGGCGAGACCGGCCTGCTGGCCACCTTCCAGACCCTGCCCTTTCTGCTGTTCTCGATCCCGCTGGGTTTGCTGGCCGACCGTGGCTCGCGCCTGCGCCTGATGGTGGGTGCCGAGCTGTTGCGGGCCGTCTCGCTGCTGGCCCTGCTGGGTGCCTTGCTGACGGGTCATGCGAGCCTGCTCTGGCTGCTGGCCATGGGCTTCATCGGGGCCCTGGGCACGGTGGGCTTCAGCGTGGCCGCCCCGGCGCTGGTGCCTTCGCTGGTGCCCGGCGGCGCGCTGGCGCGGGCCAACGGGCGGCTGGAATTGGCGCGCAGCCTGGCCTATGCGGGCGGCCCGGCCCTGGCCGGCAGCCTGGTGGCCTGGGCGGGTGGGTCGACCGCCTTTGTGGTGGCGGCCGTGGGCTCGGGCCTGGCCGTGGCCTGGATGCGCGGCCTGCACGAACCCCGGCGCACCCCGGCCCCGCCGCGCCACCCCTGGGCCGAGCTGCGCGAGGGCGCCCGGCAGGTGTGGCACCAGCCCTTGTTGCGCCCCATCTTCCAGACCGCCGTGATCTGGAACATCGGCTGGTTTGTGCTGCAGGGCACCTATGTGTCGTATGCCGTGCGCCACCTGGGCCTGAACGCGGCCAGCGTGGGCCTGACACTGGCGGGCTTTGGCGCCGGCATGGTGTGTGGCGCCCTGCTGGCCAGCCGCGTGCTGGCCCGCCTGCCGCTGGGCCGGGCGGTGCAGTTCGGGCCGGCCATGTCACTGCTGGCCTGCAGCACCCTCGCGGCCACGGTGCTGTGGCCCTCCGCCGCACTGGCTGGACTGGGGTTTTTTGTGTTTGGCTGCGGCGCCATCATCTGGACCATCAGCTCCACCACGCTGCGCCAGACCGTCACGCCCGGGGCCCTGCTGGGCCGGGTGTCGGCCATCTTTCTGACCGGCAATGCCGGCGCCCGCCCCTTGGGCGCCGCGCTGGGCGGGCTGGTGGGCGCGCAATGGGGCGAGGCCGCCTGCCTGGGCCTGGCGGTGCTGGCCTTTGCCTGGCAGCTGCTGCTGATCTCGGGGCCGGCCATCAGCCGCCTGCAAGGCTTGCCGCCGCAAGAGGTGTGAGCAAGGTGCGCCCTATGCCCCGGCTCTGTGCCCCTGCCCTGTGCTGGGTCAAGCACAAGGGCCGGCCAGCAGGCAAAATCGGCCCATGAGCAACAAAACCAGCCCATCGGCGATTGCCGACCTGCGCAAGAGCTACGAGCGCGCAGAACTCAGTGAAGACGCCTCGGAGGCGCAGCCCCTGCGCCAGTTCGAGAAATGGCTCAACGAGGCCATCACCGGCGAGGTGCCTGAGCCCAACGCCATGACCCTGGCCACCGTGGGCCACGATCTGCGCCCCAGCACCCGCATCGTGCTGATCAAGGGCTATGACGAGCGGGGCATCGTCTGGTACACCAATTACGAAAGCCGCAAGGGCCACGAGCTGGCGGGCAACCCGTTTGCCGCCCTGCAGTTCCACTGGGTGGAGCTGGAGCGCGTGGTGCGCATCGAGGGCCGGGTCGAGAAGGTCAGCGACGAGGAAAGCGACGCCTACTTCCACAGCCGCCCGCTCGATTCGCGCATCGGCGCCTGGGCCAGCCCGCAAAGCCAGGTCATCGGCGGCCGCAGCGTGCTGGTGGCCAATGCGGCGCGCTACGGTGCGCAGTTCATGCTCAAGCCGCCACGCCCGCCGCACTGGGGCGGTTTCAGGCTGGTGCCTGAGCGTTGGGAGTTCTGGCAGGGCCGCAAAAGCCGCCTGCACGACCGCCTGCGTTACCGGCTGGAAGACAACGGCAGCTGGGTGCGCGAGCGCCTGGCCCCGTGAGCCTCTTCAGGTGGGCAGGTGTGGTCTGAGGCTCACACCACGCCGCGCACCAGCAGCATGGCCAGCGGCAGCGTGATGAGGCCCATGACGGTGGTCACGGCCACGCTGGCGGTGATCAGTTCCTCAGCCACGCCGTAACGCTGCGAGAACAGGTAGACGTTGGCGCCGATCGGCAAGCCGGCCGTCACCACCATCACCGCCAGAGGCACCCCCTCCAGGCCCAGCAACCAACCCAGGGCCAGCACCACGGCCGGGTGCAGCAGGTTCTTCACACCGGCCATCGCCAACGCCCCTTTGAGGTGGGTGCCCACCGAGCCATAGGCCAGGGTCACCCCCACCAGCACCAGTGCAATCGGCCCCATGGCATTGCCCAGCAGTTGCAAGGGCTGGTCGAGCAGGGGCGGGATGCTGAGGCCGGTGCTGCCAAACAGCAGCCCGGCCATGATGGGCAGGGGAATCGGGTGGATGATGCCTTTGCGCAAGGCCCCACCCACCGTGGCCCAGACGCTGCGGGCCGGCGCCACACCACGCCGGGCGTCCTCCCGCTGGGCCGCCAGTTCCAACACGATGTTGCCGGCGGTCAGCAGCACCAGCGAGTGCAGCGAGATCAGCGTGAACAGGGTCACCATGCCGGGCTGCCCATAGGCCAGGCCGATCAGCGGGATACCGATCATGCCGGTGTTGCTGAAGGTGCCGGCCAGGGCCAGCACCGCCCCGGTGGGGTTGTAGCCCTTGACCACGATCACCAGGGCATAGACCAGGGCCGCGGCGCCGAAGTACATCGCAATCGGCTTGAAATCGAGCTGGCCCAGGTGCACCGCACTCATGGTGCGAAACAGCAAGGCCGGCAGCAGCAGCATGAACACCAGGTTGGACAGGTCACGCACCGCAGCCCCCCCGATCCAGCGGCGCCGCCCGGCCACGTAGCCCGTGAGAATGAACAGGACGACGGGCAACAGGGCAACAACAACGGGATGGTTCACGGCAAGGCGGTCTGAGGGGCCAAAACACAGCGGCCCGCACGCAGCGGGCCGCTCTCAAGCTACCGATTGTCGCCGCTTTGGCTCAGGTTGTCTGACAACCCAAGCCCCCAAGCTTAGAAAGCGATCTGCAAACCGACCTTCAGGCTGCGCCCCGGCAGCGGGGCCTTGGGGTAGGCGGTGGTGGTCAGGATCGAGGTGGCGCTGTAGGCCAGCTGGTTGGTCAGGTTGTCGAGCCGGGCATACCACAGCATCTGGGTCGTCTGCCCACCCACGCGGGCCGTGGTCTTGTAGCTGCCCATGGCATTCCACAAGGTGTAGGCCGAGGTGGCACGGCTGTCGCTGGGCACGCGTGCCTGGGCGGCCGAGTGGTCAAAGCCGCCGCGCAGCGACCAGGGGCCGCGCGTCCAGGCCAGCGAGGCCCCCAGGCGGGCCGGGGCGATGCGCGGCAAGGGGTCCAACGTGTCGGCATTGATGGCGCGCACCAGATCACCGCGCAGCAACAGGTCCAGGGCGCCAGCGCTGCCGCCGGCCTGCAGGCCGCCGGGGCCCATCAGGCGCACCGTGGCATTGCCCTCCAGCCCGGTGAAACGGGCCCGGATGCCGCTGTAGCGGTATTCGGGGTAGGTGGTCAGGCTGCTGTCGCTGGGGTTGCGTTGGCCGTCAGCCGTCAAGCGGTCGCCCGTGGCCAGCAGCCCGATGTAGTTGCGAAAGCGCGTCTGGTAGGCATTCACCGAGGCCTGGTGGGCGCCCTGCTTCCACTGCAGGCCCAGCTCGGCACTGGTGGAACGCTCCTTGCCCAGCGAGGAATCCCCCGTTTCCCAGGCCACCGTGGCCATGTGGGGGCCGTTGGCAAACAGTTCATAGTCCTTGGGCGCGCGCTCGGTGTAGGCCAGGTTGCCCGTCATCTGCCAAGCTGGGCTCAGTTTGTACAGCGCCCCCAGGGCAGCGCTGTGCGGGTTGAAGCGGCGCTCGCCGGATTCGAAGCGGGTGGTCTCGGCGCTGCCCAGCGAACGCACGGTCACGCTCTCGGTGCGGGCACCGGCACTCAACTTGCCCCAAGAGGTGGGCAGTTCTTCGTGGATGAACAAGGCCTGGCTGCTGCTGCGGCTCATCGGCGCAAAGGCTTCGTCGCCCAGGGCGGCAAAACGGCCGGTTTCGGCCTGCAGGCCGATCACGCCGTCCAGACCGGCAAAGCGCTCATGCCGCGCCTCCAGCCGGAAGTCATTGCCCTGGTTGGTGAAGCGCGTGCCCGCCACACCCGATTCGTACTCGGTGTGGGCGTAATCGGAATGGCTGAACTGCCCTTTGAGGGACTGGATGAAGGCCACCGGGGTGCGCCACTCGCCTTCCAGCGCGTAGCGGTTGCTGCGCATGCCGATGGTCACGTTGTCCTCGGCCACCGTGCCGTAGGTGGTCTGGTAGGTGGCGGCCGAGGCGCCCAGGTAGCCTTTGTCCCAGAACAGGCTGCCGCCCACGGACCCGCCCTGCGCGTCACTGGCCGAGTTGCAGATGCGGCTGGCCTGGGGGCTGGCCCCGGTCTTCTCGCAAGGCAGGCTGACCGGCACGTTGACATCACCCGTGCGCCGCTTGAAGCCGTCCACATGCAGGGCATAACGGTCGTTGCCACCTTCCACCATGGCGGCAGCGCTGCGCTCTTGGTTGCCGCTGGCCAGGCCCAGGTCAACCTTGCCGGTCACGCCGTCCAGGGGCTCACGCGGGATGCGGTTGTCGATCACATTGACCACGCCGCCCACGGCGCTGCCGCCGTATTGCAGGGCACCAGGGCCGCGCAGCACCTCGATGCGGTCCACGGTGATGGGCTCCAGGGGCACGGCATGGTCAAAGCTCAGCGCCGAGGCATCGACGGTGGCGCCGCCGTTGTTCAGCACCCGGATGCGGTCGCCGTCCAGGCCCCGGATGATGGGGCGGCTGGCGTTGGGGCCGAAGTAGGTGCTGCTCACGCCCGGCGTGCCGTCCAGGGTCTCGCCCAGGGTGCCGCGGGCGCGCTCGGTCAGATCGTCACGTTGCAGCACCGTCACGGGCGCGGTCAACTCGGCAGCCCCGAGGGGGTTGCCGGTCACGGTCACTTCACGCAGGCTGGGGCCGCTGGGGGTGGCCTGGGTGGCGTTCTCGGTGCTGGTCTGAGCCTGGGCCATCGACACCGAGGCAATCAGGGACAGGCAGGCCAGCTGCAACAGACTGGGGCGGATCGAAGGCAGGCGCGCCGGACGCGCAGCGGGAGGCAAGGAAGTCATGGGAAATCTCGTTGAAACAGGGTCGAACACACGCTGCGTCGCCCATCAGGCGACGCAACGCCGGACAGCCAGACAGGCGGCCCGATCAAGCAGTCATCAACGAGAAAGCGGCGGCGCCCTGGCCTGGCAAGGGGCGGCCGTGGCGGCCACCAGGGTGGCATCGAGCCACCAGGGCAGGAAATGGCTCAGCGCCGGGCCCAGGTCGGCCACGCTGAGCGCCTGGGGCGGGCCGTCATGGCCCAGTTGGTCGTACACCAGGCAGTCCGCATCGCTGCTGTGGTGTGAAAACAGGCGATCCAGCCAACGCTCTGCACGAACTTGGTCTGGCTCGGCTGAGGCCGTGTCAAGGCTCAGAGGGGCCACCACGGGTGCGGTCGCTGCGCGCCAGACCGGGTGGTGAATCCGGTGCATCTGCCCCAACACGGGGGCCAGCACCAGCACCAGAAGCAAACCCAGCCACCCCAGGCGCTGCGCCGCCACGCGCAGCACAGCGCCGCACACGCCGGCAAGGCCGGGCGTGGGCATGGCTTTCAGGGCGGACGGAGCGAGCATCGTGTGGGGACTGACCTGAATGAAAAGCAATGCAGACAGGGATTGTGGACTGGCCTGGTCACAGGATTGTGACAAAAAACCAGCTCAGTCTTTCAGAAACCGGGCAAAGGTTTTCTGGAACTTGGCCACCTTGGGCCCCACCACAAAGGCACAGTAGCCCTGGCCCGGGTGCTGCTCAAAGTAATCCTGGTGGTAATCCTCGGCCGGCCAGTAGTTGTCCAGCAAAGCCACCTCGGTGACAACAGGCTGGGGCCAGGTGCCACTGGCGTTCACAGCGGTCACAAAGGCCTGGGCCTGGGCCAGCTGTGCGGCATCCTCGGCGTAGATGCCGCTGCGGTACTGGGTGCCCACATCGTTGCCCTGCCGGTTGAGCGTGGTGGGGTCGTGGATCGAGAAGAAGATCTGCAGGATCTCGTCCAGCGAGATCACGGCCGGGTCGAAGCGCAGGCGCACCACCTCGGCATGCCCCGTGCTGCCGCTGCACACCTGCTCGTAGCTGGGCTGGACCACCTGCCCATTGCAGTAGCCCGACTCCACATCCAGCACGCCGCGCACACGCACATAGACGGCCTCGGTGCACCAAAAGCAGCCGCCGCCCAGGGTGATGGTCTCGATCGTCATGTTTTCCACCTTTTTTTGCACAACAACACAGACCGGCAATGTAGCCTGACCCCGATGGGCACGCTGGCCCGGGGTCATCAGCCGCACTGCTTCTGTGTGGCCTGCTGGCTTGACGTGCGGCAAATGCGAACGTTACATTACTAACCAATCAGTCATTAGCCGCCCATGCCCCTGCCCAAATTCAAGCTCTGCTCTGCCGGCGACAGCCACAGCAAGCGCGAGCGCCGCAAGGAAGCCCGCCCCGGGGAGTTGCTCGAAGCAGCGCTCGACCTGTTCGTGGAAAAAGGCTTTGCCGCCACCCGGGCGGAAGAGGTGGCAGCCCGCGCCGGGGTGTCCAAGGGCACGCTGTTTCTGTACTTTGGCAGCAAGGAAGAGCTCTTCAAGGCCGTGGTGCGCGAGAACATCTCGGGCCGCTTCACCGAATGGGAGGCCGAGCTGGACACCTACACCGGCACCAGCGCCGAGCTGATGGCCTATGCCATGCGCAGCTGGTGGGAGCGTGTGGGCATGACCAAGGCTTCGGGCATCACCAAGCTGATGATGAGCGAGGCGCGCAATTTCCCGGAGATCGCCGAGTTCTACCAGCAGGAAGTGATCCTGCCGGGGCGCCAGCTGATCCGGCGCATCCTGGAGCGCGGCGTGGCCCGAGGCGAGTTCCGCCCCCTGGACATGGACCACGCGGTGTACTGCGTGATGGCCCCCATGATCTTCCTGATGATGTGGCGCCACTCGGTGGGGGCCTGTGCCCCCACGGACTTCGAAATGTCCCCCGAGCGCTTCATCGACCAGCAGATCGACCTCTTGGTCGATGGCCTGCAGACACGCGCCCCGGGCGCAGCCCCCTCTTCCCCCGCACCATAAGAAACAACGAGACAAAGATGACGCAAACGCAAGCGCCCTTCGGGAAACGCCGGTGGATCAAGTGGGCTGTGCTGGCCCTGGTCGTGCTGGCCCTGGGCTTCAGCGTGCTGCGGGCCCTGTCGGCGCGCAAGGCCCAACAGGCGGCCGTGGCCGAGGCCAGCCAGCGGGCGCAACCCGTGATCGAACTGGCCCCCACCGACCTGGTGGCCGCCCAGGTGCAGAGCCTGAGCCAGGGCCTGCCGGTGTCGGGCAGCTTGCGGGCCGTGAATTCGGCCTTCATCCGCACCCGGGTGCCGGGCGAATTGCAGCAGCTCACCGTGCGCGAAGGCGACAGCGTCCAGGCCGGCCAGGTGCTGGCCCGCATCGAGGTGACCGAGTTCCAGTTCCGCCTGCGCCAGACCCAGGACCAGGCCGATTCCGCCAAGGCGCAGATCGACATTGCCCAGCGCCAGTACGACAACAACAAGGCCCTGGTGGCCCAGGGCTTCATCTCGCAGACCGCGCTGGACACCTCGCTGGCCACGCTGAATTCGGCCATCTCGACCTACAAGGCCGCGCAGGCGGCGGTCGAAGTCACCCGCAAAACCTTTGAAGACACGGTGCTCAAGGCCCCCATCAGCGGCCAGGTGGCACAGCGTCTGGCCCAGCCCGGCGAGCGCCTGCCGGTGGACAGCAAGGTGCTGGAGATCGTTGATCTGAGCCGGCTGGAGCTGGAGGCCACCTTCAGCCCGGCCGATTCGCTGAGCTTGAAAGTGGGCCAGCGGGCCCGCCTGAGCATCGAGCAAAACGGCCAAGGCAGCGCCAGCGTGGGCGCCACCGTCTCGCGCATCAACCCCAGCGCCCAGGCGGGCAGCCGCAGTGTGCTGGCCTACCTGACGCTGGACACCCCCGGCAGCACCGGCCCCGTGCTGCGCCAGGGCCTGTTCGCCCAGGGCATGCTCGACACCGTGCGCGTGAACGCACTGGCCGTGCCGCTGTCGGCCGTGCGCACCGACAAACCCAAGCCCTATGTGCAAACCGTGCAGCAGGGGCAAGTCAAGCACCTGGCCGTGACGCCAGGCCTCCGCGGCGAAGTAGGTCAGGACCTCTGGGTGGCCGTGCCCGACCTGCCCGAAGGCACCCAGGTGCTGCGCGGCGAACTGGGGCCGCTGCGCGAAGGCACGGCGGTGCGCCTGACAACATCGCCTGCACTTGCCGCCACCCCGGCCACCCCCGCCGCTGCGGCTGCACGGAACTGACGCGCCATGTGGTTCACCCGCGTCAGCCTGAAAAACCCCGTCTTCGCCACCATGGTGATGCTCGCCATCGTGGTGCTGGGCCTGTTCTCGTACCAGCGCCTGCAGGTCGACCAGTTCCCCAACATCGACTTTCCGGTGGTGGTGGTCACCACCGAATACCCGGGCGCCTCGCCTGAGATCGTCGAGAGCGAGGTCACCAAGAAGGTCGAAGAAGGCGTCAACTCGATCGCCGGCATCAACAACCTCACCTCGCGCACCTACCTGGGCCAGTCGGTGGTGATCATCGAGTTCCAGTTGCAGATCGATGGCCGCAAGGCGGCTGAGGATGTGCGCGAAAAAGTGGCCTCGATCCGCCCCAACTTCCGCACCGAGGTCAAGGAACCGCGCGTGCTGCGCTTCGACCCGGCCAGCAAGGCGGTCTGGTCGCTGGCGGTGCTGCCCGAGGCCACCGCAGGCGGCGGCCAGGGCATGAGCCCGGTCGAGCTCACCAACTGGGCCGACCAGGTGCTCAAGAAGCGGCTGGAAAACGTGCGCGGCGTGGGCTCTGTGTCGCTGGTGGGCGGCACCAAGCGCGAGATCAACATCTACCTGAACCCGGCGGCCATGGAGTCCTTTGGCGTCACGGCCGATCAGGTGGCTGCCGCCGTGCGCAACGAGGCGCAAGACCTGCCCGTGGGCTCGGTGCGCTCGCTGGCCCAGGAGCGTGTGGTGCAGATCGACGCCCGCATGCAGCGGCCCGAGGATTTCGGACGCCTGATCGTGGCGCGGCGCGGCGGCAGCCCGGTGCGGCTCGAACAAGTGGCCCGCGTGGCCGACGGCGCCCAGGAACTGGACAGCCTGGCGCTGTACAACGGCCAGCGCACCCTGCTGCTGTCGGTGCAGAAGGCGCAGGACGAAAACACCATCCAGGTGGTGGATGGCCTGTACAAGACCATCGATGAGATGAAGGGCCAACTGCCACCGGGGCTCAGCCTGCAGCCCATCCTGGACGGCTCGCGCCCGATCCGCGTGGCGGTGGACAACGTGCGCCGCACCCTGATCGAAGGCGCGGTGCTGACCGTGCTGATCGTGTTCCTGTTCCTGAACTCCTGGCGCTCCACGCTGATCACCGGCCTGACGCTGCCGATTGCGCTGATCGGCACCTTTTTGTTCATGAACCTGTTCGGCTTCACCATCAACATGATCACGCTGATGGCGCTGTCGCTGTGCGTGGGCTTGTTGATCGACGACGCCATCGTGGTGCGCGAGAACATCGTGCGCCACGTGCAGATGGGCAAGACGGCCTTCCAGGCCTCGCTCGACGGCACGCAGGAGATCGGCCTGGCGGTGCTGGCCACCACCTTGTCCATCGTGGCGGTGTTCCTGCCCATCGGGTTCATGGAAGGCATCATCGGCAAGTTCTTCCACGAGTTCGGCATCACCATCGTGGCCGCCGTGATGATCTCGATGTTTGTCAGCTTCACGCTCGACCCGATGCTGTCGTCGGTCTGGCACGACCCCAGCATCCACGCCCATGGCGAACGGCGCACCCCGGTCACGCTGTACGACAAGACCATCGGCCGCGTCACCGGCGCGTTTGATGACGCCACCGAGTGGCTGGCCGAGGGCTACCAGACCCTGCTGCGCTGGTCGCTGGGGCACCGGCTGGCCACCCTGCTGCTGGCGCTGGCCATCTTCGTGCTGAGCGTGGTCATGGTGCCGCTGCTGGGCACCGAGTTCGTGCCCAAGGCCGATTTCTCCGAGACCACCATCAACTTCTACACCCCGGTGGGCTCGTCGCTGGAGGCCACCGAGGCCAAGGCGCGCCAGGTCGAGGCCATCGTGCGCGAAGCGCCCGAGGTGCGCTACACCCTGGCCACCCTCAACACCGGCACCGCCCAGGGCAAGATGTACGCCAGCCTGTACGTGCGCCTGGTGGACCGCAAGCAGCGCAGCCGCAGCGTGGACCAGATGTCGGCCGCTCTGCGCGAGCGCCTGCGCCAAGTGCCGGGCATCACCGTCACCCACGTGGGCCTGCTGGACTCGGTGGGTGGCAACAAACAGGTCGAATTTTCGCTGCAAGGCCCGGACCAGACCGAGCTCGAACGCCTGAGCCGTCTGGTGATGGACAAGGTTCGGGGCATCCCGGGCCTGGTCGACCTGGACTCCAGCGTGAAAGACC
>Ga0208888_101001_pt1 | contig 10956 bp, 19 predicted proteins | sample LakWasM115_HOW13_2_FD_183929 | JGI IMG/M metagenome (GOLD analysis project Ga0208888, IMG submission 183929) | Freshwater sediment methanotrophic microbial communities from Lake Washington under simulated oxygen tension - Sediment Metagenome... | ecosystem: Environmental > Aquatic > Freshwater >...
CAAGAGCTTTAACCACTTTTTTACCCGTGAACTAAAACCCGGCGTTAGACCGCTCAGCAGCGAAAGAAACGCGATCGTCTGCCCAGCCGACGGCGCAGTCAGCCAAGCCGGAGACATTACCGACGGCAAAATCTTCCAGGCCAAAGGCAAAAGCTTTACCGCAACCGACTTGCTGGGCGGCGATGAAGCTCGCGCCGAACCGTTTAATAACGGCATATTTACCACCATATACCTGTCGCCCAAAGACTATCACCGCCTGCACATGCCGTTGACCGGCACCTTAAAGGAAATGGTACATATTCCCGGCCGCTTGTTTAGTGTGAATCAGGCAACCGTCAATTCGGTTCCTGAATTATTCGCCAGAAACGAACGCGTCGCCGCCATATTTGATACGGAAGTCGGCCCGATGGCTTTGGTACTGGTCGGCGCAATCTTCGTGTCCAGCGTGGAGACTGTCTGGCATGGCGTGGTCACGCCGCCTAGTATTACTTCAGTGCAAAATTGGCAGTATGGCGACGATGCGCCTACGTTGAACATCGGCGAAGAAATGGGACGGTTTAATATGGGCTCTACGATTATTGTTTTGTTTGGCAAGGATAAGGCGGAGTGGGATGCCGAGTTTAAAGCGGGCAAGACGGTTAAGTTGGGGGAGTTGATTGGTCGGGTTGTTAGTTAATCCCGGAATCAGAAAGTTTCGGAGGTGTATTTTTATTTGCGTAGAAAGGTTGCTATCAATGCTTCAACATATATAGTATCTTGCCTAACGGTTCTCAGGAGTTGCGTTATACACCTGCGATTGAAATTTAATATACACCTAAAAAGGTGTCTACTTAACGTTAGCCATTAGGAGTGTTTAGTTTAAAAATGACCATAGGAGTATTTAAATTGGAAATAATAATTGGAATAGCAGCGTTTATTGTTGCGCTTTGGCAGCTTAATCTTCAGCGTAAGGAAACGATACGTAATGGAAAAATAAACACTCTTGTTCATATTTCCACACTTTTAAAAGATAAAATTAGTTTTCATAGCTTAATTATTGAATCTCTGAAAACGCAAAATAAACAGTGGCAAGGTCATGCGAAAGTCATAAATGAAGAGCTTCGCCCATTGCTTTACCAAGTAAATAAAGATTTACTGCAAATAACTTCTGATTACAAATGCTCTTTTGACCATGCGTTGGTTGAAAAAGCATTGCGGCTAAAAAATGATGAGTAATGTGGCTAACATTGCGCTCAAGCGGGACGCGCCTTTTCGTGGCGGTTTTGAAGGTTTGTTATTTTTCCGGCTTCGGTGGCTTCGTTAATCGCCCGTGAAAGGCGCGCCCCTTAGCTCTACGTTATGCCTTTTGGAATCTGACCTGATGCCCAAGCAAAAGCCCATCACCCAAACCGAACTCGATATGGTCGCTCGCCTAAACTCCGAGCGTTTCTCCACTGACGATCTATTGGAAATTTCGGACGCTGTCCACGACATTCCGGAAGAGAGCCGAGACTGGGAAGGGAGAATGTTTCTCCTCGCCAAACGCTTTCCGAGGCAGCACTACCGAGCGATGGCAGCCGACTATAGGCTCACAGCCATGTCCGCGCTTATTGCCAAGAACATCCTGCCCCTTGGAGTGCTGCCGCAACCCCCCGATGGTTCGCACATGGTCGGGGAGTGCGTATTCGAGGCTGCCGCATTGGAACCACTTCTCCTTCGCGGTAACGAGCCATTTTTCGAGCCAGAGTCTTTTCGCCAACGTGTGCTTGAACTCACCGAGACCGATGGCAAGGCATAACATGGCGCTCAACCGGAGCGCGGTTATAATGCGGTTTTGTTTTTTCAGCTTTCCGTGCCGCGCCCGGTTAGCTTTACGTTAGGCGTTTTTCACCATTTGCGAGGAAAAAATACAAATGACAGTCGTAAAACCCAATCTTGGGCCTCATAGCGGGGTTGCAAATAACCAACTGACATTTGAACAAGCGTTCACTCAGGCTGAAAGCAACCCCACTCAAACCTATCACACAACGGGAAATCAAACGCCGTTCTCGGTACTGGCAAGCCGGGGGAAGCATGGAGAACATGCAGGTGAAAGAGTTTTGCGCTTAATGGCTGGATCAACGGAGCGCGCCCGAGTATACGAATGCTGCTGGGGGCATCGCACAAACTGCATTAACCAACACATCGACTTATACTCGGAAGCTATTAATATTCAGGCACAAGCCTAACATGGCGCTCAACCGGAGCGCGGTTATAATGCGGTTTTATTTTTCAGCTTTCCGGGCCGCGCCCGGTTAGCTTTACGTTAGGCAATACAATTGGAGAGATTCCGAAGTATGAGAGTTGTGAAAATAGTCGCCACCTATGACGAGGACAAAAGACAAAATAGTGATGGAAAATTGGATGATGATTTTGAATATTTTGGATATGTCACAGACTGGACAGAAGATACCCAAAATTATTTACGTTACCCTTTCACCATGGCTCACATGGGTAACCAAGATGCAATCGTAGAATGGGGTGGATGGGATTTGGAAACCCAGACATCTATAAATGTCTACCAACGTCGTATTGTTGAAGGCGAAAAAATTGTAAGAAGGGAAGCTAATGAACAATGGGCATATACTGTTACAGAAGTAACGGCTATTGTGTAACAGTGATTTCAGCAAATAAATTGCAGTTCAATTTGCCTAACATGGCGCTCAACCGGAGCGCGGTTATAATGCGGTTTTGTTTTTTCAGCTTCCCGTGCCGCGCCCGGTTAGCTCTACGTTAGGCGTGTGATTTTTTGTGCATATTGGAGATGCTTGTGGAAAAAGATGTACTCGAGATGCTAAGTCAGACTGATTTAGTAGCATCTGCGGCGGCGGCATTTAGTGCTCTGGCTGCTATTTGTGCCGTAGGATTAACTTGGTTAACTATAAAACGTGCTGCTGTCACAAAACGCGCAGATATTCACTCGCGTTTTCAATCGGAAATACGAGCAATTCAGCAACAGTTTTCAGAAAAAGTAAATGACCCTGAGAATTGGAGTCCTACCGACAGTGAAAAACGATATATTCGGATGTACTGGTATGTGGTTTTTGATGAGTGGGTAATATGCTGCAAGGAAGACAAATCATTGGCAACGTTATGGCGTCAATATTATGCACCTGGCGTTGGTTCAGCCTTAAAGAACAAACACTTCTCAGGGAATATTAAGGAACTGTTTAACGGGCAATCTGCGCTGTTTGGTTATCGCAACGAGTTTAGAGATGCAATTAACGCGATATACAGCAAAGACAATAATGGCCGAATGCTAATTATAAATTAACTTTATTGGCCTAACCTTGCGCTCAACCGGAGCGCGGTTTCAATGCGGTTTTATTTTTCAGCTTTCTGTGCCGCGCCCGGTTAGCTTTACGTTAGCTTTACATTAATGGAGAAATAATGATCAAAATTTCATTTAAAGCCAATAAACTTGATAAATGCAGTTTTTTTAACACTGATATAAATCTCCACTTAGGAGAAAGTTTTAACCTCCCTGGTGAAGCAAACTGCAAACTTTTATCTGGTTTTGAAAAAGGTATTGATACTGTATCAGTAATTAGTTTTATATTAGAAAATATCAACTCTGTTTCTTTAGGGCTATTATCGGCATACATTTATGACCAACTTAAGCCACAGGAAATAGAAAAAATTGAAATAAATGGAAAAGAAATACCTTTGGAAAAATCTGCCATAGAAGAAGAATTGGCAAAATATAAAATATCAGATAAAAATGACGGACACTAATACTGGACAATATTTCGTTGAATTACTTGAAAGTGTTTCCGGTTTAGGTATTAGTAACCCTAGAGCTGTAAGGCTGGCTAATGCAACTTGGGATTCATGGGAAAAACAGGGTGTTTCCAGAGGTAAGGATACAGATGATGTCATTCATCAGCCTCATCTTATATTTAAAAAATACTATTTAGATATAGTAAAAGCAAATAATTTAAAGAATAAAAATGTACATTTTTGTTTAGCAAGAACTAAAGAATTAAATGCCTATGCAAATACAACTAAGAATGGAGATTATGTTGTTGTTTTTGATTCCGAGTTATATACATTTATAAATGATGTAATTATTGCATGTATTGTATGTGTATATAGTCATCCTTCAGATGATGAAGTTGATTTTTATTTTAGTCATGTTTATGATTTATTTCTGCAATTTAAAGGTTTTACGATTAAAAAATCATCTGAAGAACAGGGAGATGATTTTGTTAAAATAATTACTAAAGATTATGACTTGACTATGCTTGGAAGCTATTGTGGAGCAGCAATCTATGCTTTCATAATTTGCCATGAGTTAGGGCATCATATTTTAGGGCATACAAAGAAAGGAAAAGTAAAAAAAGCTATTTTTTCTGAAAATACAGAAGTAAGCATTGGCTTCAATAAAACAAGTATTGAAGAAGAGTTCGAAGCGGATGAGATTGGTTTTCACTTATATACAAATATCTCAAAAGAATACGAAAACTTAAAGGATTTAAAATTAAATAATCAATTTCTTAGTGTTCCATTAATTTTTTTTAAACTACTTGAAATATTAAATATTATTCGCAAAAGTTCAGGCGAGTCTCACCCTGAACCAAACTTAAGGTATATGAGATTAGAGCAAATTAAAAAAACACTAAATATTGAGGAAGATACTGAGTTTTATGAAGCTTTAATGGAAGTATTTTCAGGTTTATATAAGTGGGTTTATGAAAAATCCCAGCTAACCAATGCATCCACTTGACCGCAAAAAGCGTCGCTCCTATCGTCGCTATGCTTTTCGCGTCAAGTGATGCAGGTCGTTAGGCGCTACCCCACTTTCCACCAACTAACGCTACGATAAGAATGCCAACACTCACATTGCATCACTACAAGAACCAAAAAATGCCTTACGTTGCCAAGATCGTCGCTGATGGTTCAAGAGGCACGACTCAATCGTTTCTTGAGAAAGTACTCGTGAAGAAATCTGACGATGGAACCTATGGTGACTACAAATGCACCGTAGATCAGGAAGGCTTCTACAGAGTCGGCAACACCAAATCAGACGATGGCGGATATCGCCTGTTCTACAAGAGCCCCGCAGGTGGCAACAAGTTTCCATTTGTCTCTACCCCTGCCCAAATTGAAGACATCAAAGGCAGGATTGCTCGCGGCGAATCAATCGCACAAATTGCGTCAGCACTTGGGTTCAATTAGTTGAGAACTCCATCGCCTAACCCGGCAGTCGAGCAGACCTGCGCGAAAAGCCGCGCAGGCCGCTCACTTTAACGTTATGCACCTACCAAATACGAGGGATGCTAAAAACATGACTTATAGCCTTGAAGATTGGCGAAACATAGCCGTTATCGCTGGCGTGATAATCGCTTTAATTGTATATATAACAAACTCATATTATCAGTATAAACAGCGCATTAGTGATAATGCGTTACGTTATATAGAAATTCACGAAAAGCTATTTGCAAATAAATTTTTGGCCGACAATATTCAAGCAATGGAAGCTGGCACATTCACGCGAGACGCAACTAGTCAAGAATCGGAAAAAGCGTTCAATCGATTACTTGGAGAAATCGAACATTTGGCGCTACTAGCAAATCACGGCGTTATTTCTAAAACTGCAAACATTTATATGTTTGGTTGGTTTGCATCCCATCTTCAGCCAGTGCTTACACCGAATGAACGAAACAACGTTTATTGGGAGCTAGCAGTCCAATTTTTGGACGGGCTAAAAAAGGATGCCGATGACTTTTACAAAAAATCGAAGGAAGAACGTGATAAATATTTTAAGAAAAATCATTTTTTCCACTAATCAAGAACATATCTGGCATAACATGGCGCTCAACCGGAGTGCGGTTTTGTTTTTTCAACTTTCCGGGCCGCGCCCGGTTAGCTCTACGTTATATTCGGGACTGAATATGGAAACTATTGAGATAGTTATAAAGACAGAACAAAGCTGCGATATGACCTATCATCTCACGTGTGAAGAGCTCGGTGAACTTAGAAACCTTATTGTTCATGGCGGGAAAAAGGTTATTGCTGGAAATTCGCTTGAATTTGATAAAGGTACCCTTTATCACTACAAAGGCGGGCGTGCTCAAGGTGCGAACTACGCCATGCCTATTGATGGCTTATTAGCCTCAATTGATGAAAAATTATCAACTAATTGCAAATGTTGAATATAACCCATCATTCAAAAGGGACTGGCTAAAGCTGGCCCATTAATTAAAACGTTATGTTTTCTAAAAGAGGATATGTATGGAACCAAATAACTTGTTTGCAAGAATTTCTCAACCGAGCTTTGAAATACCAAATATTCAGATTCCTACTAATCCAAACTTGGCAAGTGAGTTTCATCACAGACTAATAAATTGGATTAATGACTTTCATAAATCGTTAGATGAGGAGCATGAGGTTGGTGCTAGGTTAGTTAACTTCGGCCAATCGGTTACGTTTCATATTGAAGATATTAGCTACTGGAATCCTTCACTCATTTCTTTTATTGGCAAGAACGAGAGTGGGGAGCCCATAGAATTGGTGCAGCACGTAACTCAAATCAGCATTTTACTGGTAGCTATGAAGCGAGAGAGTATTGAGCAACCAAAGCGGCCTATTGGTTTTTCTAGCTGGGAAGAGTATGAAAAACAGAAAACATAACATGGCGCTCAACCGGAGCGCGGTTACAATGCGGTTTTATTTTTTCAGTTTTCCGTGCCGCGCCCGGTTAGCTCTACGTTAGCCACTTCATTTTTCACAATCAACACGAAAGGAACTAATCCCATGGAATCCACACTAATTGAATATCTATTGACATCAATGGTAATAAAACGCGCAATACAAATCTCCAATGCGATAAACGTAAGCGCCGAAGAAGGCGCGCCGCGCGTTGAAGCCAAAGATCAAATCGAAGTGGCAATATCAGAGCTTAAGGCGGTGCATCCGCTTGTAATGAAAGCATTGACTCAGAAATAGCTGAGGTCTGAGTAAAGTTATATGCCTAACATGGCGCTCAACCGGAGCGCGGTTATAATGCGGTTTTGTTTTTCAGCTTTCCGGGCCGCGCCCGGTTAGCTCTACGTTAGGGCGTTGACATGTCCGTAGTCGATGAATTTAGAAAACTCACACGAAGCGACATATTGTTGTCGGTTGGTCTCTTCGTCTCTGTCATTGCCCCAGGCTTTCTCACCATTTTTCTGTACAAGCCAGAACTGGTCGCCTCACTGGAGACATTCAAGCTCATTGTCTTCTCAGGAGCATTGGGGCTTCCTGTGGTGGTCGTTAACCATCTCCTTGTTTCGCAGACTCAGAGGTTCAAGAACAACAGTGCTTCGGTCGGCTTCGCCATGTTTTTGACCTACATCGTTTTCTATAGCGCGCTACTAGTTTCGTACTTTTGGAATTTTTCGTTTCGCTGGTACCTTGGAATCCTTATGGCTATCCAAATGCTTTTTGTGGGAATCATCGTAATCGGTGACAAGAATGCGGCCAAGAAGCCCTAGCCGTGCGCCCTAACATAGCGCTCAACCGGAGCGCGGTTATAATACGGTTTTGTTTATTCAGCTTTCCGGGCCGCGCCCGGTTAGCTCTACGTTAGGGCTACTCACAATGTCTGCCACAGATCAATCCCGACTAAAAGATATTGGTATTCCGCTAATTTCGGCTGCCATTGCACTGGTTGGCGTTGCTAGTGGTTACGTTCTAAACGCCTGGACAGAAAAGTCGCAGACTGCATTAAAGACCTTCGAGGTTACTTTTCCCGAGAAGCAGAAAAGCTACGCGAAGTTTATGCGGCTCATGCACGACAGCTTTTACAGCGCCGCGTGGAGGCAAAAGGAACAGCATTATCAATTCGTTGATGAACTCCAAGCGTCGTACTATGGAATGGAGCCATTCCTATCGACTGCAAACAGAACCGTTACTTGGAATGCTATACAAGAGTTCATCGCGTTCTGTGAGCACGTCCGCGGAAGTGATCCGGCAACCGACATGGATATTGAAGTGGCCTCAAAAGAATTTACCGAACACCGCGACAAAATTCGGGCGTTACTCTTTCCCGAGCTATTCGAGAAATAGTAATGAACCAACATAGCCCTAACATGGCGCTCAACCGGAGCGCGGTTATAATGCGGTTTTATTTTTTCAGCTTTCCGTGCCGCGCCCGGTTAGCTTTACGTTATGTTCTTAACGAGGGAGTTTAAGTGAGTTATTCAGCAAAAGTATTCAACGTAATGATTGCATCGCCTGGTGATGTTGCGTCGGAGCGAGCGATCATCAGGGATGTGATTTATGAATGGAATGCTGTTCATTCGCAATCGAGAAATATTGTGTTGTTGCCGATCGGTTGGGAGTCTCATTCTTCCCCTGAAATGGGTTCTAGTCCGCAAGCAATAATTAACGAACAAATTCTTGATAAATGCGATTTATTGGTTGGCGTATTTTGGACAAGAATCGGGACACCAACAAAGGAACACCCTAGTGGTACAGTTGAAGAAATTGAAAAGCATATCGAATCTGGTAAGCCCGCGATGTTATATTTCTCTGGCCAACCGGTTGTCATGGAAAGTGTAGATTTAGAACAATACCAAGAACTACAGACATTTAACGCTGTAAGGCGGATTCGCGCTAGCAATCCGCCACGAACGGAGCCTTGAACCTGATTCCCACTCGGATTTTTCCAAGCGGAGATTCTTTATGTTTGATTGTATTGGACATTGTGCATCGCCTAAAGCGCCTATACCTGAGAAATACGGGGTCATGAGAAATACGGGGTCAGAGAAATACGGGGTCAGGTCTTGCAATATAACATTTGGCTAGTTCCCAATTTCCAAACTGGTTTGTAAGATAAGATTTTGCTACACTTTTACCAAATTAGTATCGATAAAATAGGAGTATGAAAATGACTGCAATTGCAACACTTTCAAGCAAATATCAAATTTCAATCCCTAAATCTGTGCGTGAAGAGCAGCATTGGCAATCCGGCCAACAATTTGTTTTTATCCCAAAAGGCAAAGGCATGTTAATGATGCCGATACCCAGCCTTGAACAATTAAAAGGCATTGCGACAGGTGCAGATTCATCTGATTTTAGAGACCGGAACGATAGATTTTAATGCGCGTTGTTGACACCTCCATTTGGATTGAATGGCTAATCAACAGCCCGTTAAATCAGGCTATTGCAGAGATATTTCCTGAAGCAACCGACTGTATTGTCCCAACCATAGTACAACTGGAACTTTGCAAATGGCTGACGAGTGAAGTGGGCGAAGCCGAGGCCGACCAAGTCATCGCTTATACACAAAACTGCGTGGTGGCAAATCTTGATACAAAAATTGCACTACAAGCTGCGGAACTGCACCGCCAATACAAGCTCGCTACTGCCGATGCCATTGTGTACGCGACAGCATTGACATACGACGCAGATTTAATCACTTGCGACGCTCATTTTGAAGGCTTGCCTAATGTTGTGTTTATTCGAAAGGCTTAGGAATTGCCAAGTCCCGTAGGCCGGAATAAGCTCAATTCGAGCGACAGCGGAGAACCGATGTTTCCGGCAAACACCACCCAAACTCGCCGGAAACGCCACAGCGCGCTATGCTTGGGTGGTCTTATTCCGGCCTACGATAATTTAAGACTGCGCAAGTTTGAATAATCTGTAAAAATTTTCAGTCGATGTCTCTGCAATTTTATTGATCGTCGTTCCGCGCAATTCTGCCAGTTTTTCTGCAACGTAGCGGACGTAGGTTGGATAGTTGGGTCTGCCGCGGAAGGGTACGGGGGCCAGATAGGGCGAGTCGGTTTCGATAAGAAAGCGGTCGGCAGGTACTTTTTTGGCGACTTCCTGGATGTCCTTGGCGCTGTTGAAGGTGACGATGCCGGAAAAGGAAATATAAAAATTCAAATCCAAGGCTTTTTTGGCGAACTCCCAGTCTTCGGTAAAACAATGAATAATCCCACCCACTTCACTGGCACCCTCTTCTTCCAGCATGCGTAGCGTATCGTGTTTGGCTTCGCGGGTGTGGATGATCAACGGTTTTTTCAATGCTTTTGCGGCGTTAATATGATTTCTAAAACGTTGGTGTTGCCAGCTTAAATCGCCTTCGCTACGAAAATAATCCAAACCTGTCTCACCTATGCCGATAACTTTGTCGGGCTGGCCTAAAGCGATGAGTTCTTCAACACTGGGATCTTGTCCATCCTGAACATTGGGATGCACACCCACGGTCACCGATATTTGCGGATAAGGAGTCACCAAATCCAGCATTGCCGGATAAGCCTCCAAATCTATCGAGATACATAACAGGTGTTCAATTTGGCTGTTTGCCGCTTCGTGCATGAAACAGGCAAAATCATTTTGATAGGGGGCCAGATCGATACGATCCAGATGGCAATGGGAGTCTATTAACATGAATAATCTTTGAAATATAAAAGAGACGAAAGGCGCAAGGCTAAGGGCGAAAAACCTGAGCGTCAACGTCTGCCCTTAGCCTTTCGCCTTTCGCCTTTTGTCTTGTTTACATAGTATGCGTCGAACGGTCACCCTCTAAAGCACCGGCCAGATAGTTTTCTATTTTGTTGCGTGACACGCCACCATCCTGGTCGCTAAACTGTACGCCAACGCCGCTGGCTCTGTAGCCTTCCGAGCCGGGCGGCGTTATCCAGATTATTTTTCCGGCTATCGGCAAGCGTTCGGTTTCGTCCATTAAATTAAGCAGCATAAAGACTTCCTGCCCCATTTCATATTCACGATTGGTGGGAATAAACAGCCCTCCGTTGGTAACAAAAGGCATGTAGGCTGCATACAAAGCGTTTTTATCTTTAATTGAAAGGGACAATATGCCTTGTCCGGGCCCTGCATCTGCCATGGTCATTTACTCCGGTTAAGTTCGTGCCATTGTATTAAAATTTCTTCAAACAATAACTGCTTGTTGATCTGGGTATCCAGTCGTTGCCGACTCGCCAATAA
>Ga0208888_101008_pt1 | contig 10907 bp, 9 predicted proteins | sample LakWasM115_HOW13_2_FD_183929 | JGI IMG/M metagenome (GOLD analysis project Ga0208888, IMG submission 183929) | Freshwater sediment methanotrophic microbial communities from Lake Washington under simulated oxygen tension - Sediment Metagenome... | ecosystem: Environmental > Aquatic > Freshwater >...
GCTCCAGCTGGCGGTAGACGTCGACAATGCCGCCCTCGCTGGTGAGGCGCGTCATCCAGGCCCGTTCTTCCGGGGTGAAGCCGCTGTTTTTCTGGTTGCTTTTCCAGTTCTTCAGATCCGCTTCACGGTGGGCGATGTTGATGTCTGCGCACAGAATGAAGTCGCGCTGGGACTTGAGCGTCTGCAGGTGCGCATACATGGCATCCAGAAAGCGGAACTTGGCCAGCTGGCGGTGTTCGCCCGCTGAGCCACTGGGAAAGTAGGCGCTGATGATGGAGTACTTGCGCGTTGGTGTGTCAAAACGCAGTTCCACATAGCGCCCCTCGCCGTCGAATTCGCCGCCGTCAAAGCCCACCACCACGTCACTGGGCTCCAGCCGGGTGTAGGCGCCCACCCCGGAGTAGCCCTTCTTTTCGGCGAAGTGGAAGTACCCCTTCAGCCCGGCCAGGGCTTCAAACTTGCCGGCCACGTCCGCCGCCTGGGCCTTGACTTCCTGCACACAAATACAATCGGGCGATGCCTGATGCAGCCAGGCTTCCAGCCCTTTGCTGGTGGCCGAGCGAATGCCATTGAGGTTGAGACTGGTTAACTTAAACAAGGAATTTTTCATGGCAAATCATGACCCGTTGGCACTGGATTTTGTGCAGTTTGCGGTGGAGTGCGGGGTGCTGCGCTTTGGTGAATTCAAGACCAAGGCGGGGCGCATGAGCCCGTACTTTTTCAACGCGGGCCTGTTTGACGACGGAGCCAAACTGGGGCGTTTGGCAGAATTCTATGCGCAGCGTCTGCTGGACAGTGGTATCGAATTCGACATGGTCTTTGGCCCTGCCTACAAGGGCATTCCGCTGGGAGCTGCACTGGCTGTGGAACTGGCCCGGCGCGGCCGCAATGTGCCGTTTGCCTACAACCGCAAGGAAGCCAAGGACCACGGCGAGGGTGGGACGCTGGTTGGGGCGCCACTCAAGGGGCGGGTGCTGATTGTGGATGATGTGATCTCGGCCGGCACCGCAACCCGTGAGTCAATTGCCATCATTCAGGCGGCCGGCGCCACGCCGCACGCCGTGCTGATTGCGCTGGACCGCCAGGAGAAAGCCACCGAGAACGGGCAGGACGTACCCTACAGCGCGGTGCAGTTTGTGCAGCGTCAGCTCGGTCTTCAGGTGTGCGCGATTGCGAAGTTGGGCGATTTGATGCAGTATCTGGCTGGTCACGGCGGCGCAGGTTTGGCTCAGGAGCACCAAAAGGTGCTGGCCTACCGGGAGCGCTACGGCGTAGATGAAGGGTGAACATGACAATGAACAAAGGGGTTCTGGCCGCAGTCCTGGTGGTTCTGGCCAGCGTCGGCACAGGTGCCTGGGCGCAAGCTTCCCCTATTATTCCCGGGGTCTACACCTGTGTGGATGCCAAGGGCCGCAAGTTGACGGCGGATCGTCCCATTCCCGAATGTACGGACCGGGAGCAGAAGGTCTTGAACCCCAGCGGTACCGTCAAGGCCAAGGTGGGCCCCACGTTGACCGCCCAGGAGCGCGCTGATCTGGAGGTGAAAGAAAAACGGGAAGTCGAAGAGCGCAGCCGCACGGCGGACGAAAAGCGGCGCGACCGCGCCTTGCTGACGCGCTACCCGAACAAGGCAGTGCACGACCAGGAGCGTAAGGAGGCACTGGCCCAGATCGGGGTGGTCATTCAGGCTGCAAAAAACCGGCTGGAAGAGCTGACCAAACAGCGAATTGCCATTGATGAAGAGATGGAGTTCTACAAAAAAGACCCCAACAAGGCGCCCGCCTACGTGCGCCGCCAGCAGGAAGAAAACATCCAGAGCCAAGCGGTGCAACGCCGCTTTATCAGTGAGCAGGAAGCCGAAATCAAACGCGTGAATGCGCGCTTTGATGACGAGCTGGTCCGTTTGCGCCAGCTCTGGACCCTGATCGCCCCGGCCGCGAGCAAATAACTGACCCCCACGCTTCCCCACTGCGTGTGGGTTGCTGCCCCCCGAGGGGGTGGCATTTCACCTTGGGGCGGCCCGGCGGTGAAACTAGACGAGCTTGCTGCGCAGCAGGTCATTGACCTGTTGCGGGTTGGCCTTGCCCTTGCTGGCCTTCATGATCTGGCCGACCAGGGCGTTCAGTGCTTTTTCATTGCCTGATTTGAATTCGGTCACGTTCTTGGCATTGGCGGCAATCACTTCGTCGACGATCTTTTCCAAGGCGCCGGTGTCGTTGATTTGCTTGAGGCCTTGAGCCTCAATCATTGCATCGACTTCGCTTGCGCCGCGACACATTTCACGTTGACGGTCCTCGTCCCAAATTTGTTCAAATAGGTTTTTTGCGGCTTTTGTTGAAATGATGCCATCGTGCTCTCTAAGAGCTATTCGGCCCAAAGTACTGGGGTCAATCCAGAACTGCCAATCTGGGCCATCGCTCTCATTCATTTTGCGACTCACCTCGCCCGATACCCACACAGCGATGCGTCGCACAAAGGCTTGAAGAAAGGTTCGATCATTTAACCGCTCAGCAGGTATGGCATCTGCGTCGGAGTTGCGAATGCTGGCTTTTTCGAATAGCAGAGACTTGGCGTATGTGCTGGTAACCTGTGCGGCAAGGTAGGGTGTTAAACCGTATTCGTCCGCATACCGCGCGGCAAGAGTTCTAGGTAATTCAGTCATACTCCCACGTACTTCCTCAATCCATTGCTCCGAAATGCATAGCGGCGGCAAGTCCGGATCAGGAAAATAACGGTAGTCGGCCGCGTCTTCCTTGGTGCGCATGGCACGCGTCTCACCGGTGTCCGGGTTGAACAGCACGGTGGCCTGCTCAATCGCGTGGCCGTCCTCGATCTGTTCGATCTGCCAGCGCACTTCATAGTCGATGGCCTGCTGCATGAACTTGAAGCTGTTGAGGTTCTTGATCTCGCGCCGCGTGCCCAAGGGGCCGCCGGGCTTGCGCACCGACACGTTGGCGTCGCAGCGGAACGAGCCTTCCTGCATATTGCCGTCGCAGATGCCGATCCAGGTCACGATCTTGTGCAGTTCCTTGGCATACGCCACAGCCTCGGTGCTGGAGCGCATGTCGGGCTCGGTGACGATCTCCAGCAGCGGCGTGCCGGCACGGTTCAGGTCAATGCCGGTCTGGCCAATGAAGTCCTCGTGCAGCGACTTGCCTGCGTCCTCCTCCAGGTGGGCGCGCACCAGACGCACCGATTTTTTCTCGGCCACGCCCTTCACTTCGGGCATGAAGAATTCAACGGAACCGCCTTGAACCACCGGGATCTCGAACTGGCTGATCTGGTAGCCCTTGGGCAGGTCGGGATAAAAGTAGTTCTTGCGGGCAAAGATGCTGCGCGGCGCAATGTGGGAGCCGACCGCCAGACCGAACTCGATGGCGCGTTCGACGGCACCCTTGTTCATGACCGGTAGCGTGCCGGGCAGGGCCAGGTCCACGGCGCAGGCTTGGGTATTGGGCTCGGCACCAAAGGCGGTGGAGGCGCGGCTGAAGATCTTGCTCGCGGTCGATAGCTGGGCGTGTGTCTCGAAGCCGATGATGACTTCATAGCCGGACACCAGTGGGCCGGTCGGACGGCCCTGTTGTTGTGCTTCAAATGTGTTCACGGTCTCGCTCATCTCAGAAGCCCTCCGGCGTACGTGCGTGCCAGTCAGTGGCTTGCTGGAAGCGGTGTGCCGCATTGAGCAGGCGCGCTTCCTGGAAATAGTTGCCCAGCAACTGCATGCCAACCGGCATGCCGCCCTCGCCAAAGCCCACCGGCACGCTCATGCCGGGCAGACCCGCCAGCGAGCCGGGCAGCGTGAAGATGTCGGCCAGATAGTCCGCCAGCGGGTCTTTGTGCGCGCCGATCTTCCATGCCACGGTGGGGGCGACCGGGCCGGCGATCACATCGCATTCCTTGAACGCGTTTTGAAAATCGTCGGCAATCATGCGGCGGATTTTTTGCGCCTGCAGGTAGTAGGCGTCGTAGTAGCCGTGCGACAGCACATAGGCGCCAATCATGATGCGGCGTTTCACCTCGTCGCCAAAGCCTTCGGCGCGGGTCTTCTTGTACATGTCGGACAGGTCGGTGAACTTCTCCGCGCGGTGGCCGAATTTCACGCCGTCAAAGCGGCTCAGGTTGGAGCTGGCTTCGGCCGGCGCAATGATGTAGTACACGGGGATCGACAGCTCGGTGCGCGGCAGGTTGATGGGCACCAGCCTGGCGCCCAGCTTCTCGTATTCCTTGAGCGCGGCATCAATGGCGCTGCGCACATCGGCAGACAGGCCTTCGCCAAAAAACTCCTTGGGAATGCCGATGCGCAAGCCATCCATCGAGTCGTTCAGCTTGAGCGAAAAGTCTTCGGCCGGCACGTCCAGCGAGGTCGAGTCCCGGTCCGGGTCTGGGCCGCACATGGCGGAGAGCAGCAGGGCGCAGTCCTGCGCCGAGCGCGCCATGGGGCCGGCCTGGTCCAGGCTGGAGGCAAACGCCACCATGCCGTAGCGCGAAGCGCGGCCATAGGTGGGCTTGATGCCGGTGATGCCGCAAAACGATGCGGGCTGGCGAATCGAGCCGCCAGTGTCGGTGCCGGTCGCCGCGGGCGCCAGACGCGCCGCTACGGCGGTTGCGCTGCCGCCGGACGAGCCACCTGGGATGCGCTCGGTATTCCAGGGGTTACGCACCGGCACCACGCTGGTGTGGCCCACGGCACAAATGGCCGTGTTTTCGTTGCTGGAGCCCATGGCGAACTCGTCGCAATTGAGCTTGCCCAGCGTCACCACGCCTTGCGCGGCCAGCCTGGCCACCACGGTCGCATCGAACGGCGAGCGGTAGTCCTTGAGCATGCGCGAGCCGGCGGTGGTGACAAAATCTTTGGTCACAAAAATATCTTTGTGCGCAATGGGCACGCCTTCCAGCGCGCCCGCCGTGCCCAGGGCGATGCGGGCATCGGCGGCGCGGGCCTGGGCCAGCGTAGTGTCGGCATCGATGGCGACATAGGCGCCCAGCTCGGCATGGGCCTGGCTGCGGTTCAGGAAGTGCTGGGCCAGTTCGACGGCGGATACCTGCTTGCTGCGCAGGGCCTGGGTGAGCGCATGCACGCTGAGGTCATGCAGGTCTGTGGCTGAAGTGGGAAGAGAGGTCGTCATCGTGTACTCAAAAAATTACTCAATCACCTTGGGCACCAGAAAGAGACCATGTTCGACCGCCGGTGCGCTGCGCTGATTGGCTTCGCGCTGGTTGGGCTCGCTCACCACGTCTTCACGCAGGCGCAGGGCCATATCGGACAGGATGACGACCGGATGGGCCAGCGGCTCGATACCCGTGGTGTCCACTGCGCGCATCTGTTCCACAATGTTGAAGAAACTGTTCATTTGAGTGAGCATGCGCTCACTCTCATCGGGTGCCAGCTCCAGGCGCGCCAGATTGGCGATACGGGCGATATCGGTAGATGTCAGGGACATGGTGCGTATTGAGTTGAAAGCAAAGGTAATTCGGACCCAATGGGGTCCTTTAGAGAGGGCTGTTCAAAGGCAATCGGTTATTATCCTGCCTTTGGCGCGATTACTGGAAAACCACTTATCTTGACGCCAAACTGACGATTTTTTAACGATAAAACCGTGGTGATGGGGGCCGAAGCGCTTCCCGTGCCCGAGAGGATGTGTGATGTTTGGATCTTTCCGTCGGTACTTTTCCACCGACCTGGCCATTGACTTGGGTACGGCCAACACCCTGATTTTCGTACGCGGACAGGGCATTGTTCTGGACGAACCATCGGTGGTCGCCATCCGCCACGAAGGCGGCCCCCAGGGCAAGAAAACGATACAGGCCGTGGGCAAGGAAGCCAAGGCCATGCTGGGCAAGGTGCCTGGCAATATCGAGGCCATCCGGCCCATGAAGGACGGCGTGATTGCCGACTTCACGGTGACCGAGCAGATGCTCAAGCAGTTCATCAAGATGGTGCATCCACGCGGCATTTTTCGCCCCAGCCCGCGCATCATCATCTGCGTACCCTGCGGCTCGACGCAGGTCGAGCGCCGCGCCATTCGCGAATCGGCCCTGGGTGCCGGTGCCAGCGACGTGTACCTGATCGAAGAGCCCATGGCCGCGGCCATCGGTGCCGGCCTGCCCGTCAGTGAGGCCAGCGGCTCCATGGTGGTGGACATCGGCGGCGGTACCACCGAAGTCGGCGTCATCTCGCTGGGCGGCATGGTCTACAAAGGTTCGGTCCGTGTCGGTGGCGACAAGTTCGACGAAGCCATCATCAACTACATCCGCCGCAACTACGGCATGCTGATTGGTGAGCCGACTGCCGAATCCATCAAGAAGCAGATTGGCTCGGCCTTCCCCGGCTCCGAAGTCAAGGAAATGGAAGTGCGCGGACGCAACCTGTCCGAAGGCGTGCCACGCAGCTTCACCATTTCCAGCAACGAAATCCTGGAAGCCCTGACTGACCCGCTGAACAATATCGTGTCGGCCGTCAAGAATGCGCTGGAGCAAACGCCGCCCGAACTGGGCGCCGACATTGCCGACCGCGGCATGATGCTGACCGGCGGCGGTGCGCTGTTGCGCGACCTGGACCGCCTGCTGGCCGAAGAAACCGGCTTGCCGGTGCTGGTGGCCGAAGACCCGCTGACCTGTGTGGTGCGCGGTTGCGGCATCGCGCTGGAGCAGATGGAGCGTCTGGGCTCCATTTTCACCAGCGAATAAGCGCCGGATACAGCGATGCCACTTGGTACGCTGGACAGAGCTCCCCCTCCTTTCTTTCGACAGGGCCCGTCGGCCCTGTCCAAGCTGGCCGTGTGCAGCGCACTGGCCTTTTTTCTGATGGTTGCGGATGCCCGGTTCAAGGTCATGCAGCCGCTGCGCATTGCGCTCGCGACCGTGTTGTACCCGGCTCAGTGGCTGGCCTTGCGACCCGTCTTGCTGTACCAAGGTGCCAGTCAATATTTTTCCTCATTGACGGCGGCGCAATCCGCGCAAGAGGAAATCAGCAAGAGGAACACCCTACAGTCACAGCGGGCCAATCAGGTGGAGCAGCTGTCGCTGGAGAATGTGCGTTTGCGCAAATTGCTGGGCTTGCGCGAGCGTCTGCAGTCAAACGCCATGGCCGCACAGGTGATCTACGACGCGGCCGATCCCTACAGCCGCAAAGTCATAATCGACAAGGGCATGCTTGACCATGTGGGCCTGGGCTCGCCGGTGCTCGATGAGTCGGGCGTGCTGGGCCAGGTCACCCGTGTCTACCCTCTGGTGAGTGAAGTAACCCTGATTACCGACCGCGACCATGCCATTCCCGTGCTGAACACCCGCACCGGCGCCAGAGGGGTGGCCTTCGGTGACGTGTCCTTGCATGTCGATGCCATGGAACTGCGTTTCATGGCGGCCAATGCCGACGTCGCCGCCGGTGATCTGCTGACCACCAGTGGCGTTGATGGGGTGTACCCCCCCGGTTTGCCGGTCGCACGGGTCGAGAAAGTGGAGCGGCGTGTGGATGCGGTGTTCGCCCGCATCTACTGTGTTCCTCTGGCCCTGGTCTCGGGCGCGGGACACGTGGTGGTGCTGGATGCAGTGACCGCCCAGATACCACCCCGTCCAACGCCGGAAGCCCCTGCCATCGTGCCGCGGCGTGGAGGGCCCAAATGAGATCCTTCAGTATGTGCCGGAGTGCCCAGGAGTTGCCGTCATGATCATGCGCCCCGGCCAGCAGTTGCTGCTGCCCGCCAACCCCTTCTTTATCTGGGGCAGCCTGATTGCCGCCATGCTGCTCAACATGTTGCAGAACATGGGCCTGTGGGGACGTGCCGCGTGGACCCCTGACGTGCTGGCGGTGGTGCTGGTGTTCTGGACCGTGCACCAACCCCTGCGCATCAGCATTGGCGGGGCCTTTGTCTTCGGTTTGCTGATGGACGTACACCAGGGCGGACTGCTGGGCCAGCACGCCATGGCCTACACCGTGCTGAGTTTTTTCGCCATCACGATGCACCGTCGCCTGCTGTGGTTTTCGGTGCCCTCACAAGCCGCCCAGGTGTTCCCCCTGTTTGCCGCAGCGCACGCCGTAGAGTTGGCCGTGCGCATGCTCAGTGGTGGCACGTTTCCCGGCCTGTTGATGTTGTTGGCGCCGGTTGTCGAGGCGGTACTGTGGCCGCTTGCCAGCATTGTGCTGTTGGCACCCCAGTTGCGCGCGCCCAATCCAGACGCCAACCGACCGCTGTGACCGAATTACGCAACGTCGAAGCGGACCTCGCGCGTTTTCGCACCCGCGTGTTTGCGGTGAGCGTACTGGTGGTGGTGTGTTTTCTGTTGCTGACGGCGCGCCTGGTGTACCTGCAGGTCATACGTCACGACGACCTGCGGGCGCAGGCCGAAAGCAACCGCACCTCCATCGTCCCCATCGTGCCGAACCGGGGGCTGATACTGGACCGCAATGGTGTCGTGCTGGCGAGCAACTACTCGGCCTATACGCTGGAAATCACGCCGTCCAAAACCGGTGGCGTGGAGCAGACCATCGATGAGTTGGCCAAAGTGCTCGATGTGACGGCACGCGACCGGCGACGCTTCAAGAAGCTGATGGAAGAATCGAGAAGCTTCGAATCCCTGCCGATCCGCACCCGTCTGACCGACACCGAAGTGGCGCGCTTTGCGGCGCAGCGGTTCCGGTTTCCTGGTGTCGAGATCAAGGCCCGGCTGTTCCGCAGCTATCCCTATGGCGAACTCGCCAGCCACGTAATTGGTTACATCGGGCGCATCAACCAGGCCGAAAAGGCCAAGATTGAAGACGACGATGACCAGGCCAATTACCGGGGCACCGAATACATCGGCAAGCTCGGTGTCGAGCAAAGTTTCGAGAGCCAGTTGCACGGCATCACCGGGGTCGAGCGTGTGGAGACATCGGCCGGCGGGCGCGCCATGCGCAAGCTCGCCAGCAACCCGTCGACACCGGGCAATGTGGTTGTACTGTCGATCGACATCAAGCTGCAAAAACTGATCGAAGACATGTTTGGCGAGCGTCGCGGCGCGTTGGTGGCGCTGGACCCCAAGACCGGCGAAGTGCTGGCGTTTGTCAGCAAGCCCACCTTTGATTCCAACCTGTTTGTGGAAGGCATTGACCAGGAAAACTGGTCCCTGCTCAACGAATCGCTGGACAAGCCGCTGCTGAACCGCGCGCTGCGCGGCACCTATCCGCCGGGCTCCACCTACAAGCCCTTCATGGCCATGGCGGCACTGGAGACCGGCAAACGCTCACCCAGCACGCTGATCAACGACCCGGGCTTCTACATGTTTGGCGGCCACCGTTTCGGCAGCCCGGAGTCGGACCGCAAGGGCATCATGGACATGCGCGCTGCCATCATTTATTCCAGCAACGCCTATTTCTATTCACTGGCCAATGAGCTGGGCGTGGACACCATGCACGACTTCATGAAGCCCCTGGGCTTTGGCCAGATCACCGGCATCGACATACAGGGTGAAGTGCGTGGCGTGCTTCCCAGCACCGAATGGAAACGCAACTATTACAAACGGCCCGAGCAGAAGAAATGGTATGCCGGTGAGACCATCTCGCTGGGCATTGGCCAGGGCTACAACAACTTCACCATGTTGCAATTGGCCCAGGCTGTCTCCACGCTGGCCAATGGCGGTGTCAAACATAAACCGCAGTTGGTGATTGCCACGCAGGACGCCAGCACCCATGTGCGCACGCCAGTGCCCGCGGAGCCTGCGCAATCGCTTGGCTTCAAACCGGAAAACGTGGAGATCGTTCGTAGCGCCATGGTGGCGGTGACTCAGGGCGGCACCTCGGCCGGTGTGTTCGCCGGTGCGGGCTATCTGAGTGCAGGCAAGACCGGAACGGCGCAGGCTGTGTCCCAGGGGCAAAAAGAGAAGTACAACGCCGCCCGCATGGAAGAGCGCCAGCGGGACCACTCCCTGTACATTGCATTCGCACCGGCGGACGATCCCAAGATTGCGCTGGCCGTGATTGTGGAGAACGCCGGCTTTGGATCAACCTCGGCAGCGCCCATTGCGCGCCGGGCGTTTGACTACTGGCTGCTGGGCCAGTATCCCAATGCAGAAGATCTGGCCGCGGTGAGCAAGGGTGCCGCTACTGCGCCCAAGGGCAAGCCGCTGCTGGCCGCCACGGTCCCGTGGCCGCGTGACAGTGCTGCCAGCACAGCGAGTGCACCCGGCGTTGCGGGCCCGGCGAGCGCCGTGGTTGCAGCCAGCGCCCCGCCGCCAAGTCACTAGCACCCTATCGCAAGAATGCGTCGTAGCCGGTCTTCAGAATCAGGGCCGACACCACGGCAATAAAGACCCCGCGCACGAAGCCCGTGCCATGCTTCAGCGCCAGGTGTGTGCCCGCCAGGCTACCCATCACATTCGCTATGGCCATGGCCAGCACAAAGTGCCACCACACATGGCCCTTGACGGCGAACAGCACGATGGCCGCCAGGTTGGATGCGGTGTTGAGCAGCTTGGCGCCGGCCGATGCACTCAGAAAGTCATAGCCCAGCACCCGCACCAGCAGGAACACGAAGAAGCTGCCCGTGCCAGGGCCAAAGAAACCATCGTAGAACCCGATCACTGCACCAATGCCGCAGGCAACCAGTGCCTCCTGCTGGCCGTCAAAACGCGGTGCGTGGTGGCGGCCCAATTGCTTCTTGGCCAGCGTGTAGGCCAGCACGATCAGCAGCACCAGGGGCAGCGCCTTGCGCAAATACTGCGGCGACACCACGGTCACCAGCCAGGCCCCCCCAAAGGACGCGGCAAAGCACACGCCTGCGGCTGGCGCCAGTGCGTGCCAGCGCATCTGCACCCGGCGGCTGTACTGCACGGTGGCGATGGCGGTGCCCCAGACCGAGGCGCCTTTGTTGGTGCCAAACAGCGTGGCCGGATGGGTGTTGGGGAATGTGGCGAACAACGCTGGCACCAGAATC
>Ga0208888_101018_pt1 | contig 10856 bp, 10 predicted proteins | sample LakWasM115_HOW13_2_FD_183929 | JGI IMG/M metagenome (GOLD analysis project Ga0208888, IMG submission 183929) | Freshwater sediment methanotrophic microbial communities from Lake Washington under simulated oxygen tension - Sediment Metagenome... | ecosystem: Environmental > Aquatic > Freshwater >...
CCAACGAATCAATGCTTCTGCTCCCAATGAACGCCCATCTCCATCAACCTGTAATTGATAATAGAGTTGAAACTCTTTATTCTCAATGGCTTGGCGTAGATCTCGCTCTAGCTCGACACGCGCATTGATGACCTCTTGCATATTGGGATCGAAGAAACGCAATGTATTTCTACCCGCTTTTTTAGCTTGATACATCGCAATGTCGGCTTGCTTAAGTAGCTCTTCTAACTCTAATTCACTTCCGTTAAATAGCGTAATTCCGATGCTTGAGGCGTTGAAATATCTGTGTGAAGAAAGCAGATACGGTAAATTCAACTCATTCAATATTTTTTCGCCTACTATCTCAGCCTGAGCGGCAGCGTCAAATGGCTGATCACTTAAATTCTCTATAAATACGACAAATTCATCACCACCTATGCGAGCAACCGTGTCTCCTTCTCGTACGCAAGCCAATAGCCTCGTAGCAGTTTGTTGTAACAGTAAATCACCTATGTCATGACCCAGCGTGTCATTCAATGTTTTGAAATGATCAAGATCAAGAAATAGTAATGCGCCTCTCTGACCGCTACGTGCACTGCTAGCTAGTGCCTGATTAAGTCGATCAACCAATAACCGACGGTTAGGTAGCTGAGTAAGTGGGTCATAAAATGCAAGCCGCTGGATTTCATCACTGGCTGCTTTACTCACAGTAATGTCGGTCAGTGTCGATACGTAGTTAGTCACTTTGCCATTGTTAGCTTTTACTGCCGTGATAGTTAAATGTACTGGATACACTTCACCATTCTTGCGCTTATTCCAGATTTCACCTTCCCACATACCTGTATTGTTTATAGTGGTCCATAAGGCGTCGAAAAAAATAGCATCATGTTTACCAGACCTAAATAATCGTGGTGACTGTCCGATAAGCTCATCTTCGCTATAGCCAGAGATTTTTAAGAATGCTTGATTTGCACGAAGAATGACATTATTAGCATCCGTCACTAATATACCTTCATGAGATTCGAAGGCAGTGGCCGCAATGCTAAGCTCCACTGTTCGCTGCTCAATAATAGTTTCAAGATACTCTTCATGAAATTTTAATTCACGCGTTATTTTATGCAGCTTATCAATGGTCAGTTTTGTAAATTTTGTAAATGGATAAAAAATCAGCGCCGCCTCAAGCGCCAGTAATAATAAAGTCAATGTCCATAACAAAGTTTCTATTTTTTCCAACCGGACAATGGACGCTTCTCCTTCCAGTTGATACTGATGCACCATCTTGTCTAGAGATGAGCTTAGTCTAGTCAATGCCGTATTCGTGATGAGAAGTAAGGTACCATTATCAGCAGTCAAATTCTTATCATCTGCTGCAAGCAACTCATCAACGTTTTTAACATAAACTTCAACTTGAGTATTCAGTGGATTCTCGCCTTTGAAGTACATGGCATGAACTGTTGCAGACATATCAGAGGGCAGACCCAATAGTTTGTCACCATGTATCAACGCATAGTGAGATTGAGCCATAAGTTCAATGCTCTCCCTTAACTTACGGTGAATTTTTGGACGTTGATCTGCTTGTACGTGGACTAATAAATTCGAGAGCAGAGCAGTGCGCTGGCTTAACATACGCTGCCGTCCGCTTATATTGACTATTGCTGCTGTGCTTTTTTGCCTAGAGATGATAAGTTCGAGGCTAAACCATGCAGATGTAGATAATGCAGCGATCAAAGTCAACGCCAAGGCATAACGCCAGGTCAGGCCTAGAGCAATGTTTGTGTCATCTTTTATTTGTAGATTCATCAATAAAGCCCGTAGTCACTGCCAAACAACTTTTTGCTTGCGTCGATAAATTTTACTTCAATCTTATATCAATTCCATAGCGACATCAGTAATAGTTTTAGCAACCAATTCTATGATTTATAGCTAAATTAAAGGCCTCCCCAGAAGACATAAAATTGTATTGGTTAATATGGCTTTTTAAAATCGTGAAAGCCGCTCCAAAGCAAGTCTTACACATCAGCATCTATTCACCTTTTTATTCACTGGTTCTATTACAATTAATATATACACACTAAAGCTTCAGGTAAAAAATGAGCCAACACTTAAATTCAACTGAAATTAAACACCAAAAACGTTGTACGTGGGCTGAAAGTAATGAGCTTATGCAAGCGTATCACGATAGTGAGTGGGGAGTTCCGCAAGGAGACTCTCGCATGCTGTGGGAAATGCTGATGCTGGAAGGATTTCAGGCTGGTTTGTCTTGGATTACTGTGCTGCGTAAACGTGAGGCATTCCGTCAAGCTTTTGCAGATTTTGATCCCGCGCGAGTTGCAAATTTCAATGAAGATGACATTAATCGGCTTATGAATAACGAGGGAATCATTCGCGCACGCGCCAAAATTCAAGCAACTATTGCAGGTGCAAAAATTTATTGTGAAATGATGGCGCGTGGCGAAAGCTTTAGTGACTTTTGTTGGTCTTTCACTCAAGGAAAAGTACTCAATGGCAACGGATCAAGTGTTCCCGTCATGACGCCTCTTTCTGAAGAAATATCGAAAGAGCTGAAACGTCGCGGATTTAAATTCGTCGGTCCAACCATTGTTTATGCTTGGATGCAGGCCGTAGGCATTGTAAATGACCACGCTTCAGATTGCTTCTGCCGATAGAAGACCCAATTGAGTCACCGAAAGTTAGCTAACACATTTAAGTCCAGGTAGTATTTTTCAAAGGGAATCAGGGGCAGCAGAATCTTGTGTGGCTTTGAGTACAGACTCAAGAACACCTGGATATTTCTGCTCAATCTCTGCTAGCCTTAAAGAGTTCATGTGCTCCGTGCCATCAACCACCGTTTCAACAAGACCCGCGCTACGTAATATTTTGAAGTGATGCGACATACTTGATTTTGGTCGATTCAGGTCAAGCTCCCCGCATGTTAACTTTCTGCCTGCATTGGCGAGGCGAACAACAATTTCCATGCGTGTAGGGTCTGCTAGCGCATAGAGAATTTCAATCAACTCTACTTGCTCCATGGCGGGGTGTTTAATCTGTCTCATAGGCAAAATTTACCACATCCCTTGATATTATTCCAATGTTCGATTATATTGGAACATTAGAATAATAACTTAATTTACTAACCATAACCTCAATAACAATCAAAGGATCACCATGGCAGATTTATTTTCTTCCTTTCAATTAAAAGATGTTACGTTAAAAAATCGAATTGCGATTCCACCTATGTGTCAATACATGGCTGAAGATGGCCTAGTGAATGATTGGCACAAAGCGCATTATGCAAGTCTGGCCCGCGGCGGAAGCGGCCTAGTCATCGTGGAGGCAACCGCTGTATCACCAGAGGGGCGCATCACACCAAACTGCTTGGGAATATGGAACGATACTCAAACTGAACAACTGCGTGAAATCGCAGCGGCAATAAAAGCTGCGGGTGCTATACCAGGTATACAAATTGCCCATGCCGGACGTAAGGCAAGTGCTAATGTACCGTGGGAAGGCGATGACCATATTGCTGCTGGCGACTCTCGTGCATGGCAGCCCATAGCGCCATCTGCGATCGCATTTGGTGGCGACCTACCTCGTGTGCCGAGTGAAATGACTGTTGATGACATCAAAAGAGTGCAAGGTGATTTTGTTGCTGCTGCACTTCGTGCCAAAGAGGCTGGATTTGAATGGTTAGAGATGCACTTGGCTCATGGCTATTTGGCTCAAAGCTTTACTTCGACTCACTCCAATCATCGCACGGATGAATATGGCGGTAGCTTCCAGCATAGATCTCGATTCACAAGAGAAACAATTGCAGCCGTCAGGACTGTCTGGCCAGAGAACCTGCCATTAACAGCTCGGTTCGGCGTGCTGGAATTCGATGGTAAAGACGAAGAAACTATGAGCGAATCCATTCAATTGGTTAAAGAGTGGCGCCAACTGGGGCTGGACATGCTAAGTGTCAGCGTTGGATTCACTATCCCAGATACGAATATTCCATGGGGTCCTGCATTTATGGCGCCTATAGCACAGAGAGTTCGTAATGAGGCTCAAATACCCGTTTCTTCTGCATGGGGATTTGGTACACCAAAACTTGCCGATCAGGCAATACGCAATGAACAGTTAGATTTAGCGATGATAGGACGGGCTCACCTAGAGAATCCAAATTGGCCATATCATGCGGCAAAAGTCTTAGGTAAAAAAGATCCAGCCTGGGTACTACCACCGCCTTATGCTCATTGGCTATCTCGATATAAAAGCCCTGTAGCAGACTAGCCGATTAACACTTAGTTTTGTGAGACTGAACTCAGATAATTATTTGTTATTTTTTAACATAAATTATCTGAGTATTTTTAAGAAAGAGGCTATCTTTTAGGCTCTCGTAATAGATACCCCACCATCCACTAAGGAAGCCGTACCTGTCACGAATGAGGCATCATCGGAGGCTAAGTAAAGCACCGCTTTTGCAATTTCGTCTGGCTTACCTACACGCTTTAGTGCATGTAGATTGCTGATAAATGCTTGTGATTCCGCTGTGTTATTCATTTCTCGGTACATATCCGTATCTATTGCGCCAGGCAACACAGCATTTACTCGCACACCAGCAGGGCCATACTCACTCGCAAGGGCTTGTGTTAAACCAATTAAACCTGATTTGCTAGCAGCATAAGCCGCCACTTCTGGAAATGCTGCGCTATAACCGACAAAGGTCGAAGTGAAAATGACTGAACCGCCAACTTGTTTGACCATTTCTGGGATTTGATATTTTGCACCTAAAAAAGCACTCGTCAAATTCGTTGCAAGTGTGTCGCTCCAACCCTTTTCAGAGACTTCAGTTGTAGGCCCCATCTCACCAAGAGTACCTGCATTATTAAAAGCAATATCAAGGCGACCAAAACTTTTTATTGTGAGTGCGACTAGTGATTTAGAAAATGTTTCTGATTGCACATCGCCTGCAATCGCAATCGCTTCTCCACCATCAGCAACAATTTCTGCAACCAGCTTTGTCAGTTCAGCTTCCCGACGGGCCGCGACAACGACCTTAGCCCCTTCTTTAGCAAAGAGCTTTGCAGTCGCTCGACCAATGCCTGAGCTTGCACCCGTAATGATTGCCACCTTACCGGCAAGGCGTTGAAAATTTTGGTTAATGTTTCTAGATGCGTTTGTCACGATAAATCTCCTAATTTAATTAATAATAGCCTTGAGTACGTGAACAGTATGTGCTGACAATTGCACATAAAATAGATGGCTATTACTACAATTACTTTATACTATTAGTACAAGATAAAGCGGAGAGAGTCTTTGGAGACGTTAAGTAGTATCGAATCGTTTGTTCGTAGTGCTGAGTTAGGCAGCTTTTCTGCAGCAGCCCGCCGACTAAGCTTGACTCCTGGGGGCGTGAGTAAGAATGTTGCAAAACTCGAGGCGGATCTAGGTGTGCGTTTGTTTTATCGCAGTACGCGCAGCCTGAAACTGACAGAAGCTGGAGAGCATTTTTTAGCACAAGTGACTGGTGGGTTGGACGCTATTCAAACGGCTATAGCAAATGCAAGCAGTGAAGGTGGACAACCTGCAGGCACGCTGAAAGTTGCTTTGGGCCTGGCTTTTGGCCGTGATCATATTCTGCCATTACTTGCAGAGTTTCTTACGCTTTACCCCGCTATCAAACCAGACTGGCGTTTTGATAACCGTCAGGTAGATTTGATAGGGGAAGGCTTTGATGTGGCAATTGGTGGTGGCATAGTACTAGCTCCGGGTGTAGTGGTACGGGAGCTAGCACCAGTACATTTAGTGTTAGTAGCATCGCCAGCTTATCTTAAAAGCAAATTTATTCCGCAAACACCTGCCGAGCTATACAAGTTAGATGCGCTTCTTAGATACTCACAAACAAGCAATCAAATCACACCTTGGAATTTGAAAACTGTTGCTGGTGATCAAGCCACTATTGAACTACCTCCACGGGTCACATTGAATGATCCAGAGGCGTTATGTCATGCAGCAATGGCTGGTTTAGGTATCGCACATGTACCTATGCCACATACACTTCAACACTTAGAAAGTGGAAAATTAGTGAGAGTGCTTCCAGATTGGTATACAGAGCATGGTGTCATGTCGTTATATTTTTCGGCAAAAAAACTCATGCCTGCTAAAACTAGAGTATTTGTTGATTTTATTGTGGATAAATTTAGAACTCAGCAATTAGCAAAAAAATGGTCAGCAATTTAAATTTGCAGATTCTTGCGAAGCAGTGCTTTAGGCACACAGCATCCTCTCATCAATTTTGGATTTTGTTGATGACATTAATACAAGTAAGCTTAATCAGTGGTCGGTGATTTAGTTACCTCGCCATTAAAGTCATAATTCTGCAAATACAGCACTGCTTTAGTAGAGGCTGTGTGATGCCCAGCCAGCTTTGCGTAATCCATTTGCTATCAGGATAAATCACTGATTATAAATTAGTTGGGCCTTACAAATAATGCGACCAAATGCACCACAACTGGTCTAACGATTAGTACACAGAAAAATGCCACCGGCATGGCGAGTGCGTATGAGTGAATAACGCGTATTGAATATCCGTCTTCAATTCCGCTGCTTGCTGCTACGATGACCATAGACATTAAAAAAGCCATAATCCCCGCCATGAAAAATGCAAAGACGTAGTGCGTAAATCTTTTAGGTATTTTATTAAGTTTTTTCATAGTGATCTCCAAATCAATGATGTCACTATATTCATATCCGAAAGAGTTTAGTAGATGATTGACTCTTGAATCACTCTATAGATAAACTATCGACTGAGATAATCAGTCGATAGCAAAATGGATACACTAAGAAGTATTAAAAGTTTCGTGAAAGCTGTCCAAGGCGGAAGCATTGCGGCGGGCGCAAGGTTGCAAGGCATCACGCCTGCAGCTGCCAGCCAGAACATTCAGCGTTTAGAAAAGTCACTAGGAACCAGATTATTAATTAGAACCACTCGGCAGCTAGCCATGACAGAAAGTGGTGAGTTGTATTACGCTGAAGTGCGAGACATCGTTGAAGGCCTTGCCAAAGCCCAATACGCAATCACTGAATTGCAGGGGCTGCCACAAGGACGAATAAAGATTGGATGTTCAGTGGCATTTGGTCGGCACGTTCTTATGCCACTGATCCCAGCATTTACTCTCAAATATCCAAATATTTCCGTAGAAATGATTCTGACTGATGGTAATGCAGATCATATATCTGAAGACATCGACGTAAGCATACGATTTAAACAACAACTAGAACCCGGGCTGATTGCGAGAAAGATTGCCACAGTCCCTGTTCTTTTCTGCGCCTCTCCTTCATATTTGGAACGAAAAGGTTTCCCGAAAGAACCTGCTGAGTTGTTGGAGCATGATTGCCTAGTATTTCGCATGCCTGTGGATGGTCGTATATTGAGTTGGGGATTTCTTCGAGACGGTCTGCGATATGAGCCTGAAATTAAACCAAGCATTATTTGTAACGATATAGATTCACTTGGCAGCCTTGCCATTGCAGGAGCAGGAATTGCGCGCCTAGCGGCTTTTATTGCAAATGAAGAGATCAAAAAAGGTAGCTTAGTTGCGCTCTTTCAAGCAAACCCACTCAACCCAGAATCGATACAGTCTGATAGTGTGCCGTTGGAATTTTATGCTTGCTTCCAAGATAAGCATGCTATCACTAAGAAAGTAAGAGCTTTTGTGGACTACCTGATTGAAGCAGTCCCAAAGTCATGGGTGGATACTTAGGTAGACATCAGTGAAATGCCTTGCTGTATTGGGTAAATATTCACTAGTGGCGCACGCTTTAACATAGTGCTATATTTCACCGTTAGTACATGATTTTGCTATGTTTTAGGGAGTAATTTATGTCTGATACGATTTTACCTAAGATGATTTTACTAGGCACTCGCAAGGGCACCATCATATTCGATCGTATAAACGCTAAGTGGCTGCCTCGCCCAATCGCGCATGCGGGTATTCCGGTGTGTTACGCGGCACGTGACCCTCGTGACGGCACCTTGTGGGCATCCCTAGATCATGGGCATTGGGGGCCTAAGTTGTCACGTTCTCGCGATGGCGGTAAAACTTGGGACGATATTACATCCCTCAAATACCCCAAAGGCGCACGCTATATCGTTAAATACCTACCTACGCCAGATTTCAACCCAGAATCGCCCTCCGCCAATCCAGAATACGCCGATGCAACCGTGCTTAAAATCTGGAATATTACGTTTGGAAATGCCGATCATCCTTACAGGTTATATGCTGGCACTATCCCCGGTGGTTTATTTGTCAGCGATGATGGTGGCGATAGCTGGGAACTCAACCGACCACTGTGGAACCATGAAAGCCGCGGCGGTGATTTGTTTGCAGGTGATGCGACATCCGTAAACCTTTGGAACGGTACGCCTGCAAGTATCGATTATGGCATTTTTGAACCCGGCATTCATTCCATTATTGTTGATCCCCGCGATCCGAATCATATGCATATTGCGGTATCAACCGCAGGGGTTATTGAGACTACCGATGGCGGTCAAAGCTGGCACAGCCGTAACCAAGGCATGTTGAATGATTACATGCCGAATCCAGAATCAGAGTGGTGTCACGACCCGCACTTCGTGACGAGTTGCCCCAGTCAGCCGGATTATCTCTGGCAGCAAAACCACTTCGGTGTTTTTTACAGTGATGACGGCGCAAAAAGCTGGAAAAAGGTGAGCATTCCCGATGTCGGAGTGAATTTTGGTTTCCCAATTGCGGCGGATGCGAATGACGGACGCACCGCATGGGTAGTACCAGCACGTGCAGATGCAGAACGCATGGCGATTGATGGTGGTTTGTTTGTCGCACGTACGAGCGATGGCGGGCAAACATGGCAAACTTTTCGAGACGGTCTACCCCAAGAGAACGCCTATGACATCGTCTTAAGGCACGCGCTTGATGCGTCTGGTGATTGTTTATGTTTTGGCAGCACGAGTGGAAATGCTTACCTATCTGAAGATCGTGGTGAAACATGGCAATGCCTAGGTAACAATTTTCCGCCGATTTACTCAGTTCGATTTGGCTGAACGCCATGCCTAGCGTAAAAATGACGGGGCATCTTTACCGGTTCTTTCCACAGTTAAAAGACCAAATAATCACCGTGCCAGCTGGCTCAGTTGCAGAAATTTTGCTAGCAATCAACGAGATTGCCCCAGGCTTTACCGACTACGTGCTTGACGAACACGGTGCGCTACGTCGGCATGTGAATATCAGCATTAATGACAACATAGTGATTGATAAAATCAAACTCTCTGATCGCACACCCGATGACGGAACCGTTTATATTTTCCAGTCATTAAGTGGTGGCTAAAGAAATAAAAGACTTAGCAACAAACATTCAATGCTGAAACCTCAACGCTTTTGACCTCAAATCCCCTCCTACCGCGCCGAGCAGCGCAGGAAACAAGCGGGAGGGGGTGCTCTTTTCTTTGGTTACTTACTTTTGAGCAAGCAAAAGAAAGTAACTCGCCTAGAGGCGAAAAGATATAGTGAAGCTTTAAATTGTTACACATGTGCTTATTCATGCCCACGCTACTTGGCTAGGACAACTCACATTATTAAAAGTTGTTCTAGCTCTTTAATTGTTTGCGTTGCTCTTACTTCAGCTGAACTTGAAATTCTTTTAATGTCTGCTGAATTTTCATTAATTACACTAGTAAGATACTTATCGCTTTTAACCTGTGCTGCAAAACCACCTAAACATTTAGATAATTCATTACATTTTGTTGTTAATTCCCCTAAAAGACTTTCAATATTCTTTTTATAACTTTCTATCCTTCCTATGCGCTCAAACTTTAACTCTTTACTGATTAAATTCAAGTCTCCCTTGAAACTTTCTAACACATCTAGTTCAGCACTCAACTCTACGGATCTTTTTTTAATTTCTACAATCTGTTCAACAACCCAACCTTGAAATTCATTTCCATAGTACTCTTCTTGAAGTCTTAACTTAATCTCCTCTTCAGAGATATTGTGTAATACGATATCGCGTTCTAGTTTATCAAGTAAATCCAGAGTATTAGTGTAAGTAAAATTTTTAAGGTAGTAAGATGCTCCAAAGAGTGCGAGTCCTAATTGAAAACTTAAAAGAACTAATTCTTTATACTCATCAATATTAACCTTTACTGTTGGGGAAAAAATATACAGCGCATTTAAAAATAGCAAAAATACTATGATGCAATCAAATCTTGGTGTACTAGCAGTTTTTTTCCTTAAAGAGTGTATAGATGGGTAAAAGTCATTTTCTCTAAAGTCTTTTAAAGACTGATATGAGAAAAAGATTAACGCTATTAAAAAAATACCAAATAAAAATGTGCTAAATGCGAATATCCCATACTCAAAACCTGATAGCTGAATGTTTATTGTGTTAAAAAATAAACCTTGTTTTAACTTCTCAATTGAGTAAGAAGACAAAATTCCTATCATTGAACCAAAAAAATAAACTCCTTCGACAAGAAGAAAACTTAACGCTATTGAAATAGTTCTAGTTGGATAGCGCTTTAAAAACCTATAATCAAATTTAGTAAATTTAGACTCACCAATTAGAGAAAGATGTAACCATTTCCCAGCTATCAATATACCCATAATATGGGTAAAAAAAATGATAAATGCATCTAACTGAATTAGTGAGTACTTTAATTTTGCAACATTCGGCAATGCTTGTAATAGTAAATATAAAACCGCTATGCCGAGTGCCCATGCCGTAACACCGTTTGCATGAGATTGGTGAATTACTCGCTCGCGTAAACTTAGAACAAAATCAAGTAACTCTTTAGAGCTCGTAGGCTTACCCACACTTACTCTCGCCACAGTTCAAACAAGTCAAACATCCATCCATTA